>OHCF01001054.1_pt1 | contig 11690 bp, 9 predicted proteins | sample 1577511 | NCBI WGS metagenome assembly OHCF01 (sample SAMEA3879568, study PRJEB24766) | human gut metagenome | biome: human-associated habitat; feature: feces | place: USA | collected 1985/1987 | reverse complement strand
CCGGCGCCGTCAGCGAGCGGCTCGGCCGCGGCAAGCACACGACGCGCCATGTCGAGCTCTATGCTCTCGGCGAGGACACGTTTGTTGCCGACACGCCGGGCTTCGCGTCCTTTGAGGTGGATATGGTCGACCCCATCTCGTGCGAGAATCTGCAGTATGCATTCCGGGAATTCCGTCCATATATCGGCAAGTGCCGCTTTCGTGACTGCGCGCACCTGAAAGAGCCAGGCTGCGCGGTGCTCGCCGCCGTGGAGGCGGGCGAGATCGCGCCCGAGCGCCACGAGAGCTATGCGCGCCTGTACGCGCTCTCGGCCCAGGTCTGCGACTGGGAAAAGAAAAAGTGACGCACCAAAGCACCGCCCTCCGCATACACTGTAGGGAGAACCTGCAAGCGGAGGGCGGTGCTTTATGTTTCGACGGCGGGGGATCTGCTTCTGGATCGGCGTTGCGTGCATGGTCACCGGGGTGCTCATCATTCTGGCGCTCGTGCTGCCGGCGGGATTCTGGTGGTTTGCGCTCGGCGGTGCGCTCATTGCGGCCGGTGTGTGGCTGCTGCGGTGCTGATGGCGGCATAACCGCCGTGTGCCAGGCATAAGGATGTACAAAAAACGATAAGGAGCACATCTTTATGGAACTACAACTGGGCAAGCAGAAACGCATGATGTACGCGCGGGTGTTTGACCGCACGGAGGAGGAGACCTGCAGCGCGGACGCCGTTGTGCCCGATGCGCTGGGGGATATTGGTGCGATCGTGGTCACGGAGGGCACATTCTGCCTCTGGAATCTGGACTTTTCGGACAAGAGCGCGCAGATCGAGGGCAGCATCGTGGCCGACGTGGTCTATGCGGAGGAGAGCGGCGCCCTGCGCAGCTTCCCGGTGGAGCTGCCGGTGAAGGAGCGCATCAGCGGCGAGACGCTTTCGCCGGACGTGCGGCCATGGCTGCGGTGCACGCTCACTGCGCTGGATGCGCGCGCGGTCAATTCGCGCAAGGTGCGCGTCACGGCGCGGCTGAGCCTGTGCCTGCGCGCCTACCTGGAGACGGAGCTCGCGCTCACGGACCGCATCGAGGGCGACGGCGGCACGGTATTCACGCGCACGGAAACGCTCCGCGTGCAGGTGCCGGTGTCCGTGGAAGAAAAGACGTTCACCGTCTCGGAGACGCACCGCTTCACGGCCGGGCAGCCGGAGGCTGACCGCCTGCTCTGCCACACGGAGACGGTGCTGCTCGATGATGTCAGCGCCGTCGGCAGCCGCGTGATCCTGCAGGGGCGCGTGTGTGCGGCCGTCTCCTATCTCCAACAGGGGCAGCTGTGCCCAACGGTCGAGACCTTCGAGACGCAGTTTTCGCAAATGCTCGACTGCCCGGCGGACACGTCGCCGTGCCTGCTGCACACGACCGTCAATCTCACAGCGGCCTACCTGAATGTGAGCGCCGCAGCCGACGGGGCGGCACTGGAGGCGGAGTATCATCTCGTTGCGCAGACGGTGTGCCTTGCGGATGCGGAGGCTGACTGCGTGACGGATGCCTACTGCAACACGGCTGAGCTTGCACTTGAGCGCGAGACGGTTCCGGCCGGCACTGTGCAGCCTGTGGAGCCGCTGCGCCTGACGGCGGAGGGCACGCTTGCGTGTGAGGCGGACTCGCTGACGGTCATATCCCGACGGGCCGTTGTCTGCGGCCTGGCAGAGGATGGCTGTGACGTGCTTGTCCGCCTGCTCGTGACGGATGCCGAGCAGCGTGTATCCTGTATGGAAAAGCGCCTGCGCCTGCCGCTCGAGCCGGCGGACGGCGCGCGGCTGGAACTGCTGAGCGTGCAGCCGGAGGAGCCGGCGGTGACGGTCGCGGCGGATGGGCTTCTGATCCGCGTGACGGTGACGGCGCGGACGGCCGCGCTTCAGGAGCCCGGCTTCCGGCAGGTCACCGGTGCAGCGGCGCAGGAGCGCGCCTGTCCATATGCCTCCGTGCCGTCACTGACGATCGTGCGCTGGGGCGGGGAGGATCTGTGGGCGCTTGCCAAGCGCTACTGCTCGAGCGAGCAGCTCATCCGCGAGACGAACGGTCTCACGGACGAGGCCGCCATGGCCGAACCGCCGCAATATCTCCTCATTCCCAAAACACAGGCGTAGTTTTCGCGCAAATATGCGGATTTTTCTTGCCACGCGGCCCGGAGTGTGCTAAAATATTCAAAGCATTTTAGCAAGAGGAGTTGTGACTATGTCCGGACATTCCAAGTGGCATAATATACAGAAAACCAAAGGCGCGCAGGACGCCAAGCGCGCGCAGGCGTTCACGAAGATCGCCCGCGAGATGATCGTGGCCGTCAAAGAGGGCGGCAGCGGCGACCCCAATAACAATTCCCGCCTCGCAGCTGTCATTGCAAAGGCGAAGGCCGCCAACATGCCGAACGACAACATTAAGCGTACGATCGATAAGGCGCTCGGCTCCGGTAACACGGATAACTACGAGTCCATCACTTACGAAGGCTACGGCCCGTCCGGTGTCGCCATCATCGTTGAGACAATGACCGATAACCGCAACCGTACCGCCTCCGAGGTGCGCCACTACTTTGATAAGTACGGCGGAAACATGGGCGCGACCGGCTGCGTGTCGTGGTCGTTTGATAAGAAAGGCGTCATCGTCATCAATGACGAGGATCAGGAGCTCGACGAAGACAAGGTCATGGAGGATGCGCTCGAAGCCGGTGCAGCCGACTTTGCGCCCGACGAGGGCGTCTACACGGTCTACACTGATCCCGATGATGTGGCTTCGGTGGCCGAGGCGCTCACGAATGACGGCTATGAGCTGCTGAGCGCGCAGGTGGAGATGGTGCCGCAGAACACCATCAAGCTCACCGATGAGGGCGACATTAAGAATCTCCAGAAGATGCTCGACATGTTCGAGGACAACGAAGATGTCCAGAACGTGTGGCACAACTGGGAAGAGTGATCTGCCTGTGAAACGCATGCGTTTCCGTACATAAAACAGCATATTTGACGGATAACATGGTGCTTTGCGGCTTCAAGCGTCGTTTCCTGCGGGAAAACACGGCGTCAGCTGCGACATACATGGCCACCTCTGTTGTGACATACATGAGGAGGACATAGGTATGAAGATGCAAAGTGCTGTCGAAGAGTATCTGGTTGAGATTGAGGTTCGCAAGTATACCCCGAAGACGATTCGGAGTTACCGGTGTAACCTCAATCTCTTTTTGCGTTTTTGCGCAGAGAAATTGCACGTCGAGACTGTCGAGACGCTCACGCCCGCAGTTGTGCGGCAGTTTTCACGCTGCATGAGCGAGGCAGGGCGCAAGGGCACCTATATCAATGGCGTGCTCAAATCGATCAAATCGTTCATTCAGTATTGTTATGAGGAAGGATACGGCGGCTTTGATACGCGCAAGACGTTCAAGTGGTGCAAGGAGGAGAAGCCGGTCATCACGGCCTTTTCTCCGGAGCAGGTGCGGATCATGCTGCAAAGCTGCCGTGGGCATGATTATCTCTCGCTGCGTGACTATGCGATCCTGACATTGCTCTTTGAGACCGGAATTCGCTGCTGGGAGCTGTGCTGCATCCGTGAGGAGGACATTCACGACGATTTTATCATCATCAACGGCAAAAACCATAAGCAGCGCGTGGTGCCGATTACGCCTGTCCTGAAAAAAGCGATGCTCAGATATGAGAGCGGTAAAGAGAAATACTTTATGCTTCGCCCGCATGATGCGTTTTATTTCCTGTCGTTCCATGGCAGGCAGTTGACGGACGGAGCTGTGGAGTATGTTCTTCGCAAGCGCGGAGCGGGGATAGAAGGTGTTCGCGTGTCACCGCATACATGCCGACATTTTTTCGCGCAGCAGCAGGTGAAAATGGGAACGGATCTCTATACGATCAGTCGTTTGCTGGGGCATGAGAATATCGGGATCACGCAGACTTACCTGAACAGCCTACGCGACCAGGAAGTGATTGAGATTGCCAAGCAGAAAAGCGTGCTGATGAATATGAGATAAACAGCGGCGCCTTCTTTTTGAAGAGAAGGCGCCGCGGTATTATATTTGTTGCGACTTGCTGTTATCACGTTGGCGATTTCTATTCGGACAATGCGCTTTGGCCTTGGATTGGGGATATCATCCGCGATTTGTAGCTCTGCCGGGTGTAGGTGGTGTATGGGGAAAATGTTTCGTGCAGCCGCTCATTTATCTCTCAGACGGGCGTTACGAGCATACACCCTCCTACATAAAAGGAACCGTAGGAACCGTTTCTTGCGTTCAGCAGAAGCTGTTCGGCAGGCTGACACCAAACGATTATTACAGAGCTTTCAATATTTTCTGAGGAGGATGCAGACATGATGATTCGCAACATGTTCGCTGAGGACATCAACAGACAAATCAATGGTGTCATCAAAGTCGATCAGGATACAACGGATGTTATCGAGCAGGAAGTTCGAGAGTACGTCATCACAAAAGAATTGAAGAAGCATTTCATCAGCTTCTTTGACTACTATAGCGACTCCTTTGATAAGCCTACTGACGATATCGGCGTATGGATCTCCGGTTTCTTTGGAAGTGGTAAATCTCACTTCCTGAAGATGCTCTCCTACATCCTTGAGAACAAGTCTGTTGGCGGTGTTCCAACGGTCGAGATGTTCCGCAAAAAGTTCGCGGATGATCCGGCCACGTTCATGCTGATTGACAAGGCTACCCGTGGCAAGACCGAGACCATCCTTTTCAATATCGACATTGAAGGCTCTATCAACAAGGATAAGACTGCGGTGCTCCGCGTATTTGCAAAGATGTTCTACAACCACCTTGGGTTCTTTGGTGAGAACCTGAAGGTTGCCATGCTGGAACAGTATATTGATCAGCTCGGAAAGACCGAAGAGTTCCGTCGCGTTTTTGAGGCGAAGAAGGGCAAGTCTTGGGTTGATCAGAGGAAAGCCTTTGCCTTTAATGGCAAGTTCATTATTCCTACGCTGATGGAAGTTCTGGACATGAGCGAGGAAGATGCAAAGCGCTGGTTCAATGACAAGACGGCAGTTGAGTTTTCCATTGCGCAGCTGGTCGAGGATATCAAAGCTTACGTGAAGAAACAGCCGAAGGATTTCCGGCTCATCTTCTTGATTGACGAAGTTGGTCAGTATGTCGGAACGGATACCGACATGCTTCTGAACCTTCAGTCCCTGACAGAAAAGATCGGCAGCGAATGCGGCGGCAAGGTTTGGGTCATGTGTACCGGACAGGAAGCCATTGATGAGATCATCAAGGTTCGTGCGGATGAGTTCTCCAGAATTCAGGCGCGTTTCAAGACCCGGCTTTCACTGTCTTCTTCCTCCGTGGATGAGGTTATGGGTATCGTCTACATCTACCATGACAAGGTAGATGAGGCCAGCCATACCTCTGACAGTGCTGTTTTCCCTGCTTGTGATGATGCAATCGCAGAGATCAAAAACTTGATCCGTATCATCGTCAATGAGTTTGGTGGTACGAATGTGATTGTCACTGCGGATCACGGATTCCTCTATACATATAGCCCTCTGAGTGAGGATGACAAGGTGGACAAGACTTCGCCCAGCGATCAGGATGTAGAGATTGACCGCCGATACTTAATCACTAAGAAAGGGACAAAACCGGACTATCTGCTGCCTATCCGCTTTATGGATGGACAGACGGAGTATGATGCTTTCGCGCCGAGGGAGAACGTCCGCATCAAGAAGAAAGGCGGCGGTTTGAATTTTGTGCATGGCGGCATCAGCCTTCAGGAGATGGTAGTTCCGGTATTGGAGTTCCAGTTCATGCGCAATGCCTATAAGATGTATCAACGTAATAAGGATAAGATCGATACAAAGCCTGTGACTATCAGTCTGCTTTCGGCCAACCGTAAGATCAGCAACATGATTTTCTCCCTGAACTTCTATCAGAAGGAAGCAGTTGGTGGAAACCGTGAGGCTGCGACTTATCTCTTGTATTTTGTGGATGTGAACGGTCAGAAGATCAGCGATACAAGCAAGATTATTGCTGACAAGGCAAGCGATAATGCGCAGGAGCGCACTTTCCGGTGCAACTTCAATCTCCGGTCGCAGAAGTACAGCAACCGTGAGACTTATTATCTGATTATTGCCGATGAGAGCGGCCTGCAAGCGCCGATCCGGGAAGAATTCCAGATCGACATTGCATTTGCCGTGGATGAGTTCAACTTCTTCTAAGTGAGGACTGCCGAGGAGGAACATAAGATGGAAGATTTCGATACGAGCTTCAGTGTTCGTGAGATAATTAAGGACAAGCTGCGCCAGAACTTTGATGGCAAGATTGTCCGCAAAGACCTGACGAAGAAAATCAAGGAAGGGGCAAATGTACCTACCTATGTTCTTGAGTTCCTTCTTGGGCAGTATTGCAGCTCTGACGATGATGAGATTGTCGCTCAGGGTGTTGAGAACGTAAAGCGCATTCTGGCCGATAACTATGTGCGCCCGGACGAATCAGAAAAGGTGCTTTCTAAGCTGCGTCAGCGCGGAGCCATGACTATCATTGATCAGGTGACGGTTGAACTGAACCTTCGGTATGACTACTATGAAGCCCGGTTCTCCAATCTTGGTCTTGGTGGTGTGCCTATCTCCGAAGAGTATCCAGAGAAGTTTGACCGGCTGCTTTGCGGCGGCATTTGGTGCATTATCCAGCTGGAGTATAACAGCGACTCTCTTGAAGAAGAGTCTCAAATCGGCTTCAATGGCAAACCAAAATCTAAGTCAAAGAACGGTAGAAACAGCCTAATCAGCATCCGGAAGCTGACCCCCATTCAGATGCCTCATGTGGACATCGAGGATCTGAAGCAGGGACGCAAAGCTTTTACAAAGGATGAATGGATTGACGTGCTTTTGCGCTCTATCGGTATGGAGCCGGAAGAGCTGACCTATCGTGAGAAATGGTTGCTTCTTCTCCGGATGATTCCGCTGGTAGAGAACAACTTCAATCTCTGTGAGCTTGGGCCGCGCAGCACCGGTAAATCTCATCTCTACAAAGAGATTTCGCCTAACAGTATTCTGGTTTCCGGTGGGCAGACGACCGTTGCGAACCTCTTCTATAACATGGGAAAGCACACAATGGGCTTGGTAGGCCTTTGGGATTGCGTAGCCTTTGATGAAGTTGCCGGTATTCGTTTCAAGGATAAAAATGGCATTCAGATCATGAAAGACTATATGGCTTCCGGCTCCTTTGCCCGTGGCAAGGAAGAGAAGGCGGCCAATGCCTCTATGGTTTTTGTTGGCAACATCAATCAGAGTGTTGATGTGTTGCTGAAGACTTCCAGCCTCTTCGATCCCTTCCCCCCAGAGATGGGAACAGACACGGCCTTCCTTGACCGTATGCATTGCTATATTCCGGGTTGGGAGATTCCTAAGCTCCGTCCGGAGCACTTCACTGATGATTACGGTTTCATCACTGACTATCTGGCTGAGTTCTTGCGTGAGCTGCGTAAAGAGCAGTATGGGGATGCGCTGGATCGCTTTTACCGTCTCGGCAAGAATCTCAATCAGCGCGATACCATTGCAGTCCGCAAGATGGTGGGCGGCTTGGTAAAGCTGGTATATCCGGATGGCGTTTTTGAGAAAGAGGATTTGGAGGAAATCCTTCAGATTGCACTTGAAATGCGTCGCCGGGTCAAGGAGCAGCTGAAGAAGCTAGGTGGCATGGAGTTCTATGACGTGAACTTCTCTTACATAGACAACGAATCTTTCGAGGAACACTATGTCTCCGTACCTGAGCAAGGCGGCGGCAAGCTTATTCCTGAAGGAATGTGCAATCCGGGACAGGTCTACACGGTCAGCAGAGGAAAGTCTGGCATGATCGGTGTGTTCCGGCTTGAAAGTCAGATGCTTCCCGGCAACGGAAAGTTTGAGCGAACAGGTATTGGCTCCGATAGAGATGCAAGAGAGGCAACCAATACAGCTTTCAACTTCCTGAAGGCCAATGGAAACCGGATCAGCGGCTCTATCAGTACTACAACACGAGACTACATCATTAACTATCAGGATCTGCAAGGAATAGGCATGACCGGCAAGCTGGCACTGCCTTCACTGATTGCGCTCTGCTCTATAGCCCTTGGAAAGCCGGTTCTAAGCTCTACAGCGATCCTTGGAGAAATCAGCATCAGCGGCACAATCATCAAGGTGGATGAGCTGGCTAACGCACTTCAGGTCTGCTTGGATAGCGGAGCAAAGAGGGTTCTGCTTCCGATGACCGCAGCAGCTGAACTTGGGACGGTTCCTGCGGATCTCATCGGGTGCTTTAACCTGATTTTCTATAGCAGCGCAGAGGATGCGGTATTCAAAGCGCTGGGAGTAGAGTGAGGAGGAAAGATATGTCAGTAAATACCTATCTACAGGGGTTGGGAAGTTCCTTGGTTTTAAGCTCATCTGAGAGGTCTAGTATTTCTACTTCGGTAGATACAATAAAATCACGGCTTACTTCCTATTTTGGATCGAGTGTAACAGAGAAAAAGTTATACGGTTCATATGTCCGTGAGACGATATTGCCGCGCAAAGCGGATGAAAAATCTGATGTTGATTTAATGGTTGTATTCAGCAATCCTTATGGATATCAGCCTCAAACCTTCTTGAACAAGCTGAAGGAATTTGCCGAGTATTATTACAGCCGGTCAGAGATATACCAGTCAAGCCCGACGATTGTGCTAGAATTGAACCATATAAAATTTGAACTCACTCCAGCACGTGTCAATTACGGCTCGTATTACATTCCCAAAAGCAGCTCTGAATGGATGTATACTGATCCGGACGGTTTTTATTCAAAGCTCACAGAGTGCAATAAGAATAATAGCTATAAAATAAAGCCTATAGTTCGGATTCTTAAGCATTGGAATATCCAAAAGAATTATAGAGGCATTGCATCCTTTGAACTTGAACGAAAGATAGCTGAATATGCTTACTTTTCTTGTACCTCATACACGGATTATTTGAAGTATGCACTTGAGAAAATCAAATATCCGACTAATTGCGTCAACAAGGCTTTGGATTGTATAGCGGAAGCTTTGCGTCTGGAGGCCGACGGCTATCCATATTCAGCTGAAAGTAAGATCAAGGAAGCCTTCCCGGAGGTGTGACGATGAGCAGAAGAGATGACATTAACAAATTATATCAACCGTCAAAGGCTCTTGAGAAAGTTTGCTATGCGCTATTCACTGCTGATATAGCTATTTCGCTGATTGCAGCTTGTGTCGGCGGTAGTGTCATTTCTTACCTTACTGTAGCTCTGGTCATAATAGCCTTTCTATACATGGCCATATCTATTATTGACGATGGTATCATGTGGTTCCAAGCCGAGAGTGCAAGAAGAAAAAACAGCATACAAGTGGCATATGATGTTAGATTAGATGAATATGAGACTGAGAAATACTACAACAACAACGTAGGCGATCCAGATATCTCATATGCAACAAACCTGTTTGAGAGTGCATTCTTTACAAATGGCATGTTTGGACAGCCTGCATCGATGTCGCAGACCTATATGGAGTATGCCGTGATGCGACGCTCATCGTCTAAAATTGCAGCCGCTCTGAGAGAGGCCAAGCCGAAGCTCAGTATCCGGGCTGCGATGCTGGATGGAGATCCGCTCATTTTGAATACGCCTGACGGAGAGATCCATTTGGATACGGGAGAAATGTCTCCGCACGAGCCGGAGCATTTTATTACGCACATGACAAGCTGTGCACCTTCTGACGATGGGGCGGATATCTGGGACACGTTTTTGCATCAGATTGCCTGTAATGACGAAACGCTCGTGGCGTTCCTCAAGCAGATTGCGGGCATGGCCGCGATCGGTAAGGTCTATGAAGAGCGGCTCGTGATCGCGCTCGGGAGTGGCGGCAATGGCAAGAGCACATTTTTTAACGCCATTCAGGATGTGATGGGAGATTACGCTTGCACGATCCGCTCGGAGCTTCTGGTCGCAAGCAATGACAGCGGCAAGAAATTTGAGCTGGCGAGGCTGCGCGGAAAGCGCCTGGCCATTGCAGAGGAATTGGAAGAGGGAAGACAGCTGGATACTGCGGAGGTAAAGCATTTGTGCAGTACCGGAGACATCAACGCGCAGTTTAAGGGGAAGGACGTTTTCACCTTCAAACCATCTCACTCCATCGTGCTGTGTACGAACCACATGCCGTCGGTAAAGGTCATGGACAGCGGTACTTGGGATCGCCTGATTGTAGTGCCGTTTCGCGGCAGATTCCGAAGCCAGGAGAACGAGATTAAAAACTATGGCAATTACCTCGTGCGAGCCTGCGGCGGCGCGATCCTGAGCTGGATCATTGATGGTGCCCGCGAATATATCCGTAATGACTATAAGCTAGACATTCCGGAGTGCATCATCAGCGCGACGGAGCAGTATCAGCAAGAAAATGACTGGCTCACGGATTTTTTCAATGAGTGGGTCGCTCTGGATAAAAATGAGGACACATATGGCAGCGATATTTATGGGGCGTATACGTCCTTCTGCAGTGAGCACGGTGAGCGGATGCTTCCCATGTCCTCCGTGCTTCCGCTGGTTGAAAAGAAGGCAGGTGCAACAAAGAAGCGCACAAAAAAGGGCAATGTGTATCAGGGCTTGAGAATTATCAGCGAGTTCGAGCGGGCCGCATCCTAAAAGGAATGGCGGTGTATGGTGGTGTAGGCATATTTCTCTCACGGTTAAAAACGGATAAAAATGTAAATTAGCAATTTGCCATACACCGTTATACACCGCTTCTCTGTATCCACCGCTGCGCGGCGGGGCCTGTCTTGCAGCGCAGTACGTGCTACGCCCGTTCTGCTCGCTTGAATTTTGCCTGCTCGCTGCGCTCGTCAGCCCAAATTCGCCGAAAAACACAATCGTATGAATAGCACAATCGCAAACAAGTGTGCTTGACATGGATATCGAGCGATTTTTTCGCGGAAATCAATCGTCATTGCTCGGGGCAGTGCACGAGTCAGTCACCTACATGCAGCGCTGAAAAAACAGCCGCTCACGCTGGTTTTAACTGCCCCCGATGAATACCGTTTGCAATTCTTGGCTCGATATGCTATTATAATAGTGTCCAGTTCTACTGTGACATACATCTGCATAACAGAGGAATGTGCCTCTGACAAATGTGCTGAAATTGCAGCTTTTTTCTCCAGAAGATGCTCGACATGTTCGAGGACAACGAAGATGTCCAGAACGTGTGGCACAACTGGGAAGAGTGATTTTCATACGCGCAAAGCGACCGCAGCCGATTTGGCAGCGGTCGTTTTTTTGTCGAAAAGATGAATATTTTGTGAATTTTAAGATTGTAAATCGTAAAACAATATGCTAATATACAAGAGTTGGAGCGATACTTTCGCCCAGAGATATGAATGGAGGGAAAACAGATGAAATACTGCAGTCAATGCGGCAAAGAGCTGGTCGACGAGGCGGTCGTGTGCCCGAACTGCGGCTGCGCGGTGCAGGCACCGGTGAATCCGCAGGAGGATAAACCGTCGACAGGTCTGAACATTCTGGCGTTTTTGTTCCCGCTGGTCGGCCTGATCCTGTTCCTGTGCTTCCAGAAGACGACGCCGGTGCGCGCCAAAGCGATCGGCAAATGGGCGCTGATCGGCTTTATCGTCGGCGTTGCGCTCTCGGTGCTGCGAGTGCTATTTGCATAACACGTCTGAGCGGGTGAAATGCGGTGC
>OHCF01001049.1_pt1 | contig 11743 bp, 9 predicted proteins | sample 1577511 | NCBI WGS metagenome assembly OHCF01 (sample SAMEA3879568, study PRJEB24766) | human gut metagenome | biome: human-associated habitat; feature: feces | place: USA | collected 1985/1987 | reverse complement strand
TGTTTTATTTCTATTTTCTTTAAAAGCATTAGATACATCTAATAAAGTAACATTTCCATCTCCAGTTACATCACCAGTTACAACTAAAACATAATTAACTGTTTTACTATCAAATTTAAATGAAATAATATAACCTGTGCCTGCTTTATTAGTTTTATCTATAACATTGCTATCATTATCATACAAAGTAATAGTTCCATTAGTAGCAATTTTATTTAGTATACTACTAATTATAGTACCTGCATTTATATTATAAATTATTTTATTATTGGCATCAACTGACAATGAATTATCAAATACTAATTTATCATTTGCTTTCCATATTGCTTTAACAGTAGCATTTTCAGTTCCCATCTTAAATACATTGCCATTAACACTACTATCACTACCAGTAACTTCCCATCCAACAAATGTATAACCAGTTTTAGTAATAGCAGGAAGTGTATAAGTACTTCCATATGTAATCTTTATAGATGCATCCCCAGAATAAGTACCACCATCAACATCTATAATTAAATTATATTCAGCAAGAGAATACTTTGCATATATATCATGATTAGTATGTAAATTAACTTTACTAGCTTTATTTTTAAATGATTCATCAAAATACCAACCATCAAAATTATAACCTTTTTTAGTAGGAGTCGTAATTTTTTCATCATATACATCATTATATTTTAATTTATTCGATACAGTATTACTATCAATATGTGAAGTAACACTATAAGAAACATCATTATATAGTTTGGTAGGTCTAAGTACTGCAAATAAATTTGAAGAATACAATAATTGTTTTATTACTCTAGAACTACAATTATATTCATAATTATTATTCATAATGTAGTTACCATCGCCATCAAATACCTTTTTATCCTGATTACAAGAGTTAATACCATTATTATCAAAATTAATTAAATTTGGATATCCACTACTATCAAAACCACTAACTAAGTAATATTTAAAATCTTTAGTAGGATCAATAGTAGTTAAACTAAAGTTTAAAGCAGTTCCATCTCTATCGTGACTAAAATTGTCAATAAATTTATCAGAAACAACAATAATATCTCCCACCTCAAAATATCTATGATGAATATATTTAATTCTTTTTGCATTTTCATTTCCAATTAACTTTTTGCCACCATACATTCCATCTACTAACATCTTACTGATATTATCAGTACCATCTTTTTTGAAAAAGGCACTAACATTGTATGTATAATTTACACCATTATATTTCTTAGTATTAGATTCAGACCAAGAGAAAAACAAAGAATCTGCAATTTTTTGACCAGTTAAATAACTCAAATCAATATTAAAATTATTATAATAAATATATTTAATAAAATCCAACGAAGAGAATTTAGTAGTTGTATTAATATTACTATTTTTACTAATTTGATCACTAGTACTATAAGTATAATTCTTACCCTTAAATTCACCTACTGTTTTATTTAATTTATCAACATCATTAGAATTTACAGTTCTATTAACATTTAATTCTATAGTTTCTAATGTTAGAGTACTACCCTTATAAGTAACCTCAAATTTACCAGCACCTATTTTACCAGAACTAGAACTATTAATAACAACACCAAAAGTTGAATATTCAGAACTCGCCGTACCTTCACATGATATAATACTGTTATCAGAATTTACTATTGGTCCGAAATCTTTAGGACATTTACTAATGGTAGTTCCCTGAGGTAAAGTAAATTTTATTTTAAAAGAGGCATTTTCACTATTATCATAAACATATCCCGTTTTAATCCATTCTAGTCCACAATTAGGATTATTATCAGGGCACACACAAGTTTTTTTAGTTTTAGAACTGTTTGAACAATAACCATATTTTCTTTTATCACCTAATCTTATACCATAAGTAACTGTATCTCCTACATCAACTGAATTATAAGTACTTATTCCTCTACCATCTTTAACAACATATTGTTCAACCCTCGTTCCAGAAAAAGCAACCCTAGCCTTATCATTAGAACTAATATTATTATTAGTGCAAGTTTCTTTTCCATCAACTGTACTACAATATTTATTGATAGGTCTAATAATTGATATACTTGTTATTCTTTTTTTATCCCCATCTTTCTTTAAATTTGTTAATTTATCATTCAAATAATTATATATATTACTTTCATATCTAACACTAAAATCTTCCCATGATCCATCAGTTCCCGTCGAATGAATAAGGCCAGCATCATTTGCATTAAAAGCCTCACCGACATATACCATAACATGCCCATTTGAAGTATAAGCGATTTTTAACATATCACCAGGTTGCATCAAGAAACTCGAATTTTTTTTATCAAAATATTTTTTTATAGTATTCCATTCAGTTAAATAATTTGTATAATTAGTGCTATTACCATAAGTCAAATTTTTAAAATTATAGTTATAAACTAACTCAGATTTATTACTACTATCTACATAACTTACACCCTTTTTAGAATACTCGCCATCTGTATTATATTTTTTTAACTCTTCATCAGATAAACTACTAAAAATGCAACTTTTTCTAACACCATTTTTATATACTAAACAATTAGCAATTCTTGTTAAATTACCAGTACTATTCCATGCCCTACCGAATTTATCAACTGCTTCATCGTAATCACTTTTAGATGATATTGCTCGTATTTTATCTGGCACACCATCAGTACCAATTCTAACAACAGAAGCAGTACCAGAAAAAGAATAAAACTCTGACAAATCGTAACCCAAAACATTATTATATACTAAATAAGTAAATCCTGTACAATCTGTATTATACATATTAGAACGGCTAACCTCTTCTGGAGTAATATTCAAATTTCTAAAAAATGTAGTAGAAACAAGCGGATAATAATTACTATTTGAAACACAATTAGTAGCATTTTTATAATCTAAAACACAAGTATTATTACTTTTACTAGGAGCAGGATATTTAACATCAGTATCTAATAAATATTGCTCATAATCAGAATAGTAATTATTATAATAATAACTAACAGCAGCAGACACTAGCATTTTTTGTAATTCATCTCTAGTATAAGTATTAGTACTAACTCCAAAAGACTTTTTTACAATCAAGAAAATACAACCTACAACTAATATTCCTACTATAATTATTAAATATTTAAACCTTTTTATAAAATCTTTAAACTTACTCATAGTTATATACCTCCAGAATATTTATTTGTTGTTTTTATAATATTTTAAATGACTAACAATATCAGATAATTTAAACTCACCATCATCATTAAAATCAATGGCAGTAAACATATAGTCAGTAAAATCAATCTTTTTCCTATATCCTTTAAGTGCAGTAGTAATATCACTTAAAGTAACTTTTCCATCACCATTAACATCACCTTTAACAATGATAATATATTCAACACTATAATCATCAAAGTCTATTTTTAATTTTTGACCAGTAGCAGTAATACTAATATCATTATCTCTAATAACACTAACTTTACCATTAGTACTAACACTATTAATAATAGTATCAATACTAGTACCAACTTCTATTTTATAAATATAATTTTTATCTTCATTAACAGTTAAACCATTAAATATAATTTTATTATCTTCCATTTTAACCTTATTAACATTTAAAGTATAAGTTCTAGTACTATTATCCTCAGCAGTAACAATAATATTAAAACTATTATTACCTAACTCTAATATTTTCTTACCAATACCACTGATAGTACTATTCTCATTACTACTAATAGCACTAATATTGATTTCATCTAATTCTGTATTTAAGTTATATTCCAAAATATTTTTATCAAAATTAAAACCTAAATTGTCAATTGTAAGAGATTGCAAATAAGAATCACTACTTAATTCATGAATATTTAAAGTGTAATTCTCACTAGTAACTCCATCCTCAGCTAATACGACAATTTCAAATACATTATCACTGCCATCATCAATTTTTATATTATTACCATCTATTTCTTCTCTATAATCTCCTTTAATTTTATATAATTTATAATCTGCATTAACATCATTTAGTACGGTTTTAATATTAAAATTTAATGCATTAACATTAATATTATAAGTATTATTTTCTTCAACATTTACTATATTATCATTAACATATAAATCCTTAATAGAGGTATCAGTATTTTGTCTATAAACATTAAGTATATACTTCTTAGTATTAGTTTCATCTTCTGAAATAACTAAAATTTCAAAAATATTATCACCAATATTTAAATTTTTAATACCATTACCACTAATAGTAGAACCCTCCATGCCATTAGCAATAATCTCTATACTATTACTATTAACAGTAACATTTTGAGAATCTAAAGATTTATCTAATTCAATATTTTTATCATTAACCAATATACTAAAGTTTTTAAGTAATACTGATGAATAAGGTCTATAAATACTAAAGCTATATACAGTTTCAACATCAGTAGAACTAATTACTGTAATTTTAAATTCATTGTTACCATAATTAAGTATCATATCTCCTATTTCTTCTTTAATTCTTGCCCCTTCACTAACTGTAGCCTTAATATTAACTTTATCTTTATTAATAACTTTTGAATCATAGGAGAATACATCAGATTTAAAGTTAAATATATCACTATCATCTACAGTTAAAGAAGTCAAATATGCAGCCTCTGGTAATTTAGAAATAGTAACTTCTTCACTATAATCACTAATACTAAATTCAACATCATTAGATACAATAGTAGTATTAACAAGTTTAATATTTCCAGTAGAAGCAATATCTTGTAAAGCATTAACTTTAAAAGTAATAAGTTTTACCTTATCACTAGTAACATTAGCAAAATTATTTGCTTCTAATATAATAACAGAATTATTATCTTTATCTATATCATAAAGAAAATCATCATTATTAATAAATTCCTCATTAACTGATATACTATCACTATTAAGTTTTAAATTTCTATCGACAACAATTGAAGTATCTACTCCAGAAACATTATTTGATTTAACATTTCCAAAAACATTACATACAATATCATCACCAACATAAATATTTTCCCTACTAGTATTACTATTTTTACATTCAATATCGAACTGAAAATTAGAAGTTGGATTAGCATAAGTTATTCTTATTATAATAAAAAGCAATAACAAAATACTTAAACTAAGAACTAAAACAATATTCTTTTTTTCACTACAATTTACCAAAATATTTTTCATATTAATCATTCCTCACATGGTTTATAATACATACTTAGTAATAGCAAGATAAATAACACCTGCTAATAGTAGTAAACCAACTATCAAAAAGAAAACTTTAACTCCCGTATGACTCTTTTCCTCAAATAAATCATCATCATCTTCATCAGCAAAATCCTTTTTAGTAAAATTAAATGAACCACTATAAAAAGTTTCTCCATCTTTAATTTTCTCAATCATAGTAACTTCATCTTTAACAATTGGATCAGTAACAACAGTATTATCAGTACCTTTTAAATCTACTAGTATATCAAGTGGTAAAGAATCAGTATTAGATACCTCTTTTTCTTTTTCAGAAGTAACTTCACTAACTTCAACAAAGTCATTAGAGGGTACATTAGCATCATCTAAATCAGTTAAGAAATTAGCATTAATAAGTTTTTTACCTTCCACTTCATTATTCTTATTAACTTCATTTTTAGCAGTCTCAAGTAAAACATTAATATCATAAACTCTTCTTTTTTCTTCTCTAGGTTCTTCCTCTACACTTTTTCTAGTAATTGTTCTCCCCATATCTTTAGCCTTACGATATTCATCTCTACTAGAAATAATTTGCTTTAAACCATTAATGTCAATTTCATTAGAATTATCAGGTATAGGTAAATTTTCTAAATCATTAATATTATTATCAATGTCTTTATATAAACCCGCATTTCTTTTACTTCTTTTATAATACTCCGGATTTTCTCTATAATATTTTTCCATTCTACTTTCCATCTTATTACCTCTTTTACTCTATATATATAATAACATATTTTTATACTAAATAAAAGATATTATTGCTTTTTTTTCTTATTTTGATATAATTAAATAGAAAGGATTGATATAAATGAATTTAAAAGTTAATCAAGATAAATGTATAGGATGTGGACAATGTGTAAGCATTTGTGAAGATGTTTTTAACTTTAATGATGATGGTTTAGCAGAAGTAATAGAAACTCCTGTTAAAGAAGAACATATTGAAGATGCCACTAACGCAAAAGAATCATGTCCAACTGAAGCTATCGAAGAAGCATAGGCTTCTTTTTTTATACAAAAAAGCTTACTCATCATCTGAAAGTAAAGCTTTTTTTAAATCTTCTATATTATCGTATGCTGGATATTCCTCTGGATGTTTTTCCATATACTCTAGTTCTTTTAAAATTGAAAGAAAATCATCAGGGCTTAAAACATCTTCTTTATTCTCAAAGTTTTCCATTATTAACACAACCTCATACAAAAAAATAACATACTTAAAGTTAAATATCAACAAAAAAGAGTTCAACCAAGAACTCTTTTAACTGATTATAAATTTAACACCATTCTTTACATTTTCTATATTAATATCATAGTTTAAAAGACCTAGTGTTTTTTTAACTATAGATAATCCTAAACCAAAGACACCTCGAACACCTTTTTCGTAGGGAGTGAAAATGTTATTCAAAACATCTTTATCAATATTAGGACCATCATTATATAAGATAATCTTATTATTCTTAAGAGTAATTTTAACTTGACTCTTAGCATATCGCATAAAATTATTAAGAATATTATCAATTATCGCTTCCCACATTTCATCACTACCTCTAAAGACAGTATTCTTTTTATCAATATCTAATGAGAAAACAACATCACTACGCGAAGGACCGAACTTGTTAGCAGATGCAAGTATTATTTTACTAACATCACAACTATCATTAAGTTTTTCTTTTTCTTCTTTCAAATAATTTAGTTTGTTAAGGTATAGTAAGGAGTGAACTTTAACCTCTAATTTATTTAATTGTTCTTTAACAATCTTAGTAGTTTTCTCTTGTGATTCAATACCATCTTCCATAGCTTCAATATAGGATTTCATAACTGTGATAGGAGTTTTAAAATCATGAGAAATATTTTGATACATTTGATTCTTATAAGCCTCTTGTTCCTTCAAATATACCCTCATATTCTCAATAGCTACCTCTAAGGTATATAATTCATCATCATAATCATAGATCATTTTATGATCATAATCATCATTATTTATGTTATCTACTTTATCTTTTAATTTCTTAATTCTATTAACTAAACTATTAGACCATATAAGTACTAGTAGAGATATAATAATAAATGTAATACCCACTACTATAAGAATTATTTTAAGTATTTCCTTTTTCATCGAATTAATATAACTATTCGTCGTAATAGCAATTTTCCTCATACCATTACTCTCATTAGTATAGTAATAATATACTTTTTTACCTACCATAAATTTACCTTCATCATCATTAGTTTTACTAATAATAACTTTAACATCTTTAATATTAACAACATCAGATAAATTACTAGATACTAATATATTCTTATCACCATCAATATAAATATATGCAACCTCACTATCAACCCTATTATTCTCAGGTTTTTCTAATAAGTTAAGAGATTGATTTAGATAGTTATATAAATTCTCTTCATATACAGGAAGAAGGGTTTTAGGAAGTACCATTCCCAGTGATATTATAACAATAACAATAATAGATACACATATAAACAAGAATTGTTCAGTAAGAGTTAGTTTTTTCATAATAATCTATACCCATATCCATATATTGTATTTATATCCAAAAGAGGCATTTTCTTTCTTAGTCTTCTTATAAGATCATCTACTACTCTATCAGTACCAAAATAATTCTCTCCCCATATATTATTCAATATATCATCTCTTGAGAAAGATTTCTCTTTATTGGTAACAAACATATATAACAAATCAAATTCTAAAGTAGTAAGATTTAAGTCCTCATCACCTTGAAAAGCCATTCTTTTATCTAAATCAATAATATAATCTTTATAAGTAATCTTTTGTCTTTCTTTAGTATATACCCTTCTAATTATATTATTAACTCTAAGTACGAGTTCTTTAGGAGAATAAGGCTTAGTAATATAATCATCACTTCCTAATTCTAAACCAATTATCTTATCCAAATCCTTATCTCTAGCAGAAGTAAAGATAACCGGAACATCATTATTATCCTCTCTAATCTTTTTAATGATGTCATAACCACTTATATCATCCCCTAGCATAATATCGAGTATCCATAAATGATAATCCTTATTACTATCTTTAATAGCAGTATCACCATTATAATAACTGGTAACATTATATCCTTCTTTTTCTAGATAAGTCTTAATAAGATCATTTAAATCTTTTTCATCCTCAACTAAAGCTATATTGTACATAATAATCACTTCCTAAATATAGTATAACATATAATTAATATTTTTTATCTACTTTTTATTCATCTACCACTTCCTTTCATGATTAAATTATATTATTATATCATGGATAAATTATCAAATAAATGTGGTAAATTATGGGATAAATAAATATACTTATACTGGTGATATAATGGAATATAAAAGAATAAATTTAGATTATAATAGTCTAGAACCATATATAGATAATAAAACATTAGATTTACATTATAATTCTCATTATAAAAATTATACAGATAATCTAAATAAATATCTAAATAAACATAATTACAAATATAATCATAATCCTATCTATCTAGCTAAACATATAGATATATTACCCATTGAAGATAGAGATGAAATACTATATAACCTAGGAGGATATCTAAATCATACCCTATATTTCTATACCCTAACCAATATCAAAAAAGAAATACCTACACCTATGTTAAATCTAATTAATAAATATTTTACCTCCTATGATAACTTCAAAAAAGAATTCATAGATATGGCCTTACAAGTAAAAGGTAGTGGCTATACCTTCTTAGTAATAGATAAAAATAATAACTTAAGAATAATAAACACCTCTAACCAAGATACACCCTACTACTATGGCTTTACCCCAATTATGACAATAGATGTATGGGAACACTCTTATTACCTAAAATACAACAATAAAAGAAAAGACTACTTAGAAGATATCTTTAATATCATAGACTATACCAAAGTATACAATCTCTATCTAAGTAATACTTCTCCTTATTTGTGAAGCCTATAGTCTTCACAAATATTTTTTTATTATATATAAGCAAGTACTATAATACAAAAAATATAGTAACTATTTTCGTTACTATATTTTAAATTCTATTATTAGCCATTAAATTTAGCTGTAATACCAGTTGAAGCAGAACCATCACTGTTAACACCATTAAATGTAATAGTTCCATTAAATGTTTTACCAGCATCATCTGTATCTTGTGGTTTATTAGTTTCATCTAACCAAATAACTAAATAGAAATCATGAGTTCCACTAGCAGTTAAAGCTTGATTAGCAACAATAACACCTTCAGTACCTTGAGCAACAGCAGTAGCTTTTGTATCTACAGTAGTAGCATCAGTAAGAACTTGCCATTTCATGTTTTTAGCATTACTTGTTAAATTCATAGTACCTTTAACGTTGATACCAATATCTGCACTACCATTAGTTACAGTAACTTTATAAACTTGACATACAGTATTTCCGTTGGCATCAATACATGACTTAGTATCTGTACCAGTTACACCTTTTTGTAAATCAGTGCTTAACATAGGAATCATATTTTTAGCAGTAGCTTCATCACTAACTTTAGTAACAGCAATTGCTAATGATGCACCACTTGCAGTACTACCTTTAACATCTGTATCATTAGTAGCATTTGCACTGAAGTATGCAAAAGTAGCTCCTATAATTGCAACTACTAATGTAGCTACACCTACAACAGCGTAAAATACGCCAGTTCCCTTTCTGTTTTCTTCCATTATTTTCAATCCTCCTTTACATTAATAATTGTATCAAATAAAAATATAAAAATCAATAGTTTTATGATAAATTTAAAAAAAATAATAATATTCTCATAAACACCATTATTATTTTTTAAATTATTATTGGAAAGTAGCTTGAACTTGACTACCAGTAGAAGCAGTAACAGTTACAGTACCAGAAATAGTTTTACCAGCATCAGTAGAAGTTTGATCAGCACCAGTATTCTTTAAATATACCATAATGTATTGTTCTAAAGTAGCTTTTGCTCCTAACGATTTACCAGTAGAAATAGTATTATTAGTAGGTAAAGTAGTATCAACAGCAGTTGTTGAAGTCATTCTTGCCCATTTAATATTAGCAACACCACCATTATTTAAATTAAGCGTAGTATTAACTGTAGTAGCGGTAGTTCCTGAATTTTTTACAGTAATCTTATACACTTTACATACAGTATAACCATTTTTATCTACACATTGATTTGCAGCGGAAGCAGCAGCACTTAATTGACTTTCATGTCCAGTTACAGTACCATCGTAAATTGGAATTAATCCACCAGTAGCTTTTGCACTAACTAATGTAACTGTTGGTTTATCAAGTTTTACATTTAGTGTAGTACCTGATACACCACCATCACTAGTTGCACTAGCAACAAAGTAAGCATAAGCACTTCCTGCAACAGCAATAACTAATAATGCTACACCAACAACGGCAAACATAAGTTGTTTACTAACTCCTTTATTATTATTATTATTTTCTATCATTTTTATCTTCCTCCTATCCTCTATTAAATTATAACAAATATAATCATATTTTACAATACTATTTTTGGGGCAAATGTGAATGGGAAATAGTATTAAATCATGACAATGGAACAAATATTGATAAAAAGATTGATGTATATGAACAAGTTATGCTGAATTGGGACAAGTTTGTTGAGTATGCATATAATTGTAAATTCAAAACATGCACAGATGTTATTGAATATGAAAAATATAAAAACATCGGCACTGTTGAAGAGTGTGAAAAAGCAATGAAGTTTGAAAAACACTGTCAGGAAGAGAATAAATATTTATAAGGAGGATTAACATTTTGAAAGCAACAGTAACAAGTATTACAGGATTTTATGAAGCATTTGTATCTATGTTTATGAGTAAAAGAACATGGACTCCTGAGTTAGATAATGAAATTAAAATCGTGTGTAATAAGGTTTTAAATTCTGATGGAAAATTAAAAGAGAATCAAGAGGTTGAAAGTTATGAGAAATTTCGTAAGTGGCTTAATGTGTTACTTCGTATGGGTAAGAGACATATTACAGTTCTTAGATATCTTGATATCACGATTATGACAGAAGGATTACATAGAGCTGGACAAGATGACGTTGATGCACACTCAAGAAGATTTGATAATCGAATTATCAGAAATAGTACAAGGTTGGCAACATTTGATGAAGGGGAAATGTCTGATTATTACAAAGATAAGGTTTTAACAGATGGACAGGCTTGCAAAATTCTTGGATTTGAATTACCAAATGAGATTGATCACAACGGTAAAACGTATGTAAAATCGACTAATGGATATGTTTTAAAAGAATATGAGAACAATAAGGATGTAAAACGTGGTCTTTATATGTTAGGTATTCCTAGTAATTTTATCGCGAAGATTAATCTTTGTGAATGGGGACATGTATTTAGAGAGCGTTGTGCTGATGGTGGTGCTAATCCAGAGGTAAAAGAGTGGGCAGAACAGGTTATGAAACAGATTACAGAATTCCATAAAGAAATTACAAGGGATTAT
>OHCF01001012.1_pt1 | contig 12114 bp, 10 predicted proteins | sample 1577511 | NCBI WGS metagenome assembly OHCF01 (sample SAMEA3879568, study PRJEB24766) | human gut metagenome | biome: human-associated habitat; feature: feces | place: USA | collected 1985/1987 | reverse complement strand
GAGAATATCCGCTACGGTAAGCTCGATGCCACCGACGAAGAGTGCATCGCCGCCGCAAAGCTCGCAAACGCCGACGGCTTCATTCGTATGCTGCCGCAGGGCTATGATACCGTTCTTTCCGGCGACGGCAGCGGCCTCTCACAGGGCCAGCGTCAGCTCATTTCCATCGCCCGCGCCGCCGTTGCAGACCCGCCCGTCATGATTCTTGACGAAGCGACGTCCTCCATCGATACCCGCACGGAAGCCATCGTGCAGTCCGGCATGGACGCCTTGATGAAAGGCCGCACCGTGTTCGTCATCGCGCACCGCCTATCGACGGTCCAGAACTCCGACGTCATCATGGTGCTCGACCACGGCCACATCATCGAACGTGGCAGCCACCGCGACCTCATCGCGCAGAAAGGCACCTACTACCACCTCTACACCGGCGCATTCGAGCTGGAATAAGGTAAATTCAAAGCGATAAACGAAAACTCCGTTTGCTGATAAGCAAGCGGAGTTTTTTGCTGCGCAAAAGCAGCCCCGTTCACGTCGGAACAAGGCTGCTTTCTCATTTTATCTTATTTCGTTCTACCGATGTCATGGCGGTAATGCGCGCCGTCAAAATGGATTTTCTCCACCGCTGCATACGCCTTTTCGAGCGCTTCGTCCAGCGTTTTAGCCGTCGCGGTCACGCCAAGCACGCGGCCGCCGTTCGTCAGCAGCTTACCGTTTTCAAGCTTCGTGCCGGCATGGTACACCGTCACGCCTTCCGCCTGACCGTTTTCGTCAAGGCCGGTGATTTCCAGTCCCTTCGGGTAAGACTGCGGGTAGCCGCCGCTCGCCATCACGACGCATGCGCACGCTTCCGGAATCCATTCAATCTCAAGCTCGTCGAGCTTCTCGTCGATGACCGCGTTGATGACGTCCACAAAATCGGTCTTGAGGCGCGGCAGCACGACCTGCGTCTCCGGGTCGCCGAAGCGCGCGTTGTACTCAATGACCTTCGGGCCGTTCGGGGTCAGCATCAGGCCGAAGTACAAACAGCCCTTAAACGGTCTGCCCTCTGTCTGCATCGCTTTGACGGTCGGCAGGAAGATGGTTTTCATACACTCGTCCGCAATTTCGTTCGTGTAATACGGGTTCGGACTGATGGTACCCATGCCGCCGGTGTTCAGGCCCTTGTCGCCGTCCAGTGCACGCTTGTGGTCTTTAGAGGACACCATCGGGCGCAGCGTCTTGCCGTCCGTAAATGCCAGCACGGAAACCTCCGGGCCGGTCAGGAATTCCTCCACAACAACGTTGTTGCCGGAAGCGCCGAACACCTTGTCTTCCATAATGGTGTGCACGGCATCCTTCGCCTCGTCAAAGTTTTGCGCGATGATAACGCCCTTGCCAAGCGCCAAGCCGTCTGCCTTAATGACAACCGGGAACTTACCGCGCTTTTCCACGTACTCTACGACCTCTTTCGGGTCGGAGAACACCGCGTAATCCGCCGTCGGAATACCGTATTTCTTCATCAGATTTTTCGAGAACACCTTGCTGCTCTCGATGATGGCCGCGTTCGCGCGCGGACCAAATGCACGGATGCCCTCTTTTTCGAGCGCATCTACCATACCGGCCGCAAGCGGGTCATCCGGCGCAACAAACACAAGGTCAACTGCGTTTTTCTTTGCGAAATCCACAACGCCGTCAATGTCCATTGCGTTAATGGCCACACACTCGGCGTCTGCCGCAATACCGCCGTTGCCCGGTGCGCACCACAGCTTTTCCGTTTTAGGGCTCTCTTTCAGCTTGCGGATGATTGCATGCTCACGTCCGCCGCTGCCGATAACCAGAATATTCATAATAAAAGCACCTCGCCTTTCGGATCAATGGTGGAACAGACGGATGCCCGTGAATGCCATGGCGATGCCATACTTGTTGCACGTATCGATGACGTTGTCGTCGCGGATAGAGCCGCCCGGCTGCGCAATAAATTCTACACCGCTCTTGTGCGCGCGCTCAATATTGTCGCCGAACGGGAAGAACGCGTCGCTGCCCACGGAAACGCCCTTAAACGTCGCAAGCCAAGCCGCTTTCTCCTCGCGGGTGAACACCTCCGGCTTCTCGGTGAAAAACTGCTGCCAAACACCGTCGCGCAGCACGTCGTCATGCTCCTCACTGATGTACACGTCAATGGTGTTGTCGCGGTCAGGACGGCGGATGCCCTCCTTAAACGGCAGATTCAGCACCTTCTCGTGCTGACGCAGATACCAGATGTCCGCCTTGTTGCCCGCAAGACGCGTGCAGTGGATGCGGCTCTGCTGGCCGGCGCCGATGCCGATGGCCTGTCCGTCCTTCGCATAGCAGACGGAGTTCGACTGCGTATATTTCAGCGTGATGAGGGAGAGCACTAAGTCAAGCTTTGCGTCCTCCGGAATCGCTTTATTTTCCGTCACAAGATTTGTCAGCATGTCCGCGTCGATTTTCAACTCGTTTCTGCCCTGCTCAAACGTGATGCCGAAAACATCCTTGTGCTCAATCGGCTCCGGCTTGTAATCCGGGTCAATCTCGACGACATTGTACGTGCCCTTACGTTTTGTCTTTAAAATCGCAAGCGCTTCGTCCGTGTAGCCCGGTGCAATGATGCCGTCGGAAACTTCACGTGCCAACAGCGTTGCGGTTTCCTTATCGCATACGTCGGAAAGCGCTGCCCAGTCGCCGTAGGAGGACATTCTGTCTGCGCCGCGGGCTCTTGCATATGCCGTCGCAATGGGAGAAAGCTCCAGATCGTCCACAAAATAAATTTTTTTCAGCGTGTCGCTCATCGGCTTTGCCACAGCTGCGCCCGCCGGGCTCACGTGCTTAAAGGAAGCCGCCGCCGGCATGCCGGTTGCCGCTTTCAGCTCTTTTACAAGCTGCCAGGAGTTGAACGCATCCAAAAGGTTGATATAGCCCGGTCTGCCGTTCAAAACGCGAATCGGCAGGTCTCGACCGTCGTTCGTAAAAATTTTCGCCGGCTTCTGGTTCGGGTTGCAGCCGTATTTCAGTTCCAGTTCTTTCATAGTTTCCCCTCCGAAAAATCACTTATTCTTGTTGACGATGCGGGTCTCAATCTTGCCCGTCTTCAAATTGATGAAGCGCGTGAACAAGGAGACCTTGTTGTCTTCGTTCAGATTCGTCCACAGGTCATTCGTAAACGTGTCGATGTCGCCCTCAATCTTCACCGGCTTCGGCTCGCCCTCAAAGGACGGGATACGCGGTGCGCCGTCACACTTATACGTGTGGATGAAGTGGCCGAGGCCGTCCACCGGCGTATAGTCGAAGAAAAAGCTCTGCGGCGCGTCCGGGTTGCCCTCGCAGCTCTTCAAAATGGAAAGCTTATAGGTAAAGTCGCCGTCCTTCAGCTTTACAAGGCCAGAAATTCTCGGCGTAAAGTTCGGGGCGTCCGGCTCAAACTTGCGGGTCTTCAACGCTTTTTTGAAGCTCTTGCCCGCCTTGAGGTATGTAAACACGGTATCCGTCTGGTCTCCGTTCGTCACAATGGTCTTGTTTGCCAAAACGCGCACCGGCGCATAAATGACAAGGGACGGGTCAGAAAGCTTTGCGGGGTCAAACGCTTCCGTGCGGATGCCGTCGCCCTGCTCCACAAACACGCGGTTGCGGGAGTTCACGCTGCGGCCCATAATGAAATACGCGATGACCGCATGCACGCCGTCCGCGCTTTTGCCGATGACGATGCCGCGGCCCGGGTATGCGTTGCCTGCAAGTTCCTTTTTAATATCCAGAATTTCCATGTATCCGTTTCCTTTCTATGTAAAGGGATAAATTATTCTTTAATCGTAACGATAGAGCCGTTCACGGAAAGCTTACCCGCGCAGAACAAAGACACTGCCTGCGGCAGAATCTTCCACTCCGCCTGCTCCATAATGCGGCGCTGCAGCGTCTCGGGCGTGTCGCCCTGCTCCACCGGCACCGCTTTCTGCAAGATGATCGGGCCGCCGTCGCACACCTCGTTTACAAAGTGTACCGTCGCGCCGGAGACCTTCACGCCGCGTGCCAAAGCCGCCTCGTGCACGTGCAGACCGTAATAGCCCTTGCCGCAGAACGACGGAATGAGCGCCGGGTGCACGTTGATGATCTTATTTTCAAACGCCTTCGTGAACTTCTCGTTCGTAATGGTCATAAAGCCCGCCAGAACAATTAAGTCCGTGTGCTTTTTTTTCAGCAAGTTTTCGAGCGCTTCGCTGTACGCGTCCACGTTTTCATAGTCGCTGCGCGCCAGCACAATGCCCTCAATGCCCGCGTTTTTCGCACGCTCCAAGGCATAAACGCCCGGCTTGCTCGCCACAACCACGGAAATTTTGCCGTTTTCGATTTTACCGGCTTTCTCCGCGTCGATCAGCGCTTGCAAATTCGTTCCGCCGCCGGAAACGAGGACTGCGATGTTCAGCACAGGATGACCCCCTCGTCGCCCTCAACCACTTCACCGATGACAAACGCCTTTTCGCCCGCATCATTCAGCGCCTTAATGGCCGCGTCCGCCGTCTCCTTGGAGACCGCCATGCACATGCCGACACCCATGTTGAACGTGTTGAACATGTCGCGCTCCGGAATGTTGCCCGTCTTCGCGATGAGGTCGAAGATCGGCAGCACCGGCACTGCGGAACGGTCCACCTTAGCGGTGAGGCCCTTCCTCATCATACGCGGAATGTTCTCGTAGAAGCCGCCGCCCGTAATGTGGGAGATTGCCTTCACGTCTGCCGCTTCAATGGCCGCCAGCGCAGGCTTTACATACAGGCGCGTCGGGGTCAGAAGTGCCTCGCCCAACGTGCAGCCGAGTTCTTCGTAATACGTTTCAAGCTTTTCTTTATTCAGACCGAACACCTTTCTCACCAGAGAGAAGCCGTTCGAATGTACGCCGGAGGATGCCACGCCAACAAGCACGTCGCCCGCCTGCATCTTAGAGCCGTCAATGATCTTATCCTTATCTACAATGCCCACCGTAAAGCCCGCGAGGTCATAGTCGTCCTCCGGCATCACGCCCGGGTGCTCTGCGGTCTCGCCGCCGATGAGCGCGCAGCCGGACTGCACGCAGCCCTCCGCAACACCCTTTACGATCTCTGCAATCTTCTCCGGCACGTTCTTGCCGCAGGCGATGTAATCGAGGAAAAAGAGCGGTTTTGCGCCGCAGCATACGACGTCGTTCACGCACATGGCAACGCAGTCAATGCCGATGGTGTCATGCTTATCGAGCAGCATGGCCACCACAAGCTTCGTGCCCACGCCGTCTGTGCCGGAAACAAGCACAGGTTCTTTCATTCCGGTCATGTCCGGCTGGAAAAGACCGCCGAAACCGCCGATGCCGGAAACCACGCCCGGAATGCTTGTACGCTTTACGTGCTCTTTCATCAGCTCTACGGACTTGTAGCCTGCGGTAACGTCAACGCCCGCTGCCTTGTAGCTATCGCTGTAACTTTTCATTCTTTAACTTCTCTCTTTCTTTAAATTATCTATAAAATGAATTACATGAATTTCTCTGTCCAGTTGCCGTTTCTGAACACCGGGATAACCTCGCCGTCCGGCGTGATGCCGTCAATGTTCATCGTCGCGTCGCCCACCATGAAGTCCACGTGGATGACGGAATCGTTCACGCCCTTGTCGTGAATCTCATCAAGCGTATACTTGTCGTAATCCTTGATGACATTCGGGAAGCCCAAGCCAAGCGCAATGTGGCAGGAAGCATTCTCGTCAAACAGCGTGTTGTAGAACAAAATGCCGAGGTTCGAGATGGGAGAGTCGTTCGGGATAAGCGCCAGCTCGCCGATCTGCGCCGCGCCCTCGTCCATCGCAATCATGTGCTCCAAAAGTTCCTGGTTCTTTTCCGCCTTGCAGGAGACCGCGCGGCCGCCCTTAAACGTAATGGAGAAGTTTTCAATCAAATTGCCTTGGTAAGACAGCGGCATCGTAGAAACGACCGTACCCTCTGCCTTGCCCTTCATCGGGGAGGTGAAAATCTCTTCGGTCGGCATATTCGGGTTGAAGAATGTACCGTCCAGCAGCGTTTCGCCGCCGCCCATCCACTGTGCGTCCGGGATCAGGCCGCAGGTGAAATCGGTGCCGTTCTCGCTAAAATAGTGCAGGCTCTCAAAGTGACATGCGTTCAGCTTCTTATAGCGTGCTTTGAGGGAAGCGTTGTGTGCTTTCCACGCTTCAACCGGGTCGTTATCCTTAGAAACACGCACCGTCTGAAGGATTGCGTCCCACAGCTTCTTCACCGCCACGCTCGTGCGGTCGTTCGGGAACACCTTCTTCGCCCACTTTGCACTCGGCACGGCGACAATCGTCCACTGGTACTTGTTTTCCATCGCGTCGCGGTACGGCTTTCTCACCTTCATACGGGCAAGGTTCGCCTTCTGCATTTTCTCAACGTTCACGCCCTTCAGGCCGTCCGGGTCGTCAGAGTCGATCCAAATGCGCACCGGCAGCTCGTCAAGCTCATACTGCATACGCGCCTTTTCCCACTCCTGCGTAGCGGAAAGCACCTTTACGCTTTCTTTCTTATAGCGCATCTTGTCAAGGTCCTGGTTCGTCCAGCGGATGTCCACCCACTTCGCACCGGCGCGGTAGGCTTCCTCCGCCACCATCAGTGCGATCTCAGACTGCGCCGTACCCGCCAAGATTACAGCGCCCTGACCCTTTTTGATGTTCACGCCCATCTGAACGATGAGCTTTGCGTATTTTCTCAAAATCGATTTTGTCATCGTTTATCCCTCCCGAATTATAGCTCGGCAACTTTCTGCTGCAAGGCTTCGTTCTTTTTCGCAACACCCTGCTCCATATCCACCTTCATCTGGTGCAGCTGCTTTGCGATGCTCTCGTCGGAAAGCGCCAGCATCTGCGCCGCCAAAATCGCAGCATTGTCCGCGCCGTCAATCGCCACCGTCGCCACCGGAATGCCGGAGGGCATCTGCACGGTTGCAAGCAGCGCGTCAAGGCCGTCGAGCGTGGAAGACTTCACCGGAATGCCGATGACCGGCAGCGTCGTGTGCGCAGCCAGCACGCCCGCAAGATGCGCAGCCTTGCCCGCCGCCGCAATGATAACGCCAAAGCCGTCCTTTTCCGCGTTCTTAGAGAATTCCGCCGCGGCCTCCGGCGTGCGGTGTGCGCTCATCACGCGCGCCTCCACCGGGATGCCGAACTGCTTCAATCTGCGAATCGCCGGGGAAACCACCGGAAAATCACTGTCACTGCCCATAATCACTGCAACTTTTTTGCTCATTGAAAATCACCGATCCTTTCAAGTTTTGCGGCGTAAAAGAAAGCACCGCGAAAAAAAGAAAATAGGCTGTGCTCCAAAAACACAACCTATGCTTCTAAAATTGACCGCAAAACGCCCATGCAGATACAGTAAAAATGCACATCAGTTCAGCCATATCGCACCTCCGGCACTTGCAGCCTTGAATTTTCTGTCCTTAGTCTGTCTCAAGCGACTGATAAATCAATTCATTAAGCAGACCTTTAAGGCAGCAATGTATAACGTTGGTGCACAAGCTGCGCCGTCAGATTTTTCGTCAGGCTGCACGGAACACCCACAGGCAGGCTGACGCCCGGCAAGGGGGTTACGGTCGGCATGGCGGAAAAATGCAAGCAAATTGCGTGCCAAGCCGTAGGCGTACTTTATACGTTGTTGCCTTTATCATTTTACGGGATTTAACGCGTTTTTTCAATAGTTTTTGCCGTTTTTAGAAAAAAATCCAAAATTCTCCCCTGCTCGTGGACATGCGTTGTATACCTCGATATGTCCCCTTTCTCCGCTTTCGTCTCACCATATATCAAATACATAGCAGCACACCTTGAAATGCAAAAAGCGTTTTCTGCGCGCCTCCGCACTTTATTTTCCTCATGTCCGACAAAAAAAGGACGGCTGAAAAGCCGCCCTTCAAAAGACTCCTAATTGGGTCCCTTGCGGCTAAACTGTTCACCGGACAGTTTAACCTATTGCTCGCCGTAAACTCTATTTTACTCCTTCGGCGTTTCCGTCGCAAAAATCTCCTTCGCGCTTGCGGCTAAGCCTGCCATACCCTGAATCTCGGACGGAATGATAATCTTCGTCGCCTTGCCGTCCGCTACTTTCTCAAGCGCTTCAAAGCTCTTCAAGGTCAGCACAGCTTTATTCGGATCGGCTTCGTTGAGAAGCTTAATGGAATCCGCCAACGCACGTTGCACGGAGAGGATTGCCTCCGCTTCACCCTGTGCTTCTCTGATTTTCGTCTCGCGCACAGCCTCTGCGCGCAGGACGGCAGATTCCTTCTGGCCTTCCGCGATGAGGATGGCGCTGCGTTTTTCTCCCTCTGCGTCCAAAATCTTCGCACGGCGCTCGCGCTCCGCCTTCATCTGCTTCTCCATCGAATCCTGAATTTCCTTCGGCGGAATGATGTTTTTCAGCTCCACGCGGTTAACCTTAATGCCCCACGCATCGGTCGCTTCATCCAGAATGACGCGAATTTTCGAGTTGATAACATCGCGCGAGGTCAGCGTGTGGTCAAGCTCCATATCACCGATGATGTTTCTCAGCGTCGTTGCGGAAAGGTTCTCAATCGCGGAGATCGGGCGCTCCACGCCGTAAGCATACAGCTTCGAGTCCGTGATCTGGAAATACACCACCGTGTCGATCTGCATCGTGACGTTATCCTTCGTGATAACGGGCTGCGGCGGGAAATCGATGACCTGCTCTTTCAGCGAGACCTTCTTCGCAATGCGGTCGATAAACGGAATTTTCAAATGCAGGCCCGTGCTCCACGTGGCGTGGTACGCGCCGAGTCTTTCAATGACGAATGCGTGCGCCTGCGGCACCACCTTAATGTTCGCCGCAAGCAGTGCGATGACAAGAGCGATGAGAATGATAATGCCCACAACGCCCCAGTTGATGTACAGTTCAAAATCCATGTTTTTACCTCCAGTTTCAATTTAAGGGAATGTCAATCACTATTCATTTTATGGCTTTTGACAGGCCTGCATTTGTTACTGTCAGCGTTCCGTCTGTCACAAACAGACTGAGGGACTGGCCAAATTTCTGATAAAACCGTGTATTCAGAGCCACTCCGTCCACATAGATCGTTGCGATGGTGTCATCCAGGATCATTTGGATATGGTACTTCTTTCCTGCTTCCAGTCTGATAGGCCGTTCCAGTCCAATGTTCTGGTTTGCAGGCCAGGGCATGTTGGGACTCGTTTCAAAGCGGTAACGGTTTTCTTCTATATTAAATAAATACTGATAGCTCTGACCGGTCTCTTCGTTTTCATAAAAGCGAAGTCCAAAAGAGCGGGTGCCTTCGGAAAATTCCACATCTGCTTCAAAGCGGAATAGGTCTGTAGTATCATTGAAAAGTATCTGTTCCTGTCTGGCATAAGGGGTATCGATCACCATATCTTCAGCTTTCTCTCCCTCATCAAAGGCGTTCCATACAGTGTCGGGGATCCTGACGCCCAGGGTTCCGTCCTCTCTCTGATACACCTCATGTGCCACAAATGTGCCTGCCCACTCGAAGTTTCCACGGTCATCACAGTTCTCTTTCGTGGGAACCCAGCCAAACAGAATGCGCTGCCCGTTCAGGCAGAAGGTTCTGCCCGCATAGTAAGCACGTCCATCAAAAGCATCGTCCGCAGGAGCGATCCAGGGACCATCCAGACTTTTGCTCATCCGGTACACCATCTTATTTCCGTCGCTGTATTCGGAAATAATGTGATACCACCAGTCACCGATCTGGAACAGATCCGGCATTTCATGCATGGTAAACAGGCCCGGTGCCCAGAAATCTCCCTCAAATTTCCAATTTTTCAGGTCTTTGGAGGTAAACTTTACGGTACGTCCGGTCTGCTGTTCCTTAGGTCCGGCCTTTCTGGTTCCCAAAACCAGCAGGTATTCCTGTTTTTCCTCATTCCAGATCACGAAGGGATCCCGCCAGTCATCTGGGTCATAACCCTCCTGCGGTGTAAAAGTCAGCTTGTCCTGGGTCTTGGTCCAGTTCAGCAGATCATCGCTCTCCGCATGCATCAGCACCTGGGATGCCTTGCCCAGCTTTGGATAGTCCCGGTTGAATCCGGTATAAAAAATGTGATACTTTCCCTCTGCTTCAAAAACGCTTCCTGCAAAAATAAACTGATCCTGCTCCTTGTCGGTTCCCCGCGGAAGCGCTGTCCCTTTATCCTCATAGTGCACAAAATCAGAAGTCACCGCCAGATCCCAGCCAAAGGGTTCGCCAAACGGGCAGGGTTTTCTGGTATCTCTTTGGTGAAACAGATAAAACTGATCTCCTTTTCCAAAAGGCATGCAGTCGCCGAACCAGGTGTTTGGAAACTGATAGTATAACTTTGTCATGAATTTTTCCTCCTGTTTTTTTGTCCGTATTGTAAACTTAAATGAAAGTTGAGAACCTCTCGTCCCTTTTGGTATAATGGTTTCACCGTAAAACGCATTTACTCCCAAAAGAAAGGAAAGGTTCCCTGATGAAATCATATCACACTCAGTGTCCAAAATGCAACAACGATCATTCATTATATCGTTACGGCAAAGATCCCGATGGGTATCAGAAGTATCTCTGCCGAACCTGCCAACATCAATTTGCACCCGATCGACTGAGGTCGGAGGGGGCAAATTGTCGGCGGAAACATCCGCCTTGCCCTGTGTGCGGAAAGGCTTCCTTTCTGCATCACGATTATGAGCATTACTCCAACTACCGCTGCGCTGACAAAAAGTGCAACCATTCCTTTTTTGTATGGAAATCCGCTGCCGTTACAGCTCCGTCTATGTCAAATCTTTTCGGAAAACACGATTTTAAGCATATGCGTTATTCTGCTCTAAACGGTCTTACCCCGGCTCAGGTCGCCGGTTTGAATTTATCAAAACAAAGAAAACGGGAGTTTTTGCTCGTTGCGTGAAGCTTTTCTTTGATTTCGTGAGCTATCTTTTCATTTTTACTTTACAGTGCCGAATTTAAGATACAACCGGTGTCACGATAAGCTTTACGCCCTCAATGCGCACCACCTGCACCTTTGTGCCTTTTTGAATACGGACATTTTCTGTGCTGCGTGCTGCCCAGTCGTTGCCGAGCACTTCCACGCGTCCATGCGCCGCAAGGTTATCGATATCCTCCGTCACAACGGCGATCTGCCCCACCACGCGGTCGGCGTTCGTGTGCGTTTCCTTGTTTTGCAGGAACTTTTTCACGAGCGGACGCGTTGCCAAAAGCAGAACGAGCGTCACCACAGCGGCAATCAGCACTTGCAGCCAAACCGGCGCGCCGCACAGCTGCGCGATCATGCCGGCGATGCCGCCGCCCACAAACCAGATGGAAATAAGCTGCGCGCTCATGCCCTCCAGTATTGCAGCAATTACAATGACCGCCACCCAGATCATGGTTCCCAAAATCATTCCCCCTTTCTCAAAGCGGAAGCCGCATACACGCGCCCACCCGTTCAGGCGCCCGCGCTCCCTATCCTCATCATATCGGATTTTCATAAAATATGCAAGAGGTTTTTTCCCCGGAAAAATATTTTACACAGATTATAAAATACCGCGCCCGATTCTGCCGAGCGCGGCTTCAATATCCTTATCGATTCACATGCTCCATGCTGAGCTTCACGCGCAGCCCATCGCCTGTGTTCTGTACGGAAACTTCAATATAATCGCCGTCGTCGCTCATGCGGTCGTTTTTACCCACAAGGCTGAACCGGAACTGCACGCCGCTGCCGCTTTCGCCGCCCGCCACGTCTTTCAAATACGTTTCAAGCTGCGCCGCGTCATACGTTTCTTTCGTCTTTTCCGCCTGCGTGTAGCGCGTCACGGCATACGGGTCGTTAAACTGCGCCGTGAATTTCTCCACAAACGCTTTAATGTCTGCCGTGCCCGCATCACCGTTTTCAAACATCTTCTGCGCTTCCGCATAGCCGAACACACCCGCACCGCCGTAGTTTGTGGCAAAATTCGTTTCCATCGTTTGCCCGCCCCACGCGTAGTCCAGCGTGTAGCCGTAGTCGCCGGCCTTTTGGTCGTCCTTCAGTCCCAGCGCCTTCACGGCTTCATCCGCAGACTTTCCGAAGCATCCGAGCAGCGCTTCATTCACTGCCGCGTCCGATGTCTTTCCTCCGCCG
>OHCF01001010.1_pt1 | contig 12169 bp, 10 predicted proteins | sample 1577511 | NCBI WGS metagenome assembly OHCF01 (sample SAMEA3879568, study PRJEB24766) | human gut metagenome | biome: human-associated habitat; feature: feces | place: USA | collected 1985/1987 | reverse complement strand
TTTTTCACACTGCACCTGTGGATGCATTTCCGGCTCCTCTACACGGACTGCATAACCTGTCATGTGCCATTCGATATGGGAAAAAATATGTTTCGCCTCACCTAACGGCTGAATACGGATCGGTGCATACCCCATCTCTTTTACCATGGAAAGTACTTCCTCCTGTCCCATATTTCCTTCCACATTCGGAAGCTCATACAGTCCTGCCAAAAGTCCCTTTGCCGGTCTTTTCCGGATTGCAACCTTCTCATCATCCCTTAAAATCAGAACCGTTTTTTTCTCGATCTTTCGCGGTTTTGCCTTGCTCTTGACTGGTATCTGTCCGATCAGTTCCTGTTTTTTTGCCTCACAAAAATCCTTCCATGGACATTCGGTACAAAGCGGTGCACCGTTTGGCACACAGATCGTTGCTCCAAGTTCCATGAGTGCCTGGTTAAACGCACCGGCAAGATTCTGATGATATACCTTTGCCCTCAGATCATCTGCATCCTCCATCCATGGAAATACATTTTTTTCATTTCTGCCGTCTGCCCCATGCATCAGTTTTTCTAATAATTTTTCCATCTCATTACGGAATGACTGTTTCATGATATCCGTATCATCCGCAGAAACGCGCGTTAAAACACGGAGCACATTTCCATCGACCGCCGGAACCGGGATTCCGTATGCGATAGATGCGACCGCTCCCGCTGTATAATGGCCGATCCCCTTTAGTTTCAACAGTTTCTCATAATCTGCCGGAAGTTGTCCACCATAATTTTCCACAACTTCCACAGCCGCTTTTTGCATGTTCCTGACACGGTTATAATAACCTAACCCCTCCCAAAGCTTTAAAAGTTCATCCTCCGGACACACTGCAAGTGCCTTTGCATCCGGCAGTGCCGTGGTAAACCGCTCAAAATACGGCTTTACCGCCTCCACTCTCGTCTGCTGGAGCATGATCTCCGAAACCCACACCCGGTATGGAGTCGGTTTCTCTCGCCATGGCAATACACGGGCATGATTTAAAAACCATTGCAATAATGGGGATACCAGTTGCTTTAAGTCGTAATCTTTTAACATGTATGTCTCAAACTTTCTTTGTTATATAGCAGCCTTCATGTCTGCGCTTATTTTTTTCAAACCAGTACCTTATTTGAGGTCAAACTGGCTGACAAATACTGCGATCTTCTCTAAACATTTCTTAATAATGTCTTTGGAATAAGCATAAGAGCAGCGGATGTAACCCTCTGCACAACTTCCAAATGCGTCTCCCGGAATGACTGCCACCTTCTGTTCCTGCAGCAGACGGTTACAAAATTCCATGCTGGTAAGTCCTGTTTTTTTGATCGACGGGAATACATAAAATGCACCTTCCGGTTCTGTCACATCCAGTCCCATATTCCGGAACCCGTCCACCATGATCTTTCGTCTCTCATCGTATTCTTTACGCATCACATCGATCTCTTCGTCACGAACCGGACTCGTCAGTGCTTCAAGCGCCGCCACCTGTGACGTTGTTCCTGCAGACATGGTCGTAAACTGATGAATCTTATTCATATGAAAAATAACTTCCGCAGGACCCGCTGCAATACCCATACGCCATCCGGTCATTGCAAATGCTTTTGAAAAACCATTTAATACCACACAACGCTCATACATATCCGGCAGCGCCGCAATAGATGCATGCTTTTTGCCATAGGTCAGCTCTGCATAAATCTCATCTGTAATCACAAAAATATCATGTGCGGTCACAACCTCACGGATTGCTTCTAAATCCTCTTTTTCCATGATCGCTCCGGTAGGGTTGTTGGGGAATGAGATCAGCAGTACTTTTGTTTTATCTGTAATTTTTTCTTCAAGTTCTTCCTTCGTCAGGCGGAATTTATTCTCTGCCTTTAACGGGATGGAAACCGGAATGCCGCCACACAATTCCACACACGGAATATAGGAAACATAGCAAGGTTCTACAACTAACACCTCATCCCCCGGATCCACCAGTGCACGAAGCGCCAGATCAATACCCTCACTTGCTCCCATCGTGATCAGGATCTCATTTTCCCTGTCATAATGAAGTCCAAACTTCTCTAAATACTCTGCAGCTGCCGCACGGAGTTCGACCGTACCGCGATTATCGGTATACTTTGTCTCACCTCTTTTGATTGAAGCAATCGCTGCCTCCCTGACATGTTCCGGTGTCGGAAAATCCGGCTCGCCGACACCAAGTGACAATGCTCCCTCCATCGTATTTGCAATATCAAAAAAGTCCTTGATCCCTGAATCCGGCATCTCCTTTACTACCTTAGATAAGTATGATTTGCTTGTGTCCATGGTTTTTCCTCTTTTCTGTGTCTTTGTCAAAATATCATACCACCTATCATAGCACTTTTTCTACCAAATTTATAGTGAATTTTTCCCATAATCTATTGACAAATTCAGGGAAAAGCTGTACGCTATTAATAACGTATATTGTTAATTTTTTATCAAACTATTCAGGAGGGTTCCAAACGATGAGCGATTTTAACAATTTAAAACTGGAAGTTGCTGAGGAGATTGCTGTTCTTACAATTTCAAGACCAGCAGCATTAAACGCATTAAACAGCGAGACATTAGACGAGTTAAACACAGCATTAACTGAGATCGAAGCAAGAGACGACATCAAAGTCGTAATCTTAACCGGCGGTCCTGACAAGAAAGGCAACGAATTCAAATCTTTCGTAGCAGGCGCTGATATTTCTGAGATGGTAAACTTTACCGCAGCAGAAGCAAGAGCTTTCGGTATGAGAGCTTCCGTACCATTCTTCAAATTAATGAACATGCGTCAGGTAACGATCGCAGCTGTTAATGGTTTTGCACTTGGCGGTGGATGTGAAATTTCCATGGCATGTGATATCCGTATCGCATCTGACAACGCTACTTTCGCACAGCCAGAGACAGGTCTTGGAATCATTCCTGGATTCGGCGGTACACAAAGACTTGCCCGTTTAGTAGGCATGGGACGCGCAAAAGAGATGATCTTTACCTGCGATTCCGTTGATGCAGCAGAAGCTTACCGCATCGGTCTTGTAAATAAAGTAGTTGCTCCGGAAGAGTTAATGAACACAGCAAAAGCTATGGCTAAGAAAATCATCTCCAAAGGAAGCTACGCTGTTTCCGTTGCAAAAGCAGCAATCAACAACGGTTATGATATGGACATCAAGAACGCTGTTGAGATGGAAGCAAACTTATTCGGCGTAACCTGCTCTACTCATGACAAAACAGAAGGTATGACTGCTTTCTTAGAGAGAAGAGCTGCTGATTTAACAGATTTCTAAAAAAACATATCAAAAAAACGGGCTGATAATTCAGTCCGTTTTTTTTGATATACTCATATTCCAAATTTAATGTGCAGGTAATCTCTGATTACCTCTACGCATTTTTCACGCCCCCATCAAAACCGACACCACCGGCATCGTCACCACAGCAAGAATTGCCGTAAGCGCAACTCCTCTTGCCGCCAGATCATAATTTCCATCATATTGCTGTGCAAGCATTGCTGTCATACTGCCGACAGGCGTTGCGAGCATGACCATACACACGCCTAAAATCATCGGATCATCAACAAACTGCTTTATGATCCATGTGCCTGCAATCAAAAAAAGCGTCAGAACCCTCTTAGTTCCAACGCCTTTGTCAATAATTTTTATCATTTGTATGTAATATAGTCGATAGCTATATTTTTGTCAATATCCCGCTGTTTCTATATTTCAGTGGAGAAATGCCATATGTTTTTTTGAAACTTCTGATAAAATAGCTTACATTCTGGTATCCGCTCTGCATAGCTGTCTCCGTCACTGAAAGATCGGTGTCCTGTAACAACTGTTTTGCATTCTCCAAACGTAAATATGTTATATATTGCGACAATGTAATATGGAAATGTTCCTTAAAATACCGCGATATATATTTTTCCGAAAGATGAAACTGTTCCCCAAATTCCTTTAGCGATATCTTTCCTGTAAAATTCTGCTGTATATATGAAACCATCTCTTTTTCTACAATATTTCTGCCGCTTGTATCATTTTCTATTACAAATCCTTTCTTCCACATTTCAAGAATAAATTGTAAAAGAATTATTTTTGTCTTTATCTGCGCAGTTATTTTTGACTCAGTTTCATCATTTTCTGCCATATATATATCAATCAGCTGCTCACACAGTTCTTTTGCCGAGTCTTTTACTCTTGGGTTTATCATCAAATGACCGCTATTTAATGGTTCAAGCAATTTATCATCTAACATGTCATCGGTCCGAAAAGATATATATTTTAACGGAAACAAAAATGTAAAATAATCCACAGTGCCGGTCTGTGAGCCCATAAGATGCAGATTGCCCGGCGATACAACGAACGCATCCCCTGCTTTTCCAATATAACTCTCTCCTGATATACTTACTGTCAGCAAACCACTTTTTACATATATAATCTCAAATTCATCATGCCAATGTACCGGTATCTGAAATGACCGCCCCGCATTCTCTATGTGATATATACTAAATGGATTGTCCTTTGTACCATGTGGTTTATTTTCCTTTAATTCAAAGTACATACTCTCTCCTACAATTCTACAAGGCTCTTGCTTTTCCATTTTCCGCTCTTCCATCTAAGCACCATTCCAACAGCTCTCGCGCACTCATCACCTGCCATGGCAATATATGCTCCTACTGCCTGAAGTCCCATATGTATTCCAAGAAAATATGTTCCACCAACTGCAAACAGATACATAAATATCGCACCCATTATAACCGGAAAAACCGCATCTCCACTGGTTTTTAATGCCTGACCATATACAAGATTTGTCACCCTTCCAAATTCAAGGAATATATCTACTATTAACAGCCTTACCACAAGATTTATCATTTGCGCATCATCCGTAAATATATGAACTATAAAATGTCCGGACATCGCAAATGTCACAGAGAAGCACGTCGCTGTTATAAGACCATATACCACAGCTTTCCGCGTACCCCTGTCACATTCTTCAAACTCCTTTGATCCAATTCTCCAGCCAGTCATAATAGCATTAGCCTGTGCAAGTGCAGCTCCTATACAATACGAAAAATTTGCTATCTGCATAGCATATGAACGGGCTGTAACATTCATTCCGACTGCATCCATCTGATTCATGAATCTTACTATAAGTGTCATTGCAACATTATAAAGTGCTGTTTCAAATGCAGAAGGAAAACCTATCTTAACAATCTGCGCAAGTATCTTCCGTGGCGGAATGCGCTCCGGACTCTGCTTTGCCTTTATCAGTACAGCACCCATGCCTGCTACAATGATAAGGTTCACAACTTTTGAAATAACTGTGGCAATAGCAACGCCCATTACTCCCCAATGAAATACAAACAGGAACACTGAATTAAATATTATATTAATGGCATTTCCTGCAATCGTTCCTATCAAGGAATGCTTTGTATATCCAAACACTCTGAGATAGCTGGAAAAAATGGGAATAAGCGCATTTAAAAAACATGCACCTCCAACAATTTTAAGGTATGTTTCTGCCGGCTCAAACAAAGCCGGAGAAATACTTACGATTCTAAGTATTTCTCCAGAAAAAAAGGCAATAATAACCGACATAAGGATACCTGTCAGTGCGTTAAACATAAGTCCAAGCTGTCTGGCCTGATATGCAATTCCAGGTCTCCCCGCTCCGATATTTTGTGACATAACTGCTACCATACCGGATGATATTACCCCGAACATGATGATAAAAACACTTATATACGTATTTGCTGTTCCGACAGCTCCCACAGCCTGGTCGCTTACAGACGATAACATAAGTGTATCGACCATGCCTGAAAGCATATAAAATAAAGTCTCTAAGCATATTGGCACAGCCAGCTGTGTCAATGTTTTTCTTTCAGTTGCCATGTTTTTCTCCTATGAAAACTAATATAACATACATTATCAATAATATGGTATTTTTCTGCATATTTCTTGTATAATATTATGCAAAAATTGCATTATTTCTACTTATTTACGAAGTGAATCAGCAAGTCTGTTAATTTTGCCCTGATCTGCATTATCATAGGAAAATATTTTATGATTCCACATTCTCATCTCTGCATAAAATGTTGACGTTTCCCCCCAAATAGACTAGGATAGAATTTGAATGATAAATACGCAAAACAAGGAGGAAAATCCTGCCCAATGTGTTGGGCATTGCTCCTGCAATGGCAGTCGCATTTTGCTCCGCAAAACAAGGAGGAAAATCCTCTGCTCCTGCAATGGCAGTCGCATTTTGCTCCGCAAAACAAGGAGGGAAATCCTCTGCTCCTGCAATGGCAGTCGCATTTTGCTCCGCAAAACAAGGAGGATTTTATGTTAGATAAAATGATTGGTTTTATCGGTGCCGGCAATATGGGAAGCGCCATGATCGGCGGTATTCTGGATGCATCTTTAGTGACGACCAGCCAGATCATCGCAAGTGCACACTCTCCTGAGACACTTGATAAGATCCGGACAAAATTTTCCATAGAGACAACCCAGTCAAACGAGGTCGTTGCAGAACGAAGCGATATTTTGTTTCTCGCTGTAAAACCAAATAAATTTTCCGAAGTACTTCCGCAGATCAAAGGTCATTTAAAACCGGACTGTATCGTAGTTTCGATTGCAGCCGGACAGCCGATCGCAAATATCGAGGCGCTGCTCGGTGAGGTCAGACTGATCCGCGCCATGCCAAACACCCCGGCGCTTGTAGGCGCTGCGATGAGTGCACTCTGTCCGAATGACAAGGTAACACCAGAGGAAGTAAAGCTCGTTGAGTCCTTATTCAACAGCTTCGGCCGTGCAGAAGTTGTACCGGAAAGCATGATGGATGCCGTTGTCGGCGTTTCCGGTTCTTCCCCTGCCTATGTCTATATGTTTATTGAGGCAATGGCAGACGCCGCCGTTGCAGACGGCATGCCGCGCGCACAGGCTTATAAATTTGCTGCCCAGTCTGTTTTGGGCGCCGCAAAAATGGTATTAGAGACCGGAAAGCATCCGGGCGAATTAAAAGATGCTGTCTGCTCTCCGGGCGGTACGACCATTGAGGCAGTTGCAGCTTTAGAACATGGCGGTTTCCGTGATACTGTGATCAGTGCACAGCGCGCATGTTCTAAAAAATCATATGATATGAGTCAAAAATAATTTGGAGGTTTTCTTATGTGGGCTTACGAAAGTGTTTTTTATCAGATATATCCGCTTGGATTCTGCGGTGCTCCGTTTGAGAATGACGGCGTTTTAGAGCATCGTATTTTAAAGGTCAATGACTGGATTCCGCACATCAAAAAACTTGGCGCCAATGCCATCTATTTTTCCCCGGTCTTTGAGTCTGACACACACGGTTACAATACCAGGGATTATACAAAGATCGATACCAGACTCGGTACGAATGAAGACTTTGCCACAGTCTGTGACAATCTTCATAAAGAAGGCATCAAAGTTGTATTAGACGGTGTATTCAACCATGTTGGCCGCGGTTTCTGGGCATTTCAGGATGTTTTGGAGAAAAAATGGGATTCCCCGTACAAAGACTGGTTCCACATCAGTTTTGACGGCAACTCAAACTATAACGACGGTCTGTGGTATGAGGGCTGGGAAGGTAACTACGATCTGGTCAAATTAAATCTCAGAAATGAAGATGTCATCCAGCACATTTTTGCAGCGATCAAAGGATGGGTGGAAGAATTTGATATCGACGGCCTGCGCCTCGACGTTGCATACTGCCTTGACCATGATTTCTTACGCCGCCTGCGCAGCTTCTGCGACAGTTTAAAACCGGACTTTTTCCTGGTCGGCGAGACATTACACGGCGATTACAATCAGTGGATGAACGATTCCATGCTGCACTCTGTGACCAACTATGAGTGCTACAAAGGACTTTATTCCAGCTTCAACAGCATGAATATGTTTGAGATCAACCACTCCCTGCTGCGCCAGTTCGGACCGGACAACTGGACACTCTATAAGGGTAAACACCTGCTCTGCTTTGTGGACAATCACGATGTCACAAGAATCGCAAGTATTTTAACCAACGAAAAACATCTGCCGCTGATCTACGGCATGCTGTTCGGTATGCCAGGTATCCCGTGCGTTTACTACGGCAGTGAATGGGGTGCAAAAGCGAGAAAAGAAGAAGGCGATCCGGCTCTGCGCGCATGTTTTGATGCACCGGAATGGAACGATCTTTCTGAGACGATCAGCCGGCTTTCCGAGATCAAAAAGAACTCGGAAGCATTAAATTACGGTTCCTTCCGCTCTGTGCTCCTGACAAACCGCCAGTGCATTTTTGAACGTAAAAGTGAACATGAGCGCATCTATGTAGCGATCAACGCGGATGAAAACAGTTTCCACGCAGATTTCGATGCCGGATGCGGCACGGCACAGGAACTGATCACCGATACCCCGCACGACTTTGGCGGTGGAACAGACCTGCCTGGCTATTCTGTGGCAATATGGAAGATGGAACATTAATCTTTTATGCTGTATAAAAGGACGGGAATCCGCAGTCCGGATGTCATTTTCGTGACATCCGGACTGTGCTTTCCCGTCCTTTTTTCTCATTCTGCCCCTGTGATCCGGAAATCTCCCGCATCTTTTGACTTAATATTCATTGTGATACAGCAGTCTGCCATATGCTCATAATTGACCTCGAGTTCGTAATTGACCTTGACATCAATATCATTTTCTGTCTCCTGCACATCCACACTTTTTGCGTCGATCCCGATCAGAAGGCTTCCATACGGCGTATAATAATAGGTCACATTCTTCCGGTTTTTCTCAAACATCATATGTACATTCGATACACCTCTCCTGGTGATATCCATAAAATCATCATTCAGTTTGATGATATTTCGTGTTGTCTCGGAAAATCCCTCGTTGACTTCATCATAGATGATATAATGTTTTCCATTTTTTTTATAATAACTGCCGGATGTGATCAGTTCCACGGATTCACTCTCAGTTTCCGGTGAAAACTGAAGCCCGCTGATGGTTACCAGTACTTCTTTTGTCATTCTAATCCTCATTTCCTGTTGTTTCTTTACATCAGAACTATATTATACGCTTTTCGCCTGATATTCAATACTATTTTTCATCATACAGCCCTTTTAAAATTTCAAATGACTTAAATTTTACCTGATAATCTCCGGAAGCAAGTACCTGCTGATATTCATCTTCCGACAAAACTCTTTTTAGCGAACTTCTTGCATCCTCATCAATCACCTCGTACATGGTATCCGAAAAGCACATGTTCGGGTACATCACACACCACCAGTTGTGCCCTTTTCCCGCTCCGATCACGATCTCAAGCGCCTCATAATTTCCCGCCGGAAATGTATACGCACCATACGTTTTTACCGGAAAATCCGTATCTGTCAGACAGATATCCACATCATAGTCATAACCTCTCTCCGCAATGACTTTCTCTGCCGTCTGCTTCATGTCCTCCATATTTTTCCGGATCACAGCCTCCGACCGGCTCCGGTCGGCTGCATCTTTTAAAAGCCCTGACATTTTGATTCCGACTGCATCACGCACAGCAAGTTTTAAATTCTGATCCGCTTTCGTATCACTGTTTGCGATCACATGAAAACGTATAATCTTTTCTGCGATGCCTTTTTGCATCTCAAGCCGCTGCTCGTACCGTAACCCGGCAATGCAGGCAATGGAAAATAAAAAAAACAGGGTTATGTAGAGGGAATCTTTTTTTGTTTTTATGGTTGGAAATTTCATTGGAATACTCCTTTTTTCTGTTTGATAGGAGGAGTATTCCACTTATCTGGGTTTTTATACAGTGTTAAATAATCCCTTTTTCACTCACCCATATTTACCCAGTCAACCTTCACCCGGTAAATGATTTCCATATCTTTTTCATACTGCTCCGGCTGCTTCTGATAAAGCAGATACCAGTCCCTGCGCTGTCCGCCAAGTTTTTTATAGCTGTTCGCGCAGTCGACTTCCACTTTCTGTGCAGTTTGCTGAAAATAATCTTCAAGTTCCTTTTCCAACATCTTTTTTATATCCCCAGATTTTAAATTCTGACCATATTCAGACTGCAATTTCTGCCTCCATCCCGGTTTTTCATACAGGATCTCTCCGCTGCAGCTTATTTCTGCGATAATCTGTTTTTCTTTTGTCTGTGAAAAAACAACCTGATTATGCGGTGCAAACAAACGCACATCCACTCCGTCCGCAAGTGTCAGTGCGTATTCTTCCTTCTGATTCTGTGTAAAAAAAGAAAGCAGCGCCGTCTGGCTGTCAAACATTCCTTCCGCCTCCCCGCGTTTCCAGACATAATACTTTGTCACGGCAGGCTTTTGGTCCACTTCTTCCACATAGGGGATAAACAGGGTTTCCATTTTGTTTTCCTGCTCCTGATAAAGCATCCCGAGTGTCGGATAGGCAGTTTTTTTGATCTCGGACACATTTTCAAAATAATCTTCAAGATAAGTGCCAACGGACTCTTCCATATTTTTCTGTAATTTTAATACAGCCTCTGCATCCTCTGCCACCGCAAGATAGGTGTTTCTCGGCACGTCACTCTTTTTTTCCAGGATTTCCAGAAATGCATCCATATTTTGGGCATCTTCCAAAAATTTCTGATCCAGTAAAATGACTTTCATGTGGCTGTAATCCACCATGCGGTTCCCGGACTCGTCGGCATTCAGCCATTCCCTGTCAAACTGCTCCATGTCACTGACTGCCATCTCGATCGGAAAATTGCGCTCCTCAAGTTCTGCCGTCGCACAGCCGGAAAGCCCCATCAGTCCTAACAGGACACAAATAACCGCTCCGGATCTCAGATGTTTTTTTCTCTGTCCTGCACACCGTATGATCGCCAACACTACCGGGACAAGCACCAGAAATGGTGTTCCGATATACCACAGAAATTTTTCATACAGCACGGTATTTTCTTTCGAGTTATACAATAACACTGCCACACCAAAAACTGCTGCAAACACCGCCGCCCGCTCCCACTTTTTCCACAATGCCTGTCTTTTTTTTGCATGATATAAACCATTTAATAACATTTCTGCATAAAATACTGCACTGTTTAGCAGTGCATACAGTGTAAAAAACCAGATTCCAAACATAAATGCATCAGCACGCTTTAAAAATCCACCTGTGATTTTGATCGTGCTCATCAGTGTGATCGCCGGAGTCTGCATGTCTGAGAGCGCAGCACCACCAAACACCCCCAGTAAGATCAGATAAAGTCCTGCCTCTAAGCATCCGGTAAAAATCAACGCAAGCCTCCCCACTTTCATCAGGCTTTCCCGCTTTCGCAGATACCCTCCCAGAAACAAAATCAGAAAAATAAGTGACGAACAGATAAACACATAATAACTTCCCGCAAAAAAATCTCTTTTTCCCGTAAAAAATACAGGATTCCAGTAATCTGTTTTCACTTCATCCAGTGCGGACGCTAACATGATAAAAAGCGGTATCAGGATAAACCAGAATAGCAGTTCGTAGACACGCGCCCGCCCCTCAATCCCGCTTAACAGCCCATACCAGACAAGCCCAAGGATCAGCACCAGTACAAGATAAAAAGACTCCCCCCGCAGCAGGTTGTTTAACACCGTCACAGAAAACAGATACGCCGTATACCCTGCTAACAGCATCAGATACAGAAAATATCCCGCCTGTATGGTCTTTCCGAAAAATGTCCCGCACATTTTTTCCGTATATTCTGCAAAGCTGCCCTGCATATCCCCCACTGCATACACCAGAAGGCGTAAAAATAAAAGTCCAAGCACTGTTCCCACAATAATGCAGAAAATGCCGTCCCGCCCGCAGAACCCGGCGACCGCAGCCGGGATCAGAAGCGTGCCAAGTCCTAAAAGATCAAATACCAAAAGGCGGAATGCCTGGCGGCCTGAAATTTTTTCGTTTGATGAAAACATAATTCCTTGTACTCCTTTTTATTTGGTGTTTGTTTCAAACATTCATCCTTATTTCAATTTCAGTTTCACCCGCTCCTCCCGCCGGGCGTAGATCGGACGTTTTGTCAGTTTGCGGATCGGCCATCTCCACAGGAAATCACGTTCGTCTTCATAGTCCGTCAGATCTGCCCCGACAAACGGCATCAGATATGGGATGCCAAAGCTTTTTAAATGCGCAAGATGGATCAGTACAAAGAGCAGTCCAAGCAGCATGCCAAA
>OHCF01000988.1_pt1 | contig 12398 bp, 10 predicted proteins | sample 1577511 | NCBI WGS metagenome assembly OHCF01 (sample SAMEA3879568, study PRJEB24766) | human gut metagenome | biome: human-associated habitat; feature: feces | place: USA | collected 1985/1987 | reverse complement strand
GGCTTGATGTATTCTGCATCCTATAATACTATGCCGATTTGGCAAACCATGAAGAATGGGGGAGGTCAATCGGTAACGACCCTGGCATACTCCAAAACATCGGGGTTTTCAGCCGTGATCGCAACATCGTGCAGGGTCACGGTCAGCGGGCTTTCCGCAAGACCGCGCAAGGCCACGGCGTTTTTGGCATTTCTGCCGTGGATGCCGGCAAAGAAAATCTCTGAAAATTCCGGCGCCCTGCGGGAAACCGGCACCGCCGTGCTGGATTCATAGTTCATGCTGACCTGAATAGCCTCCTCCTGCACATTGTCGATTGTAATATCAGAAAAATGCACATCGCGGATATAACCGCCGCGCCCGCGCATGGATTTCAAGCGCAGACCGCGCTCGGTGCCGCGTATCGTGCAGTCATGCACGGCAATATCGTACACGCCGCCGGACATGCCGCTGCCGATGGCGATGGCTGCGTGACCGCCCAGGAAATTGCAGTTCCGGACCTCAATGCCGTGACAGGGCTTGTTCACGCGCCAGCCGTCCTCATTCATTCCGGAATTGACGGCAATGCAGTCATCGCCAGTGCGGAAGGTGCAGTTCTCAATCAGCATATTACTGCAGGAATCGGGGTTCAGACCGTCGGTGTTGGGCCCCTGCGTTTCAACGGTCAGATCATGGATGTGCAGGTGCTCGCAATAGACCGGGTGGATGGTCCACTGGGGACCGTCCTGAATGGTGAACTGCTCCAGCACGATGTTTTTACAGGAAATCAGCTGCAGAAAAGACGGGCGCAGGGCAGCCTCCCGCGTGGCAAACACCCGCTCTTCTGGTTGGATACCCTTGCTCTGCGCCTCGCAAAGGGCAGTCGCAGCCTGCTGCTGCAGCTTTTTCCAGTGCCACCAGCTCTGTCCGTTGCCAAAAAAGGTACCCTTGCCGGTGATGGTGATATTCTCGCAGTCCCTTGCGTAGATCAGCGGCTTGTAGTTGTAGCATTCAACGCCCTCCCACCGGGTAAAGACCGGCGGCAGGTAGTCCTCCATACAGTCGCTGAAGGAGATCACGCAGTCCTCTGCAACCTCCAACGTCAGGTTGCTTTTCAGCGTTAGCGGGCCACTTTTCCACTCGCCGCGCGGTACAACCACCTTGCCGCCAGCCGGGCAGCTGTCGATGGCCTTTTGGATCGCCCTCCTATCGTCAGGCTTGTATTCACAGTAAATCGTTTTCTCACACATAGGATACTCCTTTATGTTTATCACAGCATCATTGTCAGAGCCATAGCGCAAAGCGGCAGCACCACAATACTGATAAAGGTCGTTATAACGACAGAACCGGCTGCGAGATCCTCGTCATAGCCAAACTGAACGGCAAACACCGAGGTGATGGCGGCGCAGGGGCATGCCTCAAGCAGCAGCACGACCTCGGCCACCATGCCCTGCACACTTAGCAGCCGGAACAGCAGAAAGCTCACCAGCGGGATGAACAACATACGTATCAGAATGATGCGGTATATCTCACGGTTGCCCAGCAGCTTTTCCGGCTTGCTGCCGGCAATCAGCATACCGGTGATAATCATCGAGAGCGGTGTGTTCATGTTGCCGACCAGCTGCAGCGGCTGGCGGATAAGCTCCGGCACATTGACCCGGCACAGGTACAGGGTCAGGCCTAGCAGAACGGACCAGAGCACCGGCGTTGTCAGGATGCTGTGCAGCACCTCTCCGGGACGGACCTTCCCGCTGACCATCGCATAGCCAACGGTCCACAATAAAATATTGAACACTGTCACATAAGCACTGGCGTACAAAAGCCCCTCGGCCCCGAACAGCGCCTGAATCAGCGGAAAGCCCATATATGCCGCATTGGAAAAGATGCAGGCAAACCGCAGGATCGGCGTGTTTTTCTCCTTGTCGATGCGCAGCGTCAGCAAAAAGGTGATGACCAGCCCCAGCAGAAGCAGGACTGTGCTCAGCGCAAAGGATTGCAGCAGATTTTGCAGCACCTTTGGGTCAAATTCCGTCAAATACGAATTGATGACCATTGCTGGGACGATCAGATAGAGCAGCAGATCGGAAAACGCCTTTTTCGCCTCGATCTTGACCGCACCCGTTTTCACGCAGGCAAAGCCAGCAAAAATCAGTAAAAGCAATACAGCAACCTGTTTTGCCGTAATCACTGCCAACTCCATACTCTGCCACCTCAATACATTTGGATCATGTCAGGGGCGTCCTCCAGCATCATTCTGCGGTAGCCGTCCTCAGAATTGTGCAGGTGCTCCAAAACTTCTGTGGCGGCGCGCTCGCCGTCCCCCTGCAGCAGGGCGTCCACAATGCGGATATGCTCCTGAATGGAGGCCAGATACCGGCTTTTGCGCCGCGCATTGGACAGGCTGCGGATGCGCTGGCTTTGCGCCATCAACTCCTCCATCTGCTGTAAAATATAGCGGTTGCCAAGGCTATGAGCCAAAAACAGATGGAAGGCGGCATCAGCATCATGGGAGTGTTGCGCCGCATCCTCATTGGGGAACGGCAGCGGTGTAACCTCCGCATCGGCCTGCGCGGCCTGAGCTTCAAAAAAGGCTTTCCAGCTGGCCAGTGTATTTTTGTCTGCCCGTTTCGCAGCGATGCGCAGGATCTGCGGCTCCAGCATGACGCGCGCCTCATATAGCTGCCGTATATTCTCCATGGAAATGTTGGAGATGACTGTGCCGCGGCGAGGCATGACCACAAGCAGCCCCTCACGCGCGAGGCGCAGCACAGCCTCGCGCACCGGGGTACGGCTGACCCCCAGCTGTGCGGCAAAGCGCTTTTCCTCAAAGATCTCTCCCGGTTTGCGCTTGCCGGAAACGATCTCACTTTTTAAAAGCTCGTAAGCATTTGCGGACATAGATTCCCCCCAGATCCTTCGGTACACTCTAACTGATATATCACTGATATATCAGTTAGAGTAGCACATACCGCCCACGCTGTCAAGGGCAGAAACAATAAAAATTCACCGGGCAGCTTACGGGCTGTCCGGCGGAAAAGTGGGGCTTATTTTATAGGCGGGGCAGGGGAGAGGACGGGAGCGCGGGGGTATTTCTCACAGTCTTTTCCGTCATATTTGTCCGACTCGGGGGTGACAGGCTCGCGCAACCCTGACACAGTTTAGAAGGGGCTGTTGATGTCTGCCGGGAAGGCACTTTGTGAAAATTCAAAAGCCTATTGACAAAGCACCAAGGTTGTGTTTTACTATATAAAAATTTAAGAGTTTAAACCGATGAAGCGGAAATAACGGTGTGCAATGCCCATACAGAGAGCCTGCGGTGCTGAGAATCAGGCTGGAGACAACACATCAAATGGACCGCCGAGGGTGCAGTCAAATGCGGGGGAAACCCGCAGAGTATTCTGCAACGCAGGGTATGCGTCAGTTGCCGGGGACTTTTTGTATGGATTTGAACGCACAGGAGGGACGGAAAATGAACTTTACACCGCAGCTTTCCGAAGTGCGAGCGATTGCCGCTGAGAAAAAGTACGCAGTAGTGCCCATCAGCTGTGAAATATTGTCGGATATCTGCACCCCAATCTTGACCGATCTCGTGGATGCAGTTCTTGTGGGCGATGAGCTTGCGCTTGACGTCCTCACGCTTCAGCGGGCGGCGCAGCAGGGTGGTTATCCGGCAGATAGAGCTGACCGGCTGCCGGATAGTTGCTGGCACACCGGTAAGCGTCAATCTTCTGCGATCCCGGCTGATTCATACGCAGCTCTTCTTTACCTTCCCTTATTATTATGCAAACGGATTTTCTGTGGGATACGGCAGGCTCTTGGGCTGGTTGTAGGCAATGTCCGCAATGCCGAGGAACTTGAACACTTCAAACAGCGTCTTGCCATAGTGACCGAAGGCAACGGCACCGTGGTGCGGGTAGCGCTTCTGAATCAGGACATGGCGGTAGAAACGGCCCATCTCGGGAATGGCGAAGATGGCGATGCCGCCGAAAGACCGCGTTGCAACGGGCAAAATTTCACCCTGAGCGATATAGGCGCGCAGCTTGCCTTCGCTGTCGCACTGCAAACGGTAGAACGTGATGTCGGACGGCGCAATGTCGCCTTCCAACGTGCCGCGGGTGAAATCGGGGTCGCTGCCGGCGGGCTCCAGCAGGCGGTGCTGGATGAGCTGGTACTTGACGGCGCGGTCACTGCACATCTTGCAGGACGGCGTGTTGCCGCAGTGGAAGCCCATAAAGGTATCGGTCAGCTTGTAATTGAACTTGTCGATGATGTCCTCATCATAAATATACTTGGGCACACTGTTGTTGATGTCCAGCAGGGTGACGGTGTCGCCGGACGCACACATGCCGATGTACTCGGACAGGGCACCGTAAATATCGACCTCGCAGGCCACGGGGATGCCGCGGCTGGCAAGGCGGGAGTTGACGTAGCAAGGCTCAAACCCGAACTGCGACGGGAAAGCGGGCCAGCACTTATCGGCAAAAGCAACATACTTTTTGCTGCCCTTGTGGTTCTCGGCCCAGTCGAGCAGGGTCAGCTCAAACTGCGCCATGCGGGTCAGCAGGTCGGGGTAATAGTGCCCCTCGCCCATCTCGGCGGCCATGTCCTTGCAGACGTCCGCGATGCGCGGGTCGCCCGCATGCTCTTTGTAGGAAACGAGCAGGTCAAGCTCGGAGTTTTCCTCGATCTCAACACCCAGCTCATACAGACCCTTGATAGGGGCATTGCAGGCGAAGAAGTCCTGCGGGCGCGGGCCGAAGGTGATGATTTTCAAATCACACACGCCCAGAATGGTGCGGGCAATCGGCACAAACTCGGCGATTTTGTCGGCAATTTCCTCCGCCGTGCCGACGGGATACTCGGGAATATAGCCCTTCAGATGGCGCATGCCGAGATTGTAGGAGCAGTTCAGCATACCACAGTACGCATCTCCGCGGCCATTGATCATATCGCCGTCGCCCTCGGCTGCCGCTACGAACATGCAGGGGCCGTCAAAGTACTTGGCAATCAGCGTTTCGGGCGTTTCGGGGCCGAAGTTGCCGAGGAATACGGTCAGCGCATTGCAGCCTGCGGCGGTGACTTCGGCCACGGCTTTTTGCATGTCGTGCTCATTCTCGACAGTGGTCTTGCACTCGTACAGGTCAGTGCCCTTGGCGGCGCAGGCGGCAGAGATGGCAGCGCGGCGCTTCTCGCTCAGGACGATGGGAAAACAGTCACGGCTGACGGCAATGATGCCGAGCTTGACCTCGGGGATGTTGGATGATTTCATGGTGGTTTCCTCCTTTTATGTGATGCTCTGTAGGGGGCGGGCATGCCCGCCCCGCAGCATTGCGTTTGCTGCCCGTGAATGGGTTGTGGTTTGTATGTACAGGGCCGGACATGTCCGGCCCCTACGGCGCGGCAAGAATCAAATGTGGATATTTTCCCCCACCAATCCGACATACGCCCCGGCCTTGGCCTCGGCGCTGTCGGGATGGGCGAGCAGCCACTTGTTGCAGGCCCACAGCTGCGGGTCATCGCCGCCGTCATTCTTGATGGCGGGCTTTGCGGTATTGGTGCCTCTGGGCAGGGCGACCAGCACGCGGAAGCCCTTGGCTGCGTCCACATGGCAGGGTGCGTAGTGCAGCGTCGTGGCGTAGACTTCCACCAGTGTGCCTGCCGGGACGCGGAACGCCTTGACCTTGGCGGTGTCCAGCTTGCCGCCCGCGATTTCCTCCTGCCTGGCAAGCAACAGCACAAAATCTTCGGTACCCAGATTGAACTCGCTGTCGCGGTGGTATTCCAGGCAGTTCAAATAGGTGTTGTGACCGTTGCACCAGCCCAGTTGGCAGGGCATGCCGCCGAAAAGATGCTCCGACACTTCGACGGCGGCGGGCAGTTCCTGCAGGGCTGCGTCCTCGGCCACATAATCCGTAGCTGCGGGCAGCGGGGTGTTTGCCAAGGCGGCCAAAATTTCCGCTTTGGCGGTATCCAGCCCGGTCACAACGCGGCCATAGGGCTTGAATTCCGGGTCGGTTACAGAAAAAATCTTCATTGCAGTGCCTCCATTTCCGCAAAGGATACTTTCAGTGCCGGGTACAGCTTGTGCCACACGGCGTAGCGCGCGTTGTATTTTTCGACGAGCGCGGCGTCCGGCTGGGTTGTGCTCTTGGCGTGGACGAGCGCCTCGGCACAGGCCTGCACGCTGGGGTATGCCCCGCAGGCCACCGCCGCCAGCATCGCGCCGCCGTAGCCGGGGCCTTGCTCGGTCTGGGGCAGCGTCAGCGGGATGCCCAGCACGTTTGCCAAAATCTCCCGCCACAGCGGGCTTTTGGCACCGCCGCCGCAGAGCGTGCTGGCTTTAATCTTCACGCCTTGTGCCCGCGCAATCTCCACACAATCGCGAATCGCAAACGCCACACCTTCCAGCACCGCCTGGGTCAGCGCGGCACGCGGGGTGTCCATCCGCAGCCCGACGAACGCACCGCGCGAGGCAGGATCGTTGTGGGGGCTGCGTTCGCCCATCAGGTAGGGCAGGAAGTAGACATCGTTCGCGCCCAGCTTGTCCGCCGTAATGGGTTTCTGCTCGGCAGCGTAGTCAGTGGTGTGCAGCACTTCTTCGCTCCACCACTTGTTGCAGGACGCAGCCGAGAGGATGCAGCCCATCAAATGATACCCTCCGTCTGCGTGGGCGAAGCTGTGCAGGGCGTTCTGCTTGTCGACGCCGAACGTATCGCTGGTGATGAACACCGTGCCCGATGTGCCCAAGGAAATATTGCACTTACCGCCGCCCACCGCGCCGCAGCCGACAGCCGCAGCGGCGTTATCGCCCGCGCCCGCGCAAACGACCACATCCGCAGGCAGGCCCAGCGTTTGGGCGGCTTCGGCAGTCAGCGTGCCGACGGGCTGCCAGCTCTCAAACAGCTTCGGCAGCTGGGATTCCTGCACGCCGCAGATGTCCAGCATTTCCTTGCTCCAGCATTTGTGCTCCACGTCCAACAGCAGCATGCCCGATGCGTCGGAATAGTCGGTGCAGTGGACGCCGGTCAGCTTATAGTTGATGTAATCCTTCGGCAGCATGATTTTTTCGATGCGGGCGAAGTTGTCCGGCTCGTTCTCCCGCATCCAAAGCAGTTTGGGTGCGGTGAAGCCTGCAAAGGCGATGTTTGCGGTGTAACGGTTCAGCTTGTCTTTGCCGATAACACCGTTTAAGTAGTCGACCTGCCTTTGGGTGCGGCCATCGTTCCAAAGGATGCAGGGGCGGATAACCACGTCATTTTTGTCCAGCACCACCAGCCCGTGCATCTGGCCGCCCGCGCCGATGCCTTTGACCTGAGACGCATCAAACCCGTCCAGCAGCGCGGGGATGCCGTCGCAGACCGCCGCCCACCAATCGGCAGGGTCCTGCTCGCTCCAACCGGGATGCGGGAAGGCAATCGGGTATTCCCGGCTGACGATGTTGGCAATGCTGCCCGTTTCGTCCATCAGCAGCAGCTTCACCGCAGAGGTGCCGAGGTCGATCCCAATATAGTACATATCTTTGTCTCCTCCTTACGGAAGATTTATCCGTTGACGCCAAAAACTTTTGTATAGTCGGCCTTGAACTTCTCAATGCCGGCATCGGTCAGCGGATGGTGAAGCATCTGCTCGATGACCTTGTACGGCACTGTGGCAATGTCGGCACCGGCCAGGGCACAGTCGGTCACATGGATGGGATTGCGCACGCTGGCGGCGATGATTTGAGTCTCGATGTCCGGATAGTTCAGGAATATATCATGGATAGTCTCGATCAGATCAATGCCCGGCTGGCCGATGTCATCGAGACGCCCCAAAAACGGGCTGACATACGTGGCGCCCGCGCGGGCTGCCAGCAGCGCCTGGTTGGCGCTGAAAATCAGTGTGCAGTTCGTAGGGATGCCCTCGCCGGACAGCACCTTGATGGCCTTTAACCCCTCGGCGGTCATGGGAATTTTGACCACCATGTGCTTCGGGTCCAGCGCGTAGATGGCGCGGCCCTCGGCGATCATGTCCTCGGCATCGGTTGTGGTCGCCTTGACCTCGCCGGAGATGGGGCCGTCCACGATGGTGGTAATCTCTTTCAACGTTTCGGCGTAGTCGCGGCCCTCTTTGGCAATCAGGCTGGGGTTTGTGGTGACACCGGCAATAATGCCCATGTCGTTGGCACGGCGGATCTCGTCGACGTTGGCGGTATCAATGTAAAATTTCATACGGTAAAACCTCCTTATTTCTGGCCGTAATAGGCGTTGGGTCCGTGTTTTCTCATAAAATGCTTGTCCAAAACATGCTGTGGGGCAGGCTGTGCATCGGGGTCAATGGTCAGGGTCAAAATTGCCATCTTTGCGACTTCTTCCAGCACAACAGCGTGGTAGACAGCCTGTGCCGCGTCTTTGCCCCAGGTAAAGGGACCGTGGCTGGCACAGAGAACACCGGGTACATGCACCGGGTCAATGCCGCGGTTTTGGAACGTCTCGATGATGACCTTGCCGGTGTTCTTCTCGTAATCCTCGTCGATTTCCTCCGGCGTCAGCTCCCGCGTGCAGGGGACAGGGCCGTAAAAGTAATCGGCGTGGGTGGTGCCGAAGGCGGGCAGGTCGCGCCGCGCCTGGGCAAAGGACACTGCGTGGGTCGAGTGGGTGTGCACGATGCCGCCCAACTGAGGGAAGGCCCGGTACAGCTTGAGATGCGTTTTCGTGTCGCTGCTGGGCTTCAGCTCACCCTCGATCTTGTTGCCGTTCAAATCCATGACAACGAGCATTTCCGGTGTAAGTTCGTCATATTCCACGCCGGACGGCTTGATGACAAACAGGCCCTTCTCGCGGTCAATGCCCGAGACATTGCCCCAGGTGTAGGTTACAAGTCCTCGGCGGGGCAATTCCATGTTGGCTTCATAAACTTGCTGCTTTAATGCTTCCAGCATAGGTTATCCTTTCCGCTTTAACGCTAAATCGTTCAAGAACAGCTGCTGTTCCGGACTTTCCGCCGCTGGCTGGCGTTGCCCGGCAGCCGGCGCATACGAGCCCTTATTTTACAACGGCGCGCTCGGCTTTCAGCGCGGTTTGGTATTGGGTCAAAAAGGCGGCAAACCCGGACTGCTCGGCAGGGTCGGGGAACAGGGTCGTGCTTTGGGCGTCGGCAAAAACGCAGCGGTTCAAATACGCGGCCAGCGTTTCGCCGTCGGCGCGGTGCAGACGATACGAAGCCAGCAGGGCCATGCCGTAGGAACCGCCCTCACCTGCTGTTTCCATGCAGGTCACAGGCGCGCCCGCCGCCGCAGCCAGATACCGCTGGGCCACGCCCGGCGTTTTGAAGATGCCGCCGTGGCCGAGCAGGGTATTCACAGCCACATTTTCTTTGCGCAAAATTTCCAGCCCCATCGCCAACGTGGCAAAGGCAGAATAGATGTTGGCGCGCATAAAGTTGGCAAGCGTAAACGCACTGTCCGGGCGGCGCAGCAGCAGGGGGACGCCCGCGTCCAGGTGGGTGACGCTCTCACCGGAAATGTAGTTGACGGGCGTGATGCCGTCGCAGTCAGGCGCACCGTGCAGCGATTCGTTAAACAGGAGGGTAAACAGCGCACCTTTGTCGATGTTTGCTCCGCACAGTGCCGCGCTCTCGGTCAGCAGATCGACCCAGGCGTTCAAATCGCTGGTGCAGTTATTGCAGTGGACCATGGCGACCGCCGCGCCGTCGGGGGTCGTGACCATGTCGATTTCCGGGTAGACCTTGGACAGCGGCTTTTCCAGGACGACCATGGCAAAAATGCTGGTGCCTGCGCTGACATTGCCGGTGCGCGGGGCGACACTGTTTGTTGCCACCATGCCGGTGCCGGCGTCGCCCTCCGGTGGGCAGAACGGTATGCCGGGCTGCAGCGTGCCGGTTGGGTCGAGCCGCTTCGCCCCCTCGACGGTCAGCATACCGGCGTCCTCGCCTGCGGGCAAAACGGTAGGCAGCAGTTTGACAAGATCCACGGGGCAGCCTTGCTTGTCTGCCAGTGCGTTAAATTTTGCGAGCATTGCGGCATCATACCCGCCGGTGGTGCTGTCAATGGGGAACATGCCGCTGGCATCGCCTTCGCCCAGCACCTTGCGCCCGGTCAGCTGCCAGTGTACATAGCCTGCCAGTGTGGTGAAAAAGTCCAGCTGCGGCAGGTGTGGCTCGCGGTTCAGCATGGCTTGGTACAGGTGTGCTGCGCTCCACCGCTGCGGGATGTTGAACCCGAACGCCGAAGTCAATTCTTCTGCTGCCGCGCCGGTCATCGTGTTGCGCCATGTTCGGAACGGTACCAGCAGCTTGCCCGCAGCATCAAACGCCAGATACCCATGCATCATAGCCGAAACGCCAATGCACCCCACTGTGGTCAGCGGCTGGCCACACTTGGCCAGCACATCCGCAGCCAATGCCGCGTAGGCAGCCTGCACACCCTGCCAGACTTCCTCCAGCGGGTAGGTCCAGATGCCATTTTCCAGCCGGTTCTCCCAGGTAAAATCGCCCTGGGCCACAGGCTTGCAGGTATCGCCCACCAGCACAGCTTTGATGCGGGTGGAACCCAACTCAATGCCGAGAGAACACTGCTTTAAGTCAATCATAGGGATCCTCCTTGACAAAATAAAGGATGGTCTTTATCATAAAACTATCTTAATGTTCGGAAAGGAGCGCACCCATGGGAACCGTTTTCAATAAAAAGGAGCTTTTGGTCCTCTTGCAGGATTTTCACTGCCTTACGGGGCTGCGCTCCGCCGTTTTTGATTCGTATGGAATCGAAGTGCTTGCCTATCCGCCGGAACTGCCAGCTTATTGCCGCTTGATCCGCAGTGTGCCTGATGGCAAGACCGGCTGTTACCTGTGTGACCAGGCGGCTTGCCGCAAGGCAACGCGGCAAAAGCAGACGATCATCTACCCCTGCCATGCGGGGTTGATCGAAGTGATCACACCGGTTCAGATCGATGGTGCTGTTGTGGGCTTTTTGCTGTTGAGCCACATTGTACAGGGGGCCGATGAGCAGAGCGAGTGGAGCTATGCGCAAAAATGCTGCTCGGCTTACGCAATTGATAAAACGGCACTGCAAAAAGCCTATAATACCTTGCCGCGCACGCCCTATCCGGTGCTGAAATCAGCAGCGGATCTGCTGGCTTTGGCGGCGGCTGCATTGTACCAAAAGGGGCTGACGCGGCTGGCAGCTGGCAGTGCGCAGGAAAAGCTGAGCCGCTACCTGGCGGAACATCTGGATGAGACATTGACAAACGAAACGATCTGCCGTGATCTTTCGTTAAGCCGTACCGGGCTGTACTATCTTTCCCGGCAACTCTATGGCTGCGGCATCAACGAGCAGGTCACGCACCTGCGCATCCAAAAAGCGATGAAGCTTCTTTGTGATACGAATCTGTCCAATGCACAGATCTGCCAGCAGATCGGATTCCTGGATGACAATTACTTTTATCGTGTTTTCCGTAAACAAACCGGTCTGACACCACGCCAGTACCGTGATTCTATCTTAGCAGATACAGCAAAGACTGAGTAGAGACGATTGTTTTCAATACTGGATTATTGTTCAAACAATTCTGAGGGAAGCGGCAATATTGAATTGTGGCCGGTGACGTGCTATAATAAACCCACATACGGTAAGCCGGCACGGCGCAATTTTGGCCGCTGCCTTACGGAAAATTCGCAGCTGCGGAGTATAACTGTTATGAAAAAATATAAGATCGCGGTGGCCGGGACCGGCTATGTGGGGCTTTCGATTGCCACGCTGCTTTCCCAGCACCATCATGTGACGGCGGTGGATATCCTGCCGGAAAAGGTCGCATTGATCAACGCGCGCAAATCGCCGATCCGGGATGACTACATCGAGAAATATCTGGCTGAGAAGGAGCTGGATCTGACCGCTACGCTGGACGCAAAGGCAGCCTACGCCGATGCGGACTTTGTGGTCATTGCTGCACCCACCAACTACGACAGCCGGACCCAGCACTTTGACACCTCTGCAGTGGAGGCAGTCATCCGCCTTGTCACGGAGGTCAATCCAAATGCCGTCATGGTTATCAAATCGACGATTCCCGTGGGCTACACGGTGTCGGTGCGCGAAAAATTCGGCAGCAGCAACATCATCTTCAGCCCCGAGTTCCTGCGCGAGTCGAAGGCACTCTACGACAACCTTTACCCGAGCCGCATCATTGTCGGCACTGACCTGAACGACCCGCGCCTGGTGGAGGCTGCGCACACCTTTGCGGCGCTGCTGCAGGAGGGAGCTATCAAGGAGAACATCGACACGCTGTTCATGGGCTTCACCGAGGCCGAGGCTGTCAAGCTGTTTGCCAACACCTATCTGGCACTGCGCGTGGCGTACTTCAATGAGCTGGACACCTACGCCGAGAGCAAGGGTCTGAATACCCAGCAGATCATCGACGGTGTCTGCCTTGACCCAC
>OHCF01000948.1_pt1 | contig 12730 bp, 10 predicted proteins | sample 1577511 | NCBI WGS metagenome assembly OHCF01 (sample SAMEA3879568, study PRJEB24766) | human gut metagenome | biome: human-associated habitat; feature: feces | place: USA | collected 1985/1987 | reverse complement strand
GTACCGCGATCACCTGATTGCTTAAGATGCTGGCAGCTGCATGATATTCTGGCTTGGCTGCGGCATCAATCCGGCAGACTTCATTTCCATAGGAAGTGAGTAAGTCGGTGATGACCTGTACGGCATGTGGGTGGCCTTCCACGGTAAAAAATGCATGTTCTAATTGCTGGTATGATGAAAATTTGTTACTGAACGGTAACATTGGATGAATTGAACAGCATGATACACTCATGCTCTCCCTTCCGGAAAATGAATCGGATGATAATGCGCCACTGCAATGACATATAATCTGATTCCTTAGAGACAGCCCTTTTAATTGTTCCCAAACCGGTATAATAAATGAATCCGGTGTGGTGATAAATATAATCTGTGATTGATCCGCCAGTTGCTTTAGCGAATCAAAGCTCTCTGTCCTTGTAAACTCCGCAGCCTCCTTAGCTGCCGCAGAATCCACGTCATAATAGCCTGCAAGCTCTATGTCCTTTGTCCTTAGGTATTTACCTATAGAACAGCCCACTCTGCCTGCGCCGATTATGCCTATTTTCATGCTACCACCTTCTTTCCAAGCCGGTCAGACCATTCCTTATATCGCAGCTGATATCATCTCCGCCATATGCCGTATGGCAGCGGTCGATTTATCCTGTGCGCGCCTGTCACTTTGCTGTCTGCTTCATATTCTGATGCAGCAATGTGCTTTTGGCTTTCTTGTGTCTGCCGGATATGCTCTGTCATAAGGTGACAACACATCCTCCATGATACAGTTTCCTTCGAATACCGTTCGAAGAAAACTATACCACATTGACTATTATTTAACAATCCTAAATTGATTAACTTTTAGTAACAATTAAGGCTTTTATAATATAACGTTTCTGAATTAGTCTTAAACTATCTCTACAGATTCCCCTTAAATGCTGCCAGTGCGCCATTTTTCTTAAGAATCAGCATGACAATTGCTGCAACTATGCTTCCAGCCACTGTAGAGATAAGGAATGGCACTATGTATATAAACATGCCTTCCGGCTGAATGAGCATCACATATTTTGCAAGAGGATACGCTGCAAGACCTCCGAGTATGCCTGTACCTAGCGCCTCTGCAACACATGTCGGTATGATTTTTTTGCTGAATCTGTACATCATTCCACAGCACAGTGCACCTACCATGCTTCCTGGGAATGCCATGAGGCTTCCAAGCCCTGTCAGGTTTCTGATGACACTCGCACAAAATGCCACACCGACACCCCATACTGGTCCTAAAAATACTGCTGCGCATATATTTACCATGTGCTGTATGGGTGCACATTTGCTGCCGGCAACAGGAAAGCTTATTAAGCTTCCTGCTACGGCAACTGCCACAAGCACTCCTGCCATGGCAAGCTTTCTGATTGAAATAGTTGATTTTTTAATGTTCTTTTTACTTTCCATTACTTACTGCCTCACCTTAAAGTATATCGTAACTGTTCAGTACCTTCACTGTTGCTCCTACATAATATACGTTTTCTTACGAAATATGCGGTACCGCATTTTCTGTACTGAATAGTTATAGTATATCAATATACTCTCCTGCAAGTGCCTTGTTCATGCTTCGCACTGCACAGAACTTACCGCACATACTGCATGCCTCGCTGTGGTCATCCTCCGGAAGACGGTCATCCCTGATAGCCTTAGCTGTCTCAGGATCAAGTGCACACGCAAACTGTGCATCCCAGTCGAGCACACGTCTGGCATCTGCCATCTTATCATACATCTGGTTCATCTGTTCTTCCAGATCAAACAGAAATGCAAAAGCGGAGGCCAGAGTCTCCCTTACAGTCATTCCCTTTTTCAGTTCTGTATGCTGATCCAAGTATCCTACACGGACATTTTTTGCCCATTCAACCGTTCCTTCATCCGGAGTCAGCTTTCCGGTAATAATATTCATAAAAGTAGATTTTCCTTCGCCATTTGCACCGATCAGTCCGATATGCTCACCTTTAAGAAGGCGAAAAGAAACATTGTCAAAAATAGCACGGTCACCAAAACCATGCGTCAGATTTTTTACATTTAAAATCATAAGTACTCCTCTCAGATATTGTGGGGTGTCCATAAGATATTAACACAAAATGATGCCAGGGTCAAAAGATCTCCGGGAACTGAAAAAAAGGAATATCTTTGTATGGAATCTTGTGTTAAAATAGCGATGCATGAAAAAGTAAGGAGGTACATATGACAAAAAAACAGCTTGCGCTGGAAGTGATCGAGCGTTTAAAAAAAGAATATCCGCTGGCAGACTGTACACTGGATTATGACGAAGCATGGAAACTGCTGGTCAGTGTCCGGCTTGCTGCCCAGTGTACCGATGCCAGGGTAAATGTTGTGGTTCAGGATCTCTATAAGAAGTTTCCGGATGTGGATGCACTTGCAGAAGCATCACCGGAGGAAATTGAGGAAATCGTAAGACCGTGTGGACTTGGAAAAAGCAAGGCACGGGATATCAGCGCATGTATGAAAATGCTGCGTGACGAATATAATGGAAAAGTGCCGTGTGATTTTGATGCAATCTTAAGACTACCGGGTGTGGGAAGAAAAAGTGCAAATCTGATCATGGGAGATGTTTTTGGAAAGCCTGCAATCGTTACGGATACGCACTGCATCCGCCTTACGAACCGTATCGGCCTGGTAGATGGGATCAAAGATCCGAAAAAGGTCGAAATGGCACTCTGGAAGATCATTCCGCCGGAAGAAGGAAGTGATTTCTGTCACAGACTTGTTTATCATGGCAGAGAGGTCTGTACAGCAAGAACGAAACCATACTGCGACAGATGTTGTCTGTCTGACATTTGTGCAGAAAATGGAATATGAATGAGAAATACAGGATTTGATAAAAAAATTAAAGCAGAGGGTTACACAAAATATGTAGAAAATGTTAAGAATTATTAAGGAAAGTTGACATAACAGGCAACTCATTGTACAATGAGGGCAGGGAGTCAACACTATAAAACCAGCGGAAAACCGCAGAAAAGGGGGATATTATGTGGGATAAAAAGAAACTTGCATCTATGATGGTAATTGGTATGGCAGCGATGTGTATGCTAAATGGATGCCAGAAAAAGAAAGCACAGCCGGAGAGTGCACAGACAGAAACTGCACAGTCCGAGACACAGGCAGCACAGACAGAGGCAGTTGAGCTTTATACGTCTGAGAGCAATTCATTTTCCATGCAGCTTCCGGATTCTAAGTGGGCAGCAACTAAGCAGGGGATTGAAAATAAATGGGCCTTTATGAAGGAAGGCGTGGGCACGATTCAGATCACACATAAGCGTTCAAAGATCAAAGCGAAAAATCTTCCACAGTCACAGGAAGATGCAGTAGCACTTTTAAATAAAATCAAAGAAAATGCATTTGCAGAGGTAGAGTATAAAAAAGACAGTACAGACAGTGCGCAGCTTTATTATTATGCAGCTTCCGTACAGGATACAGAGCTGGGATATGTGTATATTGTACGATATCTGATCAACACGGATACGGAAAGTTACAATATTACAGCAAAACTTACGTCAAGTGACAGTGCACAGATCCAGGCGGTGAAGAAGGCAGTTACCAGTTTTCAGGTGTTGAATGATGACAGTAAGGCTTCATCGGCAGAAACAGAGAACTCCAAAGATAACAGTACATCAGATGGCACAAGTACAGGAAATAGCGCTTCTGAGCAGAATAACAGCCAGAGTGATGCCTCCGGCAATGCAGACGGTGCGGAAGGAACTTCCAGGGATTCCGGCACAGATGAAGAATACCGTTATTTCTTCGATGCAAACGGCAATACAATCTACACGTATCCATCCGATGACGGCACATGGCGTGATGAAAATGGCAATGCTTATACATTTCTGGAAAATGGGGTGAAAGATGCCAATGGTACACAGTATTACTATGATCCGCCGCAGGGACAGGCATCAGGAAATACTGCATCTTCAGGAAGTTCGGGTTCTTCTGACGGCATGACAATCGATTTTTATGACAGCAACGGAAATTACATTACAGCAACACAGGATGCCAATGGCAACTGGGTAGGAAGTGATGGAAAGACATATACATTTGATGAAAACGGTGCAACTGACAGCGATGGCAATTTCAGCAAATGGTAATCGGAGGTGTTTAATATGAAATACAGAAATATAACTTTGGCAGCGGCTGTTGCACTGACAGCAGCAATGCTGGTGACAGGCTGTGGCGCAAAGGAAGACAACACGCAGCAGACACAGACTTCAAAGACACAGCAGACACAGGCTTCTGCCACAGAAGCACCAGTGCAGGAGACACAGAAAGTGCAGGAAACACAGGCAGAGAATACGCAGCAGACGCAGGCACAGCAGCCGGATACGGAAGCAAGTGACAGTGAGCAGTATGTGGATAATCCGTCTGCAGGTGGCGGCGAAGGGGATACCAATGGTTTTTATGATGATGCCGGTACCTGGATAACCGTTCATAAAAACAGCAGCGGACAATGGGTGGATGAAAGTGGTATGATTTATCAGTTTGGTGATGATGGAGTAACCGATGCAAATGGAAACTTCTATCCATATTAAAGGGTACGGATGTGATTGACATTATATCGGCAAAAGCGTAGAATATGGAAAGCCGAAACATGCGGAACAGTAGAATGGAGGAGTATCTATGAAAATCAGAACAAAGATCGTAACGGGTCTGCTTCTTGCATTGTCAATCTCCTGTCTGGCTACCGGGTGTAAGAAAAAGACCCAGGAGACGGAAACCAATACGGAGACAACACGCATCACAGAGAAGCAGACAGAAAGTGAAACGACTAAGAAAAATACATCAGCAACGTTTAAATCCAAAGATGGAAGTCTTTCTATCAAGCTTCCGGATGATACCTGGGAAGCCAAAAAAGAAGGCACAAAAGAATGGACATTTGAATCTGCAGATCAGGGAATCATTACGATCGTTCATTATTCCGGAGCAGAGATGGATGGACTGGTATTTCCGGCTTCAGAGGAAGAAGTTCTGGACAACCTGGAAAAGGCAGGAAAGTCCAAATCGGACTATGCAGTTGTAGAGTATAAGAAAAATACGCTTGGTTCTTATGAGGCATACCATACCACGATCAAATGTAAAAGTGCGAGCAGCAAATATGCATATTCCGTTGCCTACAATCTGGTTGGTGATGATGACATTTATTCTGTAAACGGTCAGGTAAAACAGGACGATGCAAAAGCAATGGAAGCGATCCGTACTTCCGTGGAGAGCCTGAAGCTTTTGAAATCATCCGGAACAACGACATCCGGATCAAAAAAAGATAACACAAAATCTTCAGAAACATCCAAAACAGGTCAGTCAGAGTCGAACAGCACAAATGAATCAAATGGAAACAGCCAGTATATTTATGACAGCAATGGAAATGCTGTTTATGTATATCAGGACAGCAATGGAAACTGGGTAGACAGCAGCGGTGCCATTTACTATTTTAATTCTTATGGCATCACAAACAGCAATGGTGTAAGTTTTACGTATGACAAACCAGATGGAACAAACAGCAGTGATAATAACAGCGGCGATAATAATGGCGGGAATGTTCAGACAAACAGCTTTTATGATAATCAGGGCAATCTGATCAGTGTCTACAAAAACAGCAGCGGAAACTGGGTAGACAGCAATGGTATTGTTTATACGTTTGGTCAGTATGGAGTAACGGATAATTACGGCAATTATTATCCATACAGCAACAACAACAGCGGAAACGGCAATAACAGCAATAATAATAACAATAATAACAGTAATAATAATAACAGTAATAATAATAGTAACAATAATAACAACAATAATAATAACAACAATAGCAATGGCAACACCGGAAGCACCAACGGTTTCTATGATGACCAGGGAAATTACATTTCCGTGACACAGGACGCGAACGGCAACTGGATCGACAGCGGTGGAATGAAGTATACATTCGGTAATGACGGTGTAACCGATGCAAACGGAAACTTTTATCCATACTAAAAGGTCAAAGCAGGCAAAAGATAAGAATGTTTAAACAAAGAGACAACAGAGAAATCTGTTGTCTCTTTCTGTTTTTTGAAAAACTATACAGGAATTTTACATGACTATGCAGCAGTGTCAAAAAATATGTGACATCAGCTATCATGTTCCTGTCGGATCTCTTTTGCTGCTTCTACCAGATTTTTAAGGCTTGCAACGGTTTCCGGTACGCCTCTTGTTTTCAGTCCGCAGTCGGGATTGACCCATAATTTTCCAGGGGCAATTTTATCCAGCATTTTATCCAGTGCGGATTTGATTTCACGGACGGAAGGTACTCTTGGAGAGTGGATATCATAAACACCAGGTCCGACCTCGGTTTTAAAGTTATTATCCTTTAAAGAGTCCAGGATCTGCAAATCGGAGCGGGAGGCCTCAAAGGTAATAACATCTGCATCCATATCGTCGATTGCTTTGATGATATCGGTAAATTCGCTGTAACACATATGAGTGTGGATTTGTGTTTCTGCTTTTACTTTGCTGTGGACAAGGCGGAATGCAGGAACAGCAAAATCGAGATAACCGTTGTACCAGTCAGATTTTCTCAGCGGCAGTTTTTCACGCAGTGCAGCCTCGTCAACCTGAATAATCCGGATACCGTTCTTTTCCAGATCCAGAACTTCATCGCGGATAGCCAGTGCGATCTGATAAGTACTTTCTTTGACCGATATATCCTCTCGTGGGAATGACCAGTTAAGGATTGTCACCGGACCGGTCAGCATAGCCTTCATTGGCTTTCCGGTAAGACTTTGTGCATAGATCGACCAATCCACGGTCATCGGTCTGTTTCTTGATACATCGCCCCAGATGATCGGCGGCTTGACGCAGCGTGTGCCATAGGACTGTACCCATGCCTTTTCGGTAAACAGGTAGCCATTTAGCTGTTCGCCGAAGTATTCAACCATATCGGCTCTTTCAAATTCTCCGTGAACAAGCACGTCCAGACCGATTTCTTCCTGCATCTTAACACATTCAGCAATTTTTTTACGGTTGAATTCTATATATTCCTGTTCTGTGATGCTGCCTTTTCTGAAAGCAGTGCGGTTTGCCTTCACATCCGCTGTCTGTGGAAAAGAGCCAATCGTTGTTGTTGGGAACAGCGGGAGAGAAAATTCCTTTTTCTGGATTTTTTCTCTTTCATCAAATGCAGGGAGTCTTGTAAAATCACTCTCCTTTATAGCTGCCACACTTTTTTTAACAGCCGGGTCATTGCAGTCAGGTCTGTTTTGGTGTAATGCAATATTAGCTTTATACAGGTTTTCGTTTGTATAATCTGTTTCTGATAATAATTTAAGTTCAGCAAGTTCCAGGAGTTTTTCTTCTGCGAAAGCGAAATGTGCAAGGTATTTTTGAGGCAGCTTCGTTTCATTTTTCAGTGTATATGGAACATGGAGCAATGAGCAGGAAGTACTAAGTACTGTCTCAATGCCTTTGGCTTTTAAACGGGCAGTCAAATCCAGGGTTCTCTCATAATTGTTTTTCCAGATGTTCTTGCCATTTACTGCTCCTGCGAAAAGAATTTTGCCGTCTGCAAATCCATTTTCGGATATCAGCTCAAAAGTCTTTTTGCCTTCAACAAAATCAAGTCCGATACCATCAAAATCAAGTTCGGAAACATTTTTATAGCAGTCACGAATATCTCCAAAATATGTTTGAAGCAATACTTTTACTTTATTTTTTGTGGAGAGAATGCCGCTGTAAAGCTTTTCAAAAAGTGCAATATCGGATTCTGTTAAATCATATACCAGATACGGCTCGTCAAACTGCACCCACTCTGCACCGATATGATTCAATTTTATAAGCAGTTCGGAGTATGCAGTGATAACATCGCCGGCATATTCTTCAGCAGTTTTTGAACCGGTATATCTTAAAAGCTTTAACAGTGTGAATGCTCCTGTAATGACAGGCCTGGTAGCGATATTCAGGGCTTTTGCTTCTTCAAATTCATCAAACGGTTTTGTGCCTGCAAGCCGGATTTCAGTATGGTCATCAATTTCAGGAACCATGTAGTGATAATTGGTATTAAACCATTTTTTCATGGCAAGTGCTTTTACATCGCCCTTTTCTCCCTGATATCCCCTTGCCATTGCAAAATAAGTATCAAGTGGTGACAGATTCAGAGAAGAATAGCGGGACGGAACAATGTTGAAAAGAACAGCACTGTCCAGCATATTATCATAAAATGAAAAATCGTTTGACGGGATAAAATCAAGACCGGAAGCTTTCAGTGTCAGCCAGTTTGCTTTTCTGATTTCTTTTGCTGTGTTTTGCAGTTTATCAGATGAAATCTCTTTTCTGAAATATTTTTCTGTGGCAAATTTAAGTTCTCTTAAAGATCCTACTCTCGGATAACCAATAATGGATGTACGCATAATATATCTCCTGACATAAGTTTATTAAAAGACAAACAGCCTTTTTGTGCTTGATGTAGCCTAAGATAGCACAAAAAGACTGCCATGCGTTAATACCTGTTTTTGATGCTGTGCCATAGTTAAAAGCTATGACATATAATCATCAATATATTTTTTCAGATGCTCCAGATAACATTCGCTGACCGGGTTCAAAGGTCGATCAGTCGGCGCGATATACCCGATCTCCATTCTCTCTTTGCTGTCAAGCGGAATGGCTATAACGTTTGTTCCATTCAGATCACTGCTCAAAATGCCGGAGGAAATGGTATATCCATTTAGCCCGATCAACAGGTTAAAAAGTGTTGCACGGTCGGTGACGATAATATTTTTCGGGCTTTCTGCCATACTGTGCAATTCTTCGGAATAGTAAAAAGAATTGTTGACACCCTGCTCGTAGGTAAGTCTCGGAAATGCTTTTAAATCATCAAGCGTAACCAAGTTTTTACTGGCAAGTGGATTGTTGCGGCTGATAAACACATGAGGGGCAGCAGAAAAAAGAGAAGTGAATTTTAAATCGGCATTTTGAATAATCCTCAGCATCACTTCACGGTTAAAATTGCTCAGGAACAGTACTCCGAGTTCACTTCGCGAAGTACGGACATCTTCAATAATATCATGAGTCCTTGATTCACGCAGGGTAAATTCATATTTGTTTTCATCGTATTCTTTTACCAGAGCCACGAAAGCATTTACCACAAATGCGTAATGCTGGGCGGAAATGGAAAATACACGGCGAATCGTTTCTTTTTTCTTATATTGCTGCTCCAGCAGTTCTGCCTGTTCTACAACCTGTCTTGCATAGGAAAGAAATTTGGAACCTTCTTCCGAGAGATACACACCTCTGTTATTGCGGAAAAATATTGTGATACCCATTTCTTTTTCAAGTTCTGATACCGATTTTGAAAGGCTTGGCTGTGCTATCAGTAGTTTCTGTGCCGCAGATGTAATGGAGCCACATTCTGCAATTGTAATAATGTATTTTAACTGCTGCAAGGTCATATCAGCTTCATTCCTTGTTTTAAGATCTAAGATAATTTAAAACGGCGGCACAGTCTTTTGACTGTGCCGCCATCTTGCATCGAATCGTATTATTTCTGAGGACCAGCGGAAACCAGAGCTTTACCGGCAGCATTTCCTTCGTATTTTGCGAAGTTTTTGATAAATCTGTCAGCAAGATCTTTTGCTTTTGTTTCCCATTCGGAAGCATCAGCGTATGTGTCACGTGGATCCAGGATAGCTGGGTCAACGCCCGGCAGTTCTGTAGGAACTTCGAAGTTGAAGTATGGAATAGTCTTTGTAGGAGCAGTTTTGATATCTCCGTTCAGGATAGCATCGATGATACCACGAGTATCTTTGATGGAGATACGTTTGCCTGTTCCGTTCCATCCTGTATTTACCAGGTATGCTTTTGCACCGCTCTTCTCCATTTTCTTAACCAGTTCTTCTGCATATTTTGTAGGATGCAGTTCCAGGAATGCCTGACCGAAGCAAGCTGAGAAGGTCGGAGTCGGCTCTGTGATACCACGTTCTGTACCAGCCAGTTTAGCTGTGAAACCAGACAGGAAGTAGTACTGTGTCTGAGCTTCTGTCAGGATAGATACTGGAGGCAGTACACCGAATGCATCTGCGGACAGGAAGATTACGTTTTTAGCTGCCGGTGCAGAAGAGATCGGACGAACGATGTTCTGGATATGGTCGATCGGGTAAGATACACGGGTATTTTCTGTTACGCTCTTGTCAGCGAAGTCAATCTTGCCGTTCTCGTCCAGAGTAACGTTCTCAAGCAGAGCGTTACGTTTGATCGCATTGTAGATATCCGGTTCGGATTCTTTGTCCAGGTTGATAACTTTTGCGTAGCATCCGCCTTCGAAGTTGAATACGCCGTTGTCATCCCAGCCGTGCTCGTCATCACCGATCAGCAGACGCTTCGGATCTGTAGACAGAGTTGTTTTACCTGTTCCGGACAGACCAAAGAAGATTGCTGTGTTTTCACCATTCATGTCAGTGTTTGCGGAGCAGTGCATGGAAGCCATGCCCTTCAGCGGCAGGAAGTAGTTCATCATAGAGAACATACCTTTTTTCATTTCTCCGCCGTACCATGTATTTACGATAACCTGTTCTTTGCTTGTGATATTGAACATAACGGCTGTTTCAGAGTTCAGGCCCAACTCTTTGTAGTTTTCAACTTTTGCTTTGGAAGCGTTGTATACAACGAAATCCGGCTCGAAGTTTTCCAGTTCTTCAGCAGTCGGTTTGATGAACATGTTTGTTACAAAGTGAGCCTGCCAAGCAACCTCAACGATGAAACGGATTGCCATACGAGTATCTTTGTTGGCACCGCAGAAAGCATCTACTACGAACAGTCTCTTGTTGGACAGCTCTTTGATAGCCAGATCTTTTACAGCATCCCATGCTTCCTGAGTAGCCGGATGGTTGTCGTTTTTATATTCGTCTGTTGTCCACCATACAGTGTCTTTGGAATTTTCGTCTTTTACGATAAATTTGTCTTTTGGAGAACGACCTGTATAAATACCAGTCATAACATTGACAGCACCCAGTTCACTTTCCTGACCTTTTTCAAAGCCTTCCAGAGCAGGATTTGTCTCTTCCTCGAACAACATCTCATAAGATGGATTGTACACGATCTCAGTAGTTCCAGTGATGCCATACTTGCTTAAATCAATTTTTGCCATCTGATTAACCTCTTTTCTTTTATACTTAAAGTTAAAGAAATGATGCCCACTTCTCTATCATCATTATACATATTTACCCGCCAAAATCAATAAAAACTTTCTGAACTTTTTGCTGAAAATGTATGAAATCTGTAGATTTTGAATGATTTTGAACGAATGACGGAAAAAAAACGGAAGGGTACACCAGATAGTGCGTCCGAGCTGCGTAGTTTTGACTGTTTAACGAAACCAATATATAAATAGAGTATTTTTCCCATGTGAAAATTGTATAATACTTTTTAATGTAATGATGCCAGGGTCAAAAGGTCTAAATCCACATGAGCTTGCTCATAGGTGGATGAAAGACCTTGGGACCCGCCCCGATATGAGCATAAAAGTGGGATGATAATCCCACGATATGCGAATACTGGGGAGGATTGTGGGAGTGCAACGCACGGAACAATCCGTAGGCATCATAGTTGGGGACTTTTGACTCCCACATCATTTAATTATTTTACAGTCTGTTATCTGTCTTTTTTAGGTGTTAAAAGAACTGCACATTGCATTTTCGCAGAAACACTTTTATAATGTTTTCGTGGTTCTAAACGTGCAAGGCACGAAAACATCACGTACAACTCCTGATTTTTAAGAAAGGATGTTTCTTATCTATGATTTATAAAAAACAATTTTTTCCGGACTGCGAGCCGAATCTGCAGTATTTACAGACATTTTCCTTTCAGAAAGAAGAGATTCTCTTTTTCGACATTGAAACCACAGGCTTCTCTGCCAGAAGTTCTTCCCTGTATCTGATCGGAGCTGTCTGCTTTCTGGAAAACCGCTGGACTTTTTTTCAGTGGTTTGCCGAAACTCCATCCGAAGAATGTGAACTCTTAAAGGAATTTTTCTCTTTCTGCCATTCCTTTCGCGCACTGATCCACTTTAACGGAGATGGATTTGACATCCCTTATCTGATGCAGAAAGCAGAAAAATACATGCTGACAGAACCACTCTCTGCCATGGAGAGCATCGATATCTACCGCCTGATCCGTCCCTGTAAAAAATATCTGAAGCTTACGCATCTGAATCAGAAAAGCTTGGAGAGCTTTCTTGGCATCCGGCGCGAAGACCGCTGCAACGGCGGAGAACTGATCAAAACATATCAGGCATTCTGCAGCAGCAAAGCAGATGATGCGCTTTCACTTCTGCTCCTTCACAATCTCGATGATCTCAGGGGTATGACAAAGCTGCTTCCGCTCTTGTCCTATCATGCATTTTGGGTCGAACATCTTTATGAAATCGCTGATCTGTCCTGGGAAGAGGAAACAAAGGGACAGCCATCGCTGATCATTGAACTGCATCTTACGGAACCTATTCCAAAGGCAGTGTCTGTAAATCTGCCTTCCGGCTACCTGACGCTTCATGGCCGGATCTGCCGTATTCTGGTTCATGCTTTTGAAGGTGAATTAAAATATTTTATAACTGACTACAAAAATTATTATTATATTCCTTTGCAGGACTGTGTTATTCATAAGCACGTTGCATCTTATCTCGATCCACGTGAACGCATCCCTGCAAAAGCCACAACCTGTTACCAGCGTCACCAGGGACTTTTTCTTC
>OHCF01000924.1_pt1 | contig 13000 bp, 6 predicted proteins | sample 1577511 | NCBI WGS metagenome assembly OHCF01 (sample SAMEA3879568, study PRJEB24766) | human gut metagenome | biome: human-associated habitat; feature: feces | place: USA | collected 1985/1987 | reverse complement strand
GTTGGGGCGAAAGACCCGCTGAGCGCCGCAGCCGATTTATTCAGAGGTTCCCTAGGCAAAACCGAATACGCCTGCGATCGCTCCGGCGGAACCGTCCTGCCGGAGCGACTTTTTGGGCAAAAATGCTGGGATGTATGCCGGGGCAGCCGGGAAACCGTCAAAATAACAGTAGATTTTTTCTGAGAATTATTGTATGATATTGCTTTGGAAAGAATACTAACGGGAGGGGAATCATATGCCCGGGATCAAATATATCACCCGCGTGCTGCGCGGCGTCCGCTTTGAAAAGCTGAACTACGTCATGGGCGTTGTCAAGCAGAAGAGCGGCCACAGCAAGGCGCGCACATTCTGCGACATTCTCTGGTGCGCGGCGCGCTACGGCGCAGGGTACTATGACTATGTGATGTTCGGCTTCTACGACATGAACGGCAAGCAGCGCGACACCTATCTGACGCGCGTGCGCAACAAAAAGGTCTGCGAACTGATGAATCAGCCCGGCTATGGTGATGAGTTCGATGATAAGCTCCGCTTCAATGTCCGCTTTGCCGATTTCCTCGGCCGCCGGACGCTGAATGCCGCCGCGGCAACGCCGGACGAGCTGTCCGCATTCCTGCAGGGGCTCGACTGCTTCTTCGCCAAGCCGAGCCGCGGCACCTGCGGCAACGGCATCGAGAAGCTCCGCACGGCGGACTGGCCGGATGCGGAGAAGCTGCTGGCTTATCTGAAGGAAAAGGGCCTCGACGTGCTGGAGGAGCCGCTTGCGCAGCATCCGGATATGGCGAAGCTGCACCCGCAATCCGTCAACACCATGCGCATCGTCACGGACCGTGTCGGCGACACCGTACACATTGCCTATATCGTGCTGAAGATCGGCAGGGGAGACGGCTTCTGCGACAACTCCGGGCAGGGCGGCGTCATCTGTCGCGTGGATGAGAAGACCGGTAAGATCTGCTCCGTCGCAACGGACGATTATTTCAACGTCTACGAGACGCATCCGGACACCGGCATCCGCTTCGAGGGCTATCAGCTCCCGATGGTACAGGAGGCCATGGCTTTTGCCAGGAAGGCCGCGCTCGTCGTGCCGCAGATCTGCCACGTCGGCTGGGATGTTGCCGTCACGCCGGACGGCCCCGTGCTCATCGAGGGCAACGATTACCCCGGAACGGATCTGTGCCAGCTTGCGCCGCACTATCCGGAGAAGCAGGGCCTCTGGCCGTATTACAAGGAAATTCTGAATATCAAATAAATAGGGAGCATTCGTCATGGAACAAGAGCTGCACCCCAATGCGGGGAAAAACGACATCATTGAGGTCGACGGCGTGCGCTATCAGCGCCTGCCCATCAAGACCCACCTGATCACGGATAAGGACAACATCCTTGACGTGGCCGAGAAGTACGGCAAGCCCGTGCTGTCCAAGCCCGGCGACGTGCTGTTCATCTCGGAAAAGTGCGTGGCCTGCACGCAGCGCCGCGCCATTCCGCTTGCGGACATCAAGCCGCGCAAGCTGGCCTATAAGCTCAGCGCCCATGTCACCAAGACGCCGCACGGCATCGGCCTCGGCATGCCCGAGACGATGGAAATGGCCCTGCGCGAGGTCGGCTCGCTGCGCATCCTGTTTGCGGCCGCCATCTCTGTCATCGGCAAGAAGATTTTCCGCAAGAAGGGCTGGTTCTACGCCGTGGCCGGTTACCGCGCCCGCTCCATCGACGGCCCGTGCCACAACACGATCCCGCCGTACAACCACTATGTCGTCCTCGGTCCGCTGAAGCCGGATCAGGTCGCAAAGGACATTGCTGCGCGCGTCGGCTATGACGTCGCCATCGTCGATATCAACGACCTCGAGGGCCAGATCCTCGGCGCTTCCTCCAAGGCCGTGAACAAGAAGCTCTATGCCCGCATTCTGAAGGACAATCCGCTCGGTCAGGACGACCAGCAGACCCCGATGGGCATCATCCGCCGCGTGGACTGATCTCCCGCCTGCACGAAAAACAGTTCCGGCACATAGGCTGTGTCGGAGCTGAAATTTTCGTGCGGAGGGGATCGGAATGGACTTTTCCCGGGAAAGGGCGCAGGCCTATGCGCATCGCTGGGCCTTTGGGCGAAATCCGGACTATCTGGCCTTTGACCGGCTCGGCGGAGATTGCACGAGCTTTGTTTCGCAGTGCCTGCTGGCAGGCGGCGCGCCGGAGGACCCGACGCCGCTGTGGGGCTGGTATTACCGCTCCGGGAACGACAAGGCGCCTGCCTGGAGCGGCGTCGAGCCGTTCTGGCGCTTTTTCACGCGCTCCGACCGCGAAGATGGCCTGCGCGGCGTAGAATGCGGCCCGGAAGATCTGCAGCCGGGCGATGTCATCCAGCTCAGCTTCGATGGGCGGCGTTATGCGCACTGCCTGCTCGTTGTGGGAACGGGGCGGCAAATTCTCGTCTGCGCCCACGATGAGGACAGCGATTTCCGCCCATTATCCACCTATGAACGGCAGAAGACCCGCTTCCTTCACTGGATGCTGCCGTTCAGCAGCGCCTTGCCGAGCGCCTCCGGCGAGTGATAGATCGTCTGCGCCCCGGCTGCGCGCAGCTCGGCCTCCGTGCGGAAGCCCCAGCCGACTGTGGCGCAGGGGAGACCGGAATTCCTCGCAGTCTGCAGATCGACCTCGGAGTCGCCGAGATAGATCGCATCGTCCGCCGTGCTGCCGAGCCGCTGCAGTGCCGCGAGGACCATATCCGGCGCGGGCTTTTTGGAACAGGCAGGGGATTCGCCGACCGCAACGTCGATGATGCCGTCAAAATACAGCGTGCGGATGAGCTGCACGGCCGGATCGGCCTTGTTTGAGACGATGGCCATGCGGAAGCCCGCCTGCTGCAGGCGCTGCAGCAGCTCCGGAATGCCGGGATAGGGGACGGTCTTGTTGTGATAGTTTTCGCAGTAGTGCGCCTTCATGCACGCCAGCGCACGCTCGATCTCGACCTCGGAGCTGCCCTGCGGTACGGCGCGGGTCAGCAGCATTTTCAGACCATTTCCGACAAACCGCCGGACCTCCTCCAGCGAGCGCTCCGGATAGCCATAGGTCCGCAGCGCAAAATTCGTGCTGTCGCGCAGGTCCTCCAGCGTGTTCAGCAGCGTGCCGTCGAGGTCAAATAACAGGGTCTTTCTCATGATGTGTCTCCTTCAGAGCCGGACGCGAGAGGGGATTGGCCTCTGCGGCGATCTTCAGCTCGGTATTTTCGATGTGGGTGTAAATCTCCGTCGTGTTCAGGTGCTCGTGGCCGAGCACCTCCTGCACCGTTCTGAGGTCCACACCGTTTGCGACCATCAGCGTGGCCGCAGTGTGGCGCAGCTTGTGCGCGGAGTATTGCTCCGGGTCCAGCCCGGCCGCCAGCATGTGCTTTTTGACCAGCCGGTGCACGGCCGTCACGCTCAGACGCCTGTGGTCGCGGGAGCCGAACAGCGCCCGATCGTCATCCAGGACGATTTTGTTGCGTTCGGGAAGGTAGGTGTCCAGCGCCTCACGCGTCGTTTCGCCGAAATAGACGAAGCGCTCCTTGTTTCCTTTGCCTGTTACGCGAATTCGATCGTTGTATACGTCATTTCGATTCAGACCGACCAGCTCCGCGCGGCGGATGCCGCAGTTCAGAAACAGCATCAGGATCGCATAGTCGCGTGCCCGGTTCGGCCCGTCGACCGCAGCGAGCAGGCGGCGGCTTTCCTCGAGCGTCAGATACTTCGGCAGGGCGCGGCGCATACGCGGGTACTCGATGTCCTGCGCGGGATTCTCGTCGAGCAGCTTCGTGCGGGTGGTCAGATATTTGAAAAACGACTTGATGGCCGAAAGCTTCCGCGCGCGTGCCGACGCACCGAGGCCGGAGCCGTCCTGCGTCCTGCGTTCGCGGGCCAGATAGCTCAGAAAGTCGAAGATATCGTTCGTCGTCACGCTTCGCAGAAATTCGACATCGACGTACCGGACGGAGATCGTCTCCAGATCGGTGTCGATCGGCATTTCGCTGCGCATGAGCACAAGGAACCGCAGGAACATCCGCAGGTCCAGATGATATTCGTCGATGGTCTTGGGCGACTGGCCCTTGATGGTCTCGTGGTACGCCAGAAATTGCCGCAGGATCTCCGGAGTATCCGGATCGATCATAATAACACCTCCAAACAGGCGCCGGGACCGGAAAACCGGCATCCGGCTTTGTACGCCTCTATTATAGCATATCTCTGTCTCAAACGCAACAAAATTTTTATTTTGTTGCGTTCGTTCATTTCAACTGTTCGCGAGAATTCGGGACAACATTCCGCCCACCTCCGGTTGCTGCCGCTCTCCCTTCCGGCTGCGGGATCGTGCCCGCTGCGGCGTGAGCCTGAGCAATTCCGGAATCCGTTCGACCGGCTATCCGCAAGCTCGCAGGCCTCTCCATGAGCGCCCGATTTGTGCTTGGGGCTTGACGCCCGAACCGAGCTCTGGTATACTATAGCTGCAGACAGCGTATGGCCACCGGGGAATTGGACCCCGGCCCCCCAGCGCGGTCTGACGGGAGGTCTTCGGAAGCAGCAGCTGATTTGCGCCATTCGGGTTGCAGGCTGGCCTGCTCGTGCCGGAGGCCTCCTTCTTTTACAGCGCAGATGCCCCGGCGATGGCCGGACCGGTATCTGCGTTCTTTTTATGCATTATATACAGGAATTATATTCAATTTTGAGTTTTGATTTGGCGGGAAATGGTGAAAAATCCCCGGATTCCCCTGCCGATTTCTTTCATCTCGCCATTTCAAGGTTATTTTTATGTTAAATCTCTCCGCTCCCTCTTGACAAAGTGCCCTCTGTGCTGGTAAACTTGACCAATAGCTAACTGATATTTCGCGTTCGCGTAATATCAGGAAAAGAAAAAGGGAGGTAACCAAATGAAAGCAAGATTTCAACGCGCGCTGGTGCTCCTGCTGGTGCTGGTACTGACGCTGGGGTGCATCCCGGCCGTATCCGCCGTGCAGCCGGATGAGCCGGTCACCAACCCGGAACCGGCTGAGGAAGCGGCACAGCTTCCGGAGGGCTCCGATCTCGGCGCGATCCTGCAGGGAAACAAGGACGCAGAGCTCGAAGCGCTGCAGCCGGAGACCCCGAAGGACACCGATCTTGTCCGCGTCATCGTGGAGCTCGACGCTCCCGCCCTGACGGAGCAGAGCGGCATGTTCGCAGGAAAGGCTCTGACGGATGCAGGCCGCACGGCGCAGCAGAACGCCATTGCGGCACAGGAGCAGGTCGAAGCGAAGATTACCGAGGCCGCACCGGAGGCTTCCGTGCGCTATTCCTATTCTCTCCTGCTCAACGGTATTGCGCTGGAATGCGCCTATGGCCATATCGCGGAGCTGGAAGCTCTGCCGGGCGTCAAGGCAGTCCATATGGTGCAGACCTATGAGCTCCCTACGGAGCCGAAGGTTACCTCCGGCGGCGGCATGATCGGCGCGCCGACAGCCTGGAATCTCGGCATGGACGGCTCCGGCATGGTCGTCGCCGTGCTGGACACCGGTCTTGACACCGACCACGCGGCCTTTGCCGTCGATCCCAAGTCGCCTGCCGTTGTGCGGGGCGATATCGACGAGGTTCTTTCCGGGGGCGCGCTGCAGGCGCAGCGCCTTGTGCGGGGCCTCTCCTCCAGCAGTGTCTACCTGAGCGGCAAGGTCCCCTATGTGTTCGACTATGCCGATCACGACACGGACGTCAACCATCACGGCGGCTCCGACCACGGCACGCACGTTGCCGGTATCGTTGCAGCCAACCCCGCGGACGGCAGCGTCACCGGCGTTGCGCCACAGGCCCAGCTCATGATCCTGAAGGTCTTCCCGGACGGCAGCACCGGCGCAAACTCCGATGATATCCTTGCCGCGCTGGAAGACTGCGTCACGCTCGGCGTCGACGTCGTGAACCTCTCGCTCGGCTCCCCCGCCGGCTTTACTTACCGCAGCGACCTGCTGAGCACGATGGAGGTCTATGACCGTCTGGCCAAGGCCGGCATCATCGTTGCGGCGGCTGCAGGCAACGAATACTCCGCTGCCTATAAAAACCTGTGGGGCACGGACCTGTCGCTGACGTCCAACCCGGACTACGGCATCGTCGGCTCCCCGAGCTCCTATTCCCAGACCCTGTCCGTGGCGAGCGCCGACAACGTGACCGTCCGCAGCGCCTACTTTGAAGCGGCCGGACGCAAGATCACGTTCACGGATACGGCCACGACGAACAACCCCGAGGGCGGCTTCATCCGCGTGCTCGGCGGCAAGACGCTTGACTATGTTGTCGTGCCCGGCAATGGCGAGGAGGCGGATTACGCCAACCTGAATGTCAAGGGCAAGGTCGTGCTCGTCAGCCGCGGCGTCACAACGTTTGCAGAAAAGCACGAAATGGCCCACGCCAAGGGTGCGGCAGCCTGCATCGTCTATAACACCGAGGCGGGCATGATCAACATGAGCATCGACTCGTTCCCGATCCCTGCGATCTTCATTTCGCAGGCAGACGGTCAGGCGATGGTCGCCGCCGCCAAGGACGGCGTCGGGACGCTGACCGTTTCCGAGTCGACCTATGACGCTCCCTCCGAGACGGGCGGGCAGCCCTCCTCGTTCTCGTCCTGGGGCTCGACGTCTCAGCTCGAGATCACGCCGGACATCATGGCTCCCGGCGGCAACATCTATTCTTCCCGCGACAACAACTCCTATGGCCTGATGTCCGGCACGTCCATGGCGACGCCGCATCTGGCGGGTGCCAGCGCACTGATGCTGGAGTACCTCCGCACGGCGGGCATCGAGGGCGATGCCATGACGCTGGCCTACGCACTGATGATGAGCACGGCCGTCCCGGCCAAGGGCAGCAACGGCGTGACGGCGTCCCCGCGCAAGCAGGGCGCAGGTCTTGTGAACCTTGCCTCCGCTATGGCGACGAAGGCCTATCTGCAGGTCGAGGGCAAGGAGCGTCCGAAGCTGGAGCTCGGCGACGATCCTGACAAGACCGGCGAATATCAGATGACGTTCCGCGTGGTGAACTTCGGCACGGAGCCGCTGCAGTACGCCATCACCCCGACCGTCCTGACGGAAAACGCCGAAACGAAGGGCGATTACGGCAACGTACAGGTCTATTTTGCCACGCAGACCTCGCGCGATATCACGGCGCAGACGACGTGGACGACGAACTGCGCAAACAACGTTGTGACCGTTCCCGCCAAGGGCACGGCAGATGTGACCGTGACGGTCAAGCTCTCCGACGCACTGCGCAAGGAGCTTACGGACACGTTTGAAAACGGCATCTACATTGAGGGCTACATCACCCTGACGCAGCAGACCACGGCCGAGGGCGTCACAGGCTGCGACCTCTCCATTCCTTACCTCGCCTTCTACGGCGACTGGGATCAGGCCCCGGTCATCGACATCGGCTACTACTGGCAGAAGCTGCAGGGCGAGCCGAACTGGGCCAGCCAGTATCTGAACTACGGCGGCAGCATGCTCTCCGGAACGGGCAGCTTCTATGTGTTCGGCGGCAACCCCTATGCGCCGGAGCTGGCCTACTATCCGGAGCACAATACGCTCTCTCCCCTGCGCACGGACGGCTATTATGACAAGGTCGACCTGATCTACACCGCCCTGCTCCGTAACGCAAAGTCCCTGACCTACCGCATTACGGATGCTAAGACCGGTGAGACCTACTACCGCAAGACAGTCGATTATGTCGGCAAGTCCGTCTATAATGCGAATTACGACACGATCCTCCCCGCGGGCTCCTTCACTTCGACGGCCATCGACCCGTGGTACGGCGTGGATTCGGCCGGTGAGATGCTGAAGGATGATACGACCGTCATCGTCTCCATCGACGCCGAGCTCGATCACGACGGCTTCGCGGCGGCGCAGAACAAAAATGCCCACTGGGAGTTCCCCGTCACCATCGACAATACGCCCCCGCAGATCCTGTCGTCGACCTCCGACGGCGAGACGCTGACGCTCGAGGTCGCGGATTCCCGTTACCTTGCCTATGTGGAGGTCTATGACGTAGAGCACATGAACGTGTTCTCCGAGCCGGTCTTCAGCCAGGGCTACAGCAGCAAGACCCCCGGCGAGACCGCGACGGTCCGCGTGAACGTATCGAGCATCAACAAGGTCTATGTCTGCCTTGCGGACTACGGACGCAATGAAAAGGTCGTCACGCTCGATGCCAAGACCGGCAAGCTCATCGAATCCTCGCAGTTTGAGTATTTTGAGAGCAATGGCGAGATCACCATCACTGGCTACACCGGCTCGGAGCTGGACGTCGTTATCCCGGACGAGATCGGCGGCTACCCCGTCACTGCCATTGCAGAAAAGGCCTTTCAGCTCAACAAGACCGTCCGCAGCTTCACGATTGGCAGCAAGATCCGCTCCATCGGCTCGTGTGCCTTTGCTCGCTGCGCTTCGCTGACAAACATTTACGTTGACCGCGCCAACCTGTACTACCAGTCCATTGACGGCGTGCTCTACAGCGGCGACGGCAAGACGCTCCTGTCGTATCCGACCGCCAAGGCCTACAGCAGCTATCCCGTGGCCAGCGGCACGGAGACCATCGGCGAATATGCCTTCTTCCACAGCAAGGTGCAGACGGTCTTCCTGCCGGATACCGTCAGCACCATCGGTGATTATGCCTTCTACTATGCAGGCGAGCTTTCGTCCATCAATTTCCCCACCGCTCTGACGAGCATCGGCGATTCCGCGTTCTTCGCCTGCCAGAGCCTGACGGCGGTGGATATCCCTGCTACGATCACGCAGATCGGCGAGTCCGCCGGCCTGCACGAGCCTGCCTGCCATCACCGTTGCGGCGGAGAACCCGAACTATACCGCCGTAGACGGCGTGCTCTACACGAAGGATATGACCGTTCTGAAGGTCTATCCCTATGCAAAGTCCGGCGTCACGTTCACCGTTCCGGACAGCGTCGTGGAGCTGGAGGCCTATGCCTTTGCATACACCGGCATGCAGTCCATTGACGGCTGCGCAAGCCTGCGCGCGATCGGCGACAGTGCCTTCTATTCCTGCACTGCGCTCAAGTCCCTGCCGGATGCCCCGAAGCTCGAGACCATCGGCGAGCGTGCCTTCTATTCCTGCAAGGCTCTGACGAGCCTGTCCTTCCCGGACAGCATGCGTTCCATCGGCGAATACGCCTTTGCATGGTGCACCGCCGTCAAGACGTTCGACTCCGGTAACGGTCTGCAGGAAACCGGCAAATACTCCGTCTATTACTGCACCGCGCTGACCACCGTTCGCCTCGGCAGCGGCATGAAGACGATCGGCGAGTATGCGTTCTATAAGTGCAGCAGGCTCGCCAATGTCGACTTCGGCACCTCGGTCCGTGAGATTGGTTCCTGCGCCTTCGGCGGCTGCTCGAAGATCACGGAAATCGTCCTGCCGGACAGCGTGGAGCTGGTCGAATCCGCAGCGTTCAACAGCTGCTCCACGGCGAAAACGCTCGTGCTGAGTCAGAACCTCCGCGAGATCGGTGCACGCGCCTTCATGGGCCTGAAGGGCATCAGCACCCTGACCATTCCGGACAGCGTGCAGAAGATCGGCAACTCCGCCTTTAACGGCCTGTCCAACCTGCTGGAGCTGCATCTGTCCGCCAAAACGCAGGAATACGGCAGCGGCGTGTTCAGCTCCGCCTCGAAGCTCCCGCGCGTGGAGCTGCCGGAGGGCATGACCGCCATCCCGGAGGAAATGTTCTCCAGCTGCAATGCGCTGACCGAAGTCGTCATCCCCTCTACCGTTACCCGCATCGAAAAGGGTGCGTTCCGCTCCTGCAAGAAGCTCGGCAATACGGAGCTGCCCGCCGGTCTGACCTACATCGGCGAATCGGCATTCTACTATGCCGCCATGACATCCGTGACCCTGCCCGCAGGCGTGACGGAAATTGGCGAGCGCAGCTTCTACAACATCTCCGCGCTGACGGAATTCAACTTCAGCGAATCCCTCAAGACCATCGGCGATTTTGCCTTCTATGGCTGCGGAAAGCTGACCCGCATCGTCCTGCCGGATTCCGTGGAGTCCATCGGCACGTCCGCCTTTAACCGCTGCAGCTCCCTGCAGGAGGTTGTTTTCGGCAAGGGCCTTGCCTCCATCGGCAGCATGTGCTTTAACTACTGCCACAAGCTCGAGCGCTTTGTCGTGGACGAGACGAATCCGAATTTCAAGAGTGTGGACGGTGTGCTCTACAACAAGAACGTCGATACGCTGGTCCTCTATCCGCAGGGCCGTCCGGATGCCTCCTTTACCATGCCGGAGACCGTGAAGCACATTGGCCCCTACGGCATCTATGAGCCGCAGCTGCTGCAGGCCGTCACCGTCTCCCCCATCCTTGAGACCATCGATGAGTTCGGTATGGCGGGCATCGCACTGACCGGCGTACTGAAGCTTCCCGCAACGATCACGAGCATCCACTTCAAGGCCTTCCAGTATGACGACGGCGTCACCGCCTTTGAACTGCCGGAGAGCTGCGCAGCTTATACAACGGTCGACGGCGTGCTCTATGACAAGGCCGTCACGCACCTGCTTGTCTACCCGGCAGGCCGCCCGGACGTCAGCTATGAGACGCCGGACACCGTCCGCACCGTCGGCAGCTACGCCTTCCACTCCTGCAAGTACCTCGAGAATATCCGCCTGACGGGCGTTGAAAAGCTCGAGGAGCGTGCATTCTCCACCGCAAAGGCACTGAAGCATATCGATCTGGCCAATTCCGTCCAGCTTATCGATACCTACGCCTGCGCCAATCTCAGCACGCTGACGTACCTCACCGGCACCGGCGCGCTGCGTGCCATCGGCGCAAACGCCTTCTCCAGCACGGGTCTGGAATTCGTGACTCTGCCCGCCATCGAGCTGCTCGGCCAGTATGCCTTCAGCTTCTGCAAGGACATGAAGCGCTGCGTCATCGGCAGCACGGTGCAGTCGATCTATGCCAGTGCGTTCAACTACTGCAAGGGCATGCATGAGGCCTACTTCCTCGGCGACCGCCCGGACAGCGTCGGCGCGAACATCTTTGCCAAGACTGCCAGCGATTTTACCATCTACTATGACGCAGCCAAGGCTGCGACGTGGGCGCCGTCCGGCGAGATCAAGTGGGGCGAATACCCCATCGCCCCGGCCACGTTCCACACCGTGCGCTTCCTCGATGTCGATCACAGCGTCCTGCTGGAGCAGCCCGTTGCCGAAGGTCATGCCGCCATGCTGCCGCCCGAGCCGCAGCGCGAGGAAGCCGCCTTCACCGGCTGGTCCGCCGACACGTCGAACGTGCAGCAGGATATGGATGTTCTGGCCCTGTATGACGGCCTGACCGACAAGCTGACGGTCAACGTCATCGCCGGAGAGAACGGTACCGTCGATCCGCTCGGCGAGACGGCCTGCTTCTACGACGGCGAGCTGAAGCTCACGATCCAGCCGAACGAGGGCTATCACACCGACCGCGTGCTCGTAAACGGTGAGATCACCGCCTGCGAGGACAACACGCTCACGCTTGAGCACATCCGCAGCAATACGACGGTCACTGTCCTGTTCGCGCGCAACACCTACACCGTCAGCCTTGCAGACGGTCTGACCGGCAATGTATTTGCCGCGCTTCCCGTGGAATACGGCGAGGATGCCGTTCTGCCGGAGGCCACACCGTGGCACGAGGGCTACCACTTCACCGGCTGGAGCGCCGACGGCAGAAACATCACCGCCGACTGCACCATTACGGCAAATTACGAGCAGAATTCCTACACCGTCCGCTTTGTGGACTATGACGGCACGGAGCTCTCCGTCCAGACCGTCCTGCATGGCGAGGCTGCGGAGCTGCCCGCTTCCCCGGCACGCGAGGGCTATACCTTCGTCGGCTGGAGCGGCGATGTCTCCGCCGTCACCGGCGATATGACCGTCACGGCCCTGTATGCGGTCAAGACCTGCACCGTCTTCTTCACGGATTGGGACGGCACGGTCCTGAAGACGCAGGAGGTCAGCTACGGCGAGGACGCCGAAGCGCCGCAGGCGCCGTCGCGTGAGGGCTACACCTTCACCGGCTGGAGCGGCGATTACACGAACATCACGGAGAGCCGCATCCTCATGGCGCAGTATGAACGCCTGTCGTTCACTGTCCGCTTCGTGGACTATGACGGCACGGAGCTGTCTTCTCAGTCCGTGTTCTGGGGCGAGGCTGCCGCAGCACCGGAGGCCCCGGCGCGCGAGGGCTACACCTTCACCGGCTGGGATGCCGACTTCTCGAACATCCGCAAGGACCTCACCGTCACGGCGCAGTACCGCTTCGTGCTGAGCTTCGCCGACGTGTCCGAGACGGACTGGTTCTGTGAGGACGTCCGCTGGGCCGTGGAGAACGGCATCTTCCAGGGCGTCGGAAACGGCCTGTTCGCACCGGAGCAGGCACTCACCCGCGGTCAGCTCGTCACGGTCCTGTACCGCATGGTCGGTTCTCCGGAGCCGAAGGCAGAGGCAAACTTCCGCGATGTCGCGGCTGACAGCTACTATGCCAAAGCAGTTGCCTGGGCCAACGAGAACGGCATCGTGCTCGGCATGGGCGACGGGACGTTTGATCCGGATTCCGCCGTCACGCGCGAGCAGATGGTCACGATCTTCTTCCGCTATGCCAAGTTCTGCGGCGTGAAGACCGAGGCCGGAACGCTCGATGCCTTCCGCGATGCTGCCAGCGTCAGCGATTATGCCCGCGAGGCCATGGGCTGGGCCGTGAAGGCCGGGCTCGTCAAGGGCGACGGACAGGATCTCATGCCGAAGGCAACGGCAAGCCGCGCACAGGCTGCCGCTATCCTGCATCGCTTCGCGGCTGTCGTGGAGAAATAAACGTGGCATTTCCCGCAAGCATATGATATAATGGGCACATAAACACGGCACATAAACACTAAACACATAGAGCCCCCGGCATTGCCGGGGGCTCTGCTTGCTAAACACCTGTCCTGCCGAAAGTTTCGGAGGGAAGAAAAGTGTGAAAGGAAACCGTCAGGGTGTCCTTT
>OHCF01000923.1_pt1 | contig 13007 bp, 10 predicted proteins | sample 1577511 | NCBI WGS metagenome assembly OHCF01 (sample SAMEA3879568, study PRJEB24766) | human gut metagenome | biome: human-associated habitat; feature: feces | place: USA | collected 1985/1987 | reverse complement strand
TTGCCGAGGGCACCGAGGACGAGGTATTTGACGCATGGTTTGCGGCGCTTGGCTGCCGCCCCCGCACCACGCGCAGGCTGGCCGGGTATTCCAGCTGGTATAACCGTTACCAGAACATTGATGAGGCCTCGATCCAGGAAGACCTCAACGGCTGCAAAACGCTTTTCCGCGCAGGGGATCTCTTTCAGATCGATGATGGATGGGAGCGCAAGGTAGGAGACTGGCTGGAGCCTGACCCTGCCAAATTCCCCAACGGGCTGCGCCTGCTGGCAGATGCAGCCCATGAAAGCGGCTTTCTGGCAGGACTGTGGCTGGCACCGTTCGTCTGCGAAAAGGAATCCCTGCTCTGCAAAGATCACCCGGACTGGCTGCTGCAGGTGGACGGTCAACCCTGGTGCTGCGGCTGCAATTGGAGCAGCTTTTATGCGCTGGATATAGACCACCCGGAGGTACAGGCCTACCTCAAGCAGGTCTTTGACCGCGTCCTGCAGGATTGGGGCTTTGACCTTGTCAAGCTGGACTTTCTCTACGGCGCAGCACCGTTCGGCAACGCCCGGGAATCCCGCGCAGGACGGATGCAGCGCGCCATGGCACTGCTGCGCTCATGGTGCGGCGACAAGCTGATCCTCGGCTGCGGTGTGCCGGTCATGCCTGCCTTTGGCATCGTTGACTACTGCCGCATTGGGTGTGATGTAGGGCTGGACTGGGACGATGTGTGGTATATGCGGTTTTTCCACCGCGAGCGGGTCTCCACAAGGCAGTCCATCGGCAACACGATTTTCCGCCGCCAGCTCAACGGGCGTGCCTACGGCAGTGACCCCGATGTATTCTTCCTGCGCGAGGAAAACTGCAAGCTGACCGTACAGCAAAAGCAGACCCTGGCCCGGGTCAATGCGCTGTTCAGCGGCATCCTGCTCACCTCCGATATGCCAAGTCGCTATACGGATGAGATGCGCCGCCAATACAACGCCCTGCGGGAATTGACCGACCACGCCGAAAATTGCACCGTGGATGCAGACGACGGTCTGACCGTACACTACACCCTGCACGGACAGCAGCAAGCGTTCAAAGTTTTCTGAGTGTTCAGCCTTCTTCAAAAACACACAAAATTTTTGCTGCGGCGGCTGATGGAATTGCAATCACAGGGCAGGGGATGGTATAATGTATAAATAGGGCGGTATGCCCTTCCGCTTTGGCGGTATATGTTATATTGTAATAGGTTTTATCTGAGGAGTTGTGGAATGAAGAAAAACGATCTTTCCCCCGAAGCCTTCCGCTTTGAAGGCAAGATGTCCCTGAAGCAGGCACTGCCGCTGGGCATGCAGCATGTGTTGGCGATGTTTGTCGGCAACCTTACGCCGCTGCTTATCATCACGGGCGCCTGCGGCCTGGCCGGCGGCGAATTTGCCGACCTGCGCGTCACGCTGCTGCAGAATGCGATGCTTGTGGCGGGCATCGTCACATTGGTTCAGCTGTATTCCATCGGCCCCATCGGCGGCAAGGTTCCTATTATCATGGGTACCTCTTCCGGCTTCATCGGGGTGTTCAGCTCGGTCGCAGCCTCGATGGGCGGCGGCGTACTGGCCTACGGCGCAATCATGGGCGCGTCCCTGATCGGCGGCCTGTTTGAGACAGTGCTGGGCTTCTTTCTGAAGCCTTTGCGCAAGCTGTTGCCCTCTGTCGTTACCGGCACGGTGGTGCTTTCCATCGGTCTGAGCTTGATTTCGGTCGGTGTAAATTCCTTCGGCGGCGGCAACACCGCGCAGGATTTCGGCTCGGTCGAAAACCTGCTGCTCGCCATCTTTGTGCTGGTCGTCATCCTGATCTGCAAGCACTCCGGCAGCACCTTTTTGAATTCCTCCTCGATTTTGGTGGGCATCATCTGCGGCTACATTGCAGCGTTTCTCATGGGTCTTGTTCTGCCCACCACGGCGCTGAACGCCGAGGGCGTTGCCTACACCAAGGCTTGGGTGCTGAACTGGAATAAGGTGGCCGAGGCCAAATGGTTTGCATTGCCCGAGCTGATGCCGGTCAAGCCGGTGTTTGATATGCGCGCGATCGCACCGGTCATGATTATGTTCATCGTCACGGCGGTCGAAACCGTGGGCGATATTTCCGGCGTTATCATGGGCGGCATGGACCGCGAGGCCACCGACACTGAGCTGTCCGGCGGCGTCATCTGCGATGGTATCGGTTCCAGCTTTGCCGCTCTGTTCGGCGTGCTGCCCAACACCTCCTTCAGCCAGAATGTCGGCCTTGTCAGCATGACCAAGGTCGTCAACCGCTTTGCGCTGGCCACCGGCGGCATCTTCCTGATTCTCTGCGGTCTGGTGCCCAAGCTGGGCGCGCTCGTCTCGATCATGCCGCAGTCGGTGCTGGGCGGCGCAGCTGTCATGATGTTCTCTTCGATCGTGGTGAGCGGTATTCAGCTCATCACCCGCGAGCCGCTGACCCCACGCAGCCTGAGCATCGTCTCGGTAGCGCTCGGTCTCGGCTACGGCATCGGTGCCAACAACGGCATCCTTGCACACGCACCGCAGATGATCTCTCTGGTATTCGGCGGCTCCGGCATTGTGCCCGCCGCACTCGTTGCCATCTTCTTGAATCTGGCCATTCCCAAGGACGAAAACGGCTAAAGTAAGCTTTTCTCAATAGCGGGCAGTGTAAAGCGCACTGCCCGCTATAGATTTTTTGTTGAAATTCAAACGCACAAAAGCACCTTTAGCACCCTATTGACATTTGGGTGCCAGACTGCTATTATATGACCGAAATATCGTAGAATCGTTGCTGGTGCGCCGTTTTGGCTGCAGGCAGCTTTTTTACGATCCAACGGTTAGATTATTCTAACGCGCATATACAAGCTTCCATGCTGCCGCCGGGCAGCTTTTCAAATAAGCAGCAGTTAGTTGATGCAAACCAAGGAGCTGAGCATTACGAAAAAGAGTTTTTGGGACAGAAATGCAGCAAGGTATGACCGCTTTATGCGTAAGAATGCAATAGCCTATGATCAATTATATGCGCTGCTTCGCCCTGCTGTGTGGCACAAAACCGTTTTGGAGGTAGCCACCGGCACAGGGCAGGTGGCAAAGCATCTCCTGTGTTCTGCCGACCACATTGAGGCTACCGACGTCTCCGCAGCGATGATTGCGCAGGCAAAGCGGGGCAATTTTTCCTCCAAGCTGTATTTTTCCGTGCAGGATATGTTCCATCTGCCTTATGCTGACCAGTCCTTTGATGTTGTCATTGTCTCCAATGCACTGCACATTGTGCCGCACCCTGAGAAAGCCCTTATCGAGTTTCGCCGTGTGCTTAAAAACGATGGCACGCTGATTGCTCCTACCTTTACCCATGCAGAGAATTCCCCTTGGGGAAATCTTCAGGCCCTTGCGCTGAAAATTGCAGGCTTTCCGCTGCACAGCAGATGGACGAGTGCTGCGTATCTGGCATTTTTGCAGCAAAACGGCTGGACCGTTTGCAAAAGTGTTGTTTTGCAGAATTCCATTCCACTTACCTACGCAGAGTGTAAAAAAGTTGAAAGGAGATAAACGATGTCATTTTTTGAAAATACGAGAGACCCCAAAGGCTTCGGCGGCAGGCTGATGGTCACCATGATGAACCTTGCCCACACCCCCGTGGCGCTGTGGGGGCTTCACTTTCTGCATCTTGCGCCGGACGCAAAGGTGCTGGACTGCGGCTGCGGCGGCGGAGCGAATATCAAACGGCTGCTGAAAAGGTGTCCGCGCGGCATCGTAAAGGGCGTGGATTACTCTGCTGTCAGCGTCGAAAAATCCCGCCGTCTCAATGCAGAGGCGATTCAAAGGGATCGCTGTGTCATCTGGCAGGGCAGCGTGCAGCGCATCATTTTTGCCAGCGATTGGTTCGATGCAGTCACAGCGTTTGAAACCGTCTATTTCTGGCCGGACCTTGCAAAATGCTTCCGGGAGGTTTGGCGGGTTTTGAAGCCGGGCGGCACCTTCCTCATCTGCAATGAAGTCAACGGCGACACGGACAAAGACAAAAAATGGACAGAAATCATTGATGGCATGACCATCTACAAGGATACTGAGCTGAAAGCATATCTTGAGCAAGCGGGCTTTTGTGACATTGCGGTACACAAAAGCAAAACAGGCTGGCTGTGTTTGACCGCCGTAAAGCGAAGTGACTGTGGCTGCGGGAGGCAGGAGAATGAAGGTTTATGAATTTGGGGCGGATACCGCTCCGGTCATTTTGCTGCTGCCCGGCACCTGCTGCCACTGGAAAAGCAACTTTGGCCAAGTGATCCCTCTGTTGCAGCGGGATTTTCGCGTACTTTGCGTCAGCTATGATGGCTTTGACGAAACAGAAAGTACCGAATTTCCGACAATGCTTGCAGAAACCGAAAAAATCGAAGCCTACATCCTGAAAAAATGCGGCGGGCATATACGAGCCGCCTACGGCTGCTCTCTGGGCGGCTCTTTCGTGGGACTGCTGGCAGCACGGAAAAGCATACATATGGACTACGGTATTCTGGGCAGCTCCGACCTTGACCAATGCTCCAAGCTCGCGGCCAAATTACAAACGAATCTTTTCCTGCCGCTGATTTATCCGCTGATTCGGGACGGGCAGTTCAAAAGTTGCTTTCTGCAGAAGCGATTAGAAAAGTGCTCCGCGGAGAAGGGGGACTATGTCCGCGCTTTTATGGCGATGTTCGGTGCTGCACGCCCCTATGTGACGATGCAAAGCTGTAAAAACCAATTTTATTCCGACCTCATCACGCCCTTGCCGGAGGGAATTGATGTTCCCGGTACGGAGATTCATATTTTCTACGCGCTGAAAATGGGAGCGAAGTATCGCGCGCGTTATCAGCAGCATTTTGCGCACCCCGTAATTCATGAGCAGGATCTGCAGCATGAGGAGCTACTGGCCTGTTACCCTTACAAATGGGCACAGCTTGTCAAAAGCATCACCGAACAAAGGGTATAAAGTACCTGTGTTTATGTCTATATACTATAAAGGGAGGCGACTTCATTGACGGAAACTTTTTGGGGGATTCTGATCCCCTTTTTGGGTACATCGCTGGGCGCAGCGTGCGTATTTTTTATGCGGCGCGCGCTGGGTAATCTGGTGCAGCGCTCACTTGCAGGCTTTGCCGCCGGTGTGATGGTGGCGGCATCGGTCTGGAGCCTGCTGATCCCGGCAATCGAACAGTCGGAGAAGTTGGGGCGGTTCGCCTTTTTCCCGGCGTTTGCCGGATTTTGGTTCGGCGTGCTGTTTTTGCTTGCCCTGGATCATCTGATACCCCACCTGCATGTCGGCAGTGAGGAGGCTGAGGGGCCAAAAAGCAGGCTGGGCCGCACTACGATGATGGTGCTGGCAGTGACCCTGCACAACATCCCGGAGGGCATGGCAGTCGGTGTGATGTACGCCGGCTTTCTCGCAGGCAGCGCACAGATCACCGCGGCGAGCGCGCTGGCCCTGTCCCTCGGCATAGCTATCCAGAATTTCCCGGAGGGCGCCATCATCTCGATGCCCCTGCGCGCCGAAGGGGAGAGCAAGGGCAGGGCCTTTGCAGGCGGTGTGCTTTCGGGCGTGGTTGAGCCAATCGGCGCAGTGGTGACGATTTTAGCCGCGCAGCTTGTGATACCGGCACTGCCTTACCTCTTGAGCTTTGCTGCGGGCGCGATGCTCTATGTCGTGGTGGAAGAGCTGATCCCCGAAATGTCACAGGGACGGCACTCTAACCTTGGCACAGTATTCTTTGCTGTCGGCTTCAGTGTGATGATGCTGCTGGATGTGGCACTGGGGTAACAGGAGCCTTACAACGCAGAAAATGCAAACAGCTTCACCCGGCCCGACACAAAGTCAGTCAGAAAAGGTCCAGCATAGTATCCAGATACAACTCCTCGCGGACAGCCAGCTGATATTCCGGCTTGGTCAGGTAGTGAAGCAAAAATTCAAGAATCAGTGCACTGCCAAGGCCGCGCCCCTCAATCTTGAATTGGGTGAAGCCCCTCGGCAGGTAGGTATCCCGGATGGCCTTGATGCCGATAAAGCCGGGGTTCGCCATCGCCCGGGAGAAGCGATACCCATCCGCTGCGCCGGGGGCGCTGCAGTAATGCTCCGGGCCGGGCAGACCCAGATTTTTGCGGCTGACGGCCTCATAGCAGGCTCTGCGTTCCGTGCATCCGAACCAGCAGCACTCATTGCAGAGAAACTCCACCTTGTCCTTCTGGGACTGGGGCAGCGCTGCAAGTCGGTCAAATGCTCGGTTCAGCCGGAAATCCGGCACGACATAGCGAAACTCAGGCCGTGCCAGCTCCCGCTGCAAATCGTTGAAGTCTGTCAGCACTTTTGTGGTTGAGGATACAAGATACAGCGATGGATAGTTCTTTTTCAGGTACTGCGTCAGCAGCTCAGCATGAACGATGGCGCCGTTTTGCGGGTGATTTTGTTTCTGAAACAGTCGGCAGAGCGCATTACAGTCCGGGTCTGTGAGATGCTCCGGGCGCAGTAATGAATTGCTGAGCGTCAGCCGCGCCGAGATGCCGTATTCACGCGTCAACGCCAGCACCTCGCGTGGGGTGCGGTCACTGTACTCGACCCGTCCGCCCGCCCATAAGCAGTCAGACGGTGCGCCGTAGATCGAGCCGATGGCGCACCAGTCGTAAAAATACTCCCGATGCTCACGATAAAGCGGCAAAAATGCCGCATACAGGTCATAAAATTCAAACAGACCTGGCAGATGAAACAGGGCTGTGCCCTGGTGAGGTGTTTCCATAGCGGGGACCTTTCCTGGCCGCACAGGCGGCCCGATGGGATATATTTATTATACCAGCAATCCTACCGGAATGCAAAGCGAAACGCCGGGTTATATGTTTGTGACCGACGTAAAAAACACACTGCTGAAATACTAAGGGGGATGTTGCAATGCCGTCCATTGATTTAAACTGCGACCTGGGCGAGAGCTTCGGCGCGTACACCATCGGCATGGATGCCGAAATTTTGCCCTATGTGACCAGCGCGAACATCGCCTGCGGGTTCCACGCGGGCGACCCGTCCGTGATGCAAAAGAGCGTTCTGCTGTGCAAAAAGTACGGCGTGCAGGTGGGTGCACACCCGGGACTGCCGGATTTGCAGGGCTTTGGCCGCCGCAGAATGGCAATTTCCCCCGCCGAAGCCGAGGCCGACGTGATGTACCAGATTGGTGCGCTGAAGGCATTCTGCGACGCGGCGGGCGTACCGCTGCACCACGTCAAACCCCACGGCGCGCTGTACAACATGGCCGCCAAGGATCCGGTGCTTGCGGCGGCCATCTGCCGCGCTGTGCAGGCTGCAGTTCCCGGTGCTGTGCTGCTGGCTCTCTCCGGCAGCGAGATGATCAAGGCCGCAAACGCCATCGGACTGCCCGTTGCCAGCGAGGTATTTGCAGACCGCGGCTACCAGGCCGACGGCAGCCTTGTGCCACGCGGCGCTCCCGGTGCAATGATCGAGGACGAGGATACCGCCATTGCGCGGGTCTTGCAGATGGCGGCGCAGGGTACCGTACAGGCCGACGACGGCAGCACCGTAACCCTGCAGGCCGATTCCGTCTGCGTCCACGGCGACGGCCCCAAAGCCCTCGCCTTCGTGCAAAAAATCTCCGCCGCCCTCCTTGCCGCAGGGACAGCAGTTGCAGCATTTTGATTGTAGGCAGAAAGCAAGATGGGGAATGAACCTATCGGAAGAAGGTAAAGCAGCGCTAAGCGGCAGAATCTGTCCTGCGCCCCTGCCGGGGCGCAGGAATTTTTTTGTCAATAAAAATACCGTTGTATCGTGTGATACAACGGTTGAATAATTTGAATGCAGCCTTGATGTGTTTAGGCGGCGGATCCTGCACGGAGGACGAGCCGACACCATAGCACGAAGGCTGTTTTCATTCCGGCAGACGCCCGTACAGTTCCATTTCACTGTGCAGCTTTTTGGCCAGCCTTGTGTTAAAGACACCGGGTTCGGCACGCCAGCACCAGTTGCCGCCCAGAGTGGACGGCGTGTTCATGCGGGATTCATGCCCAAGGCCCAGCAGATCCTGTGCCTGCACGACAGCCAGATCGGCAGCACTGGACCAGATGCCGCGCATCATGCCCCAGTGATAGCCCTCTTTCTTCGTCAGATTCAGGTAGCGCACGGCGCGCGCCACGTCCTCAGGGGCGGCGGTTTCCATCCAGCCGTTCACAGGCTCGTTGTCGTGGGTGCCTACATAGGCAATGCAGTTCTTGGGGTAGCTGTGGGGGCGGTAATCGCCGCCGTCACGGCTGTCAAAGGCAAACTCCAGCACTTTCATGCCGGGATAGCCGCATTGCTTCAGCAGGGCAGTGACATCTTCCGTCAGGAATCCCAAATCCTCGGCGATGATGCGCGGGCTGCCCAGCTTTTTCTTTATGGCAGCAAACAGCGCATAGCCGGGGCCTTCGCGCCAGCGGCCGTTCCGGGCGGTTGCTTCCCCGTAGGGGATAGCATAATAGCCCGCAAATCCGCGGAAGTGGTCAATGCGAACCACATCATAGGTACTGCACATGTGTTTGATGCGCCGCACCCACCATGCGTAGCCGGTCTTGGCCATGGAGTCCCAGTCGAACAGCGGGTTGCCCCACAGCTGGCCTGTGGCGGAGAAGCCGTCCGGCGGGCAGCCTGCCACCTCGGTGGGCAGCAGGTTCTCGTCGAGCTGGAACTCCTGCGGGCAGCTCCACACATCGACGCTGTCCAGCGCCACATAGATGGGAAGGTCGCCGATGATGCGGATTTCCTGCTGGTTGGCGTAGTGCTTCAGCGCCTGCCACTGACTGTAGAACATAAACTGTACAGCCTGCCAGAACGCCACATCGTCGGCGTACTGCTGCCGGGCTGCTGCCAGGGCAGCGGGCTCACGGCGCCGCAGCGGTTCTTCCCATTCCAGCCAGCAGGCTCCGTTGTGGGCGTCCTTCAGCGCCATGAACAGCGCGTAGTCGGGCAACCAGAAGTCGTTTTCCTTCACAAAGCGGCGGTAGTCGGCACCGGGCTTTGCCAGCAGACGTTTGGCTGCACAGCGCAGCACTGCGTAGCGCTTTTCGTACATGACGCCATAGTTGATGCAGTCGGGGGTGCATTCCCAGTCGATGGACGCATATTCCTCCGGCAGCAGCAGTCCCCGCTTTGCCAGATCGTCCAAATCGATAAAATACGGGTTGCCCGCAAAGGTCGAGAACGACTGATAGGGACTGTCGCCGTAGCTTGTGGGGCAGACGGGCAGAATCTGCCAGTATGCCTGCCCGGACTTGACCAAAAAGTCCACAAAGCTGCGCGCGGCTGCACCCATGGTACCAATGCCGTAAGGCGAGGGCAGACTTGAAATGGGCATTAGAATGCCGCTTGCTCTCATCAGAGAACCCCTCTTTCTTTTGATAGTAAGCAGCCGGGATGTCTTTCGTTCACAGTTCGCGCACGCTTTCTCCTTCGGTCAGATCGAAGGAGACGATCTCGTGCACGGCATTGCCGGGTTTTTGGATGTTGTGGAGCAGGATCCGCGCCGAACGCCGCGCCAATTGCTCCATATTCTGCCGGATGGTCGTCAGCCGGGGCACACTGTACTGTCCCAGCGCGATGCCGTCAAAACCTGTGACGGAAATATCCTGCGGCACACACAGCCCGTGATCCCGCAGCGCACGAATTGCGCCGAGCGCCATCAGGTCGGACATGGCAAACACTGCCGTAATGTCGGGACTGTGCTTTAAGAGATACTCCATTGCCTCATACCCGCTGGAAAGCGAGAACCGCGCATACGCATACTGCTTTTCCATGTCAAACGGCAGACCAAGGCGCAGCATAGCACCCTGACAGCCGGCCAGACGGGCGAGACTGGGACGGGAAAGATTGGGCTTGCCGCCGATGATTCCGATGCGGCGGTGCCCCTTTTTGTACAGATATTCGATCATCGTGTCCGATGCAGCCATATCGTCTACGGACACACTGGACAAATTGCGGATGCGCAGGGATGCCGCGCTGTTCGTTAGCAGCAGGCAGGGGATACCCAGTGCCTCCAACTCCGGCGTGAAGTATTCCGGATTTGAGCCGAGAAACAATATACCATGGGGTTTGCGCTCTGTGCAGATGCGTCGGGCCTGCGCAACCTCGTTGGCTTCCTCGTCAATATAGTAGACCGTCGCAACGTAGCCGCTTTCCTCAATGATCTGCTGCAGCGGTTCCAAAATGCCGGCAAACAGCATATTCTGGGTGCCTTTCACAATCAGTGCGATCCCATCGTTGGTCTGCTGCTTCAGATGCTTGGCGTTGGCGTTCGGTTCATAATTGTGGCGGTTTACGATTTCCAATATTTTTTGACGGGTTTCTGCACTGACGCCGGGGGCGTTATTTAAGGCTCGTGAGACGGTCCCGACCGCATAGCCGGACTCCCGCGCGATGTCTTTGATGGTCATTTGCCAATCCTCTTTCTTGAAGAAGTGTCAAATTTACCCCTTGACAGCACCGGCGACCACGCCATCGATAATATATTTCTGGCAGATCAGGTACAGCACGATAACAGGCAGCACCGTAATCATGATGCAGGCCATCATGGGTGCCATCTCCACCTTGCCATAGCTGCCGCGGAAATACTGGATCGCCATAGGAATCGTGCGGAAGGTCTTGATGTCCAGCACCAGCGTGGGCAGCAGATAGTCGTTCCAGACCCACATGGTTTCCAAAATGGCGGTAGAGATCATCGTCGGCTTCAAAATCGGGCAAACGACCTTGAAGAAAATCTGGATGGGATTGCAGCCGTCGATCATAGCGGCTTCTTCAATAGCAATCGGCATGGATTTTACAAAGCCGGTGAACATGAACACCGCAAGTCCCGCGCCGAAGCCCAGATAGATGATGCAGATGTTGTAGGGGTTATTCAGCTTTAAGGTATCAGCGGTTTTTGCCAGTGTGAACATGACCATCTGGAAGGGGACAATCATGCTGAATACGCACAGATAGTACATACCTTTGGACAAGGTGTTCTGCACACGGGTGATATACCATGCGCACATGGAGCAGCACAGCAAAATCAGTGCCACAGACGAAACCGTGATCACTAAACTATACCAGAAAGAGGACAAAAAGTCCATTTCCTGAATGCCATAAATGTAGTTTTTCAGGCCGACGAAGGTCTCGGCGTTCGGCAGATCAAAGGCGTGGCTCGTCGTGATGGCGCGCTCGGTCTTGAGGGAGTTCATCAAAATCATGAACACCGGGTACAGCCAGGCGATGCACAGGATCGTGAACAGGACGGACAGTACCGCGTTGATGCGGCGGTCTTTTTTAGTAGCACCCATTATGCCTGCACCTCCTTAGAGCGGGTAAAATGCAGCTGGAGCAACGAAATAACGACCACAAACAGGAAGAAAACGACGGCCTTGGCCTGACCGATGCCCTTCCACTGGGGTCCGGAGCGTGCGTAGAACGTGTCGTAGATGTTGTAGGCCAGCATCATGGACTGCTTTGCAGGCTCACCGGCTGTCAGCGAGAGGTTCTGGTCGAACAGCTTGAAGGAGTTCGTCAGCGTCAGGAAGGTGCAGATCGTCACGCTGGGCATGACCATCGGGATTTTGATTTTGAACAAAATCTGGCTGCTTGTTGCACCGTCAATGCGTGCGGCCTCCACCAGATCCACCGGCACATTCTGCAAACCGGCAATATAGATGATCATCATGTAGCCGATCTGCTGCCAGCACATCAGGATGATCAAACCCCAGAAGCCGTAGGTGGCATTCAGCGCCAGCAGCGACTTACCCCAGGAGGACAGCAGACCGTTGAGCAGGATCTGCCAGATATAGCCCAGCACGATGCCGCCGATCAGGTTCGGCAGGAAGAAGATGGTGCGGAAAGCGTTGGTGCCGTGCATACCGCGGGTGAGAAGCAGCGCGATGGCGAAGGCCAGCACGTTGATCAGCAGGGTGGACACGACGGTGAACGCCGCTGTGAACCAGAACGCATGGGTGAAGGTGTTATCCGACCAAATCATTGCGTAGTTGCTTAAGCCCACAAACTGCACATTTTTGACGGTGGTGAACTTGCAGAACGACAGCCCTGCACCCCAGATAAACGGCCAGACAAAGCCAATAATAAAGGCGATGAGGGTCGGCAGTACGAAAACAGGCCAATAACGTCGAATGGCTTTTTCCATAAGTATGCTCCCTTTGTTGTAATTTTTGTTTTCTGCAAAAGAAGCGGGGCGGGCGAAACCGCCCGCCCCGCTAACCGGTAATACTAGGTAAGGAGAAAAAGCTTTCAGTGTAGAGAAAACAATCTTATGTTATGCAGCAGCGTTCAGAGCGGCCTCAGATGCCCAGCCATCGACGAAAGCGGTGACGACATCATCCCAGCTGCCGGTACCGGCGGCGTAAGCGGTCAGAGCAGAACCAACGCCGTTCTTCCAGTTCTCGGAAGGCATGGTGGAGAAGTTCCAGGCCACAGGGGTCTTGCCGGCGGCGGTCATTTCCTTATCGGCCTTGACGAAGACGTTGGGGGACTCGACAGCATTCTTGAAGGGGATAACGAAGCCCATGTCGTTAGCCATGGCCTTGGTACCCTCGTCAGAGGAAACGCACCAGTACATGAAGTCGAGCGTTGCGTTGATGTCGTCCTCGCTGGCTTCCTTGTTGACGCACCAGTAGTTCTCAGTGCCGGTGCACAGGCCCTGGTTGGCTTCATCGCCGACGCCAATGTAGATGGGCAGCATGGTCAGATCGTCATCGGTGAAGGGCTTGCCGTCGCCGACGAGGTTGGTGTACTCCCAAGAACCATTCTGGAAGAAGACAGCCTCATCGTTCAGGAACTCGTTGCGGCTGTCGTCGCCGGTCTTGCCAGCCAGTTCAGTAGGATCGCAGGTGGAGTTGTTGATGTACAGGTCGAAGATATTCTTGTAGTTGTCGAGATAGGTGCCCTTGATGGCGTCGGTGTTGTCGATGCCGTCCTCCTGATACTCGAAGTAGATGGGCAGGTTGGCCAGATGGGTCTTGTAGCGCCAGTCA
>OHCF01000920.1_pt1 | contig 13017 bp, 10 predicted proteins | sample 1577511 | NCBI WGS metagenome assembly OHCF01 (sample SAMEA3879568, study PRJEB24766) | human gut metagenome | biome: human-associated habitat; feature: feces | place: USA | collected 1985/1987 | reverse complement strand
CGGGCGGCAGAGTTTATATACCTTAACGGCCGCCAAGGCGCGCGGCACGATCTACGACCGCAATTTGCAGCCGCTCACAAACGCCGAGCGTGTTTATGTCGCTGCGGTGATCCCCTCGCGGGAAACGCTTGCCAAATTAAACCGCGCTGTACCGGAAGAAAAACGCGAAGTCCTGCGCACGGCGCTTGAAAGCGGAAAGCCGTTTCTGATCGAAGTCACAACACCCGTCAGTGATGACGGCATCCAGACATTTTCCGTCACAAAACGGTATGCAAACCCGCAACCGGCGGCAAATCTGCTCGGGTATCTCGACGGCGACTATAACGGCGCGGACGGTGTGGAAAAAAGCTTCGACGCACTGCTTGCGGAAAACCACGGGGAAATCGACGTTACCTTCGCCATTGATGCGCTCGGCAATGCCATCTCCGGCGAAACAATGCACGTGGAAAACACATACCGCTTTGCGGACGGCGGCGTGATGCTGACGCTGGATAAGCGCATACAGCAGTGTGTGGAAAATGCCTGCGCGGAAATCGAAAAAGGCGCCGCCGTCATTTTAGACTGCAAAACCGGCGAAATTCTGGCTTCCGCAAGCTTCCCGGCCGTAGACCCGAACGACCTTGCTGCGTGCATGGAAAATGAAGATGCACCGTTTGTAAACCGTGCCCTGTGCGCGTATACGCCCGGTTCGGTCTTTAAGCTCATCTGCGCCGCCTCGGCGCTCGAATGCGGCATCGATTACAAGGAGGTGTATACCTGCACCGGAAGCATTGTTGTTGACGGCCTCACGATCACTTGCTACGGCGGCAAAGCACATGGGGAAGTGAATCTCCACACGGCGTTGCGCAGCTCGTGCAACGGGTATTTCATACAGCTCGCGCAGAAGCTCGGCGCGGAAAAGATTTTAAGTATGGCGGAAAAGCTCGGCTTTGGTACATCTGTTTCGCTTGCAGACAATTTAGAAACGGCCGCAGGCTCGCTTTCGAATGCGCAAGCCCTTAAAAACGCCCGTGCGCTGGCGCTGTTTTCGTTCGGCCAGGGTGAAACGACTGTCTCACCGCTGAATTTGGCCGCTGCCGTAAACGCCATCGCCGCTGACGGCATTTATATGACGCCGCAGCTCGTATATGGCACGGTCGATACAAATCTATCCGTACAGGAAACCGAAGAAAACACCGGTGAAAAAGTCATGGAGCCGACGACCGCCGCACGCTTACGTGCCTATATGGAAAGCACAGCACGGTTCGGTACAGCACGGATCGGCGCACCGCAAAACTGTGTTTCCGGCATCAAGACCGGCACGGCGCAGACAGGTGTATATGACGAAAACGGGGAAGAAATCGAGAATTATTGGTATGCAGGCTACATCTGCAATGCACAGGAAGAGCCGCTTTATACCCTCGTCGTGTTGGAAGAAACTGCCGGCGAAATGCATGTGCCGCAGGCTTTCCGCAAAATCGGCGAAGCTCTTGTCGATTTTAATTGACAAGCCGGTAAAAAAGCATTATAATAAGATACGTATGAGGGGTGGAGATATGGCAAGCCTGAATCTTGAAGATATGCAGCAGATTCAAAAAGAACTGCAAGCAAAATATCTCGAAAAGTGGGGAGGCCTTTCTCCGAAAATCGGTCGCGATAAGCTCCTTTGGATGATGATTGAAGCCGGTGAAGTTGCCGACATCATCAAGAAAAAGGGTGACGATGCGATTTTGAACGACCCCGAGACCAGACACCACTTCACGGAAGAAGTGTGTGATGTGCTCATGTATTTAAACGATGTTCTGCTGTGCTACGGCATCACGCCGAATGAAGTCGAGAACGTATATCTCGAAAAGCACAAACGAAACATGAGCCGCTGGTGATTTTAGATTTTAGTTTGTTTTATAGCAAAAGGCACGGGCAAATGCACATAGCTGTACCGAACAGAGAGCGGATCCACAGGCTGGAAGATCCTCGGAAAACACCATGTGCAGGCCAACCCGTATGACTGCCGCACAGTGATGAGCTGTGCCGTTTTCCGCGTTAAGGAGTTCAAAGTGGTGTATGAAGAAAAGCTTCATGCACAATTTGGGTGGTACCACGGAACTGTCCGTCCCATTGCGGAGGACAGTTCTTATTTTTTTTGTAAGGAGTGGCAAAACATGAATATGGACTATTGCCTTTCCGAGCTCAAAGCCCTGCTTTCCATCGATTCTCCGTCCGGCTTTACGGATAAAGCGGCGGACTATCTTATCGGTGAACTGACAGCACTCGGCTACGCTCCGGAAAAAACAAGAAAGGGCGGCGTTTTCTGCTGCCTCGGCGGCGAGGGCAGCCCGCTTGTGCTGATGGCACACGTAGACACGCTCGGCGGCATGATTTCCACAATCAAGCCGAACGGCCGCATCACGATCACGCCGATCGGCGGCCTGCGCGCCGAAAACTGCGAAGCGGAGAACTGCCGCATTTATTCGCGCTTCTCCGGCGTTTACAGCGGCACCTTGCAGCTTTGCAATGCGTCGATCCACGTGAACGGCTCCTACGGTGAAAAGCTGCGCACATTTGAAACGACCGAGGTCGTGCTCGACGAACCGGTAAAATCCGCCGATGATGTGCGCGCACTTGGCATTGAAGCGGGCGATTTCGTCTGCTTTGACCCGCGCACCGTCATCACGGAAAGCGGCTATATCAAGAGCCGTTTCCTCGATGATAAGCTCAGCGCCGCCATGCTGCTTGCGCTCGCAAAGGAGATCAAAGACAACAACCGCACTTTGAAGCGCAAGGTCTATCTGCACTTTACGGTGTATGAGGAGGTCGGCCACGGTGCTTCCGCTTCCGTGCCGAACGATGCCGAAGAGCTCATCAGCGTAGACATGGGCTGCGTGGGCGACGGGCTCACCTGCACGGAGCGCGAAGTTTCCATCTGCGCGAAGGATTCCGGCGGCCCGTACAATTATGCCGTGACAACCGCGCTTGTGGAAGCGGCGAAGTCCGTCGGTGCAAAGTATGCCGTGGACGTTTATCCGCACTACGGCTCCGACGTAGAGGCATCGCTGCGTTCCGGCTGGGACGTGCGTCACGGCCTCATCGGCGCAGGCGTTTACGCTTCACACGGCTACGAGCGCTCCCACATTGAAGGCGTCGAAAATACGTTAAAGCTGCTTGAGGCTTATGTTTTAGACTGAGCTTAGGCTTTTTATATTATTCTATCTGCAAATTATAGAAGGAATGGTGAATACAATGCAGTGGACAGGATTAAATGATCTCAGAGAAAAGTATCTTTCTTTCTTTGAGTCTAAGGGACATCTGCGCCTGCCGAGCTTCCCGCTGATTCCGAAGGATGACAATAGCCTTCTTCTGATCAACTCCGGCATGGCCCCGATGAAAAAGTATACGGGTGAAGTGACCCCGCCGAGAAAGCGCGTTACCACCTGCCAGAAGTGCATCCGTACCCCGGATATCGAGCGCGTTGGCATCACGGCACGCCACGGTACATTCTTCGAGATGCTTGGCAACTTCTCCTTTGGCGATTACTTCAAAAAGGAGGCAACCGCCTGGGCTTGGGAGTTCTTTACAAAGGTTCTCGAGATGCCGGCAGATAGGCTTTATATCTCCATTTATCAGGACGACGATGAAGCGTTTGACATCTGGACAAAGCAAAACGGCGTAGACCCGTCGCACATGGTACGCCTCGGCAGAGAAGATAACTTCTGGGAGCATGGCTCCGGTCCGTGCGGTCCGTGTTCCGAGATTTATTTTGACCGCGGCGAAAAGTACGGCTGCGGCAAGCCCACCTGCGGCGTGGGTTGCGACTGCGACCGTTACGTTGAGGTTTGGAACCTCGTTTTCACACAGTTTGAGAACGACGGCAACAACAACTACACGCCGCTTGATCACCCGAACATCGATACCGGCATGGGTCTTGAACGTTTGGCATGTGTGATGCAAGGCGTGGACAACCTGTTCCTTGTCGATACCGTGCAGAACATCATGAAGCATATCTCTCGCATTGCAAATGTGCAGTACGGTACCGATGACAAGACCGACGTGGCTCTGCGTGTCATCACCGACCACATCCGCAGCACCACCTTTATGATTGGCGATGGTGTTATGCCGTCCAACGAAGGCCGCGGCTATGTGCTCCGCCGTCTGCTCCGCCGCGCGGCACGCCATGGCAGACTTCTCGGCATCAACCACCCGTTCCTCGCGGACGTTGTTGATACTGTCATTCACGAGAACGAATGCGCTTACCCGGAGCTGCGTGAAAAGAGCGCTATGATCAAAAAGGTCATCGCGTTTGAGGAAGAAAACTTCTATAAGACCATTGATAAGGGCTTCGCACTGCTCAACGACATCATCGACCGCACCGATGCAAAGGTGCTTTCCGGCGAAGACGCGTTCCTGCTCAGCGATACGTTCGGCTTCCCGATTGACCTGACCAAGGAAATCCTTTCCGAAAAAGGCATGAGCGTTGACGAAGACCGCTTCCGCGCACTGGTACTCCAGCAGCGTGAGACAGCTCGTGCAAGCCGCAAGAATGCCGGTGCAGACGCATGGGCGGGCGACTCCGATGTGCTTGACGACATTAAAAAGACCGAGTTTGTCGGCTACACCGATATGAAGGCAACCGCAAAGGTCACGGCTATCGTGAAAGACGGCGCACGCGTTGAAGCTGTCGAGACCGGCGACGACATCGTGTTCACACTCGACCGCACCTCTTTCTATGCGGAAAGCGGCGGTCAGGTCGGCGATACCGGCGTCATCACGAACGATTCCTGCACCATCCGCGTTCTGGATACCACGAAGAATGCAGCGGGTGTGTTTATCCACAAGGCTGTTGTGGAGGAAGGCTTCCTCCGCGAAGGCGACACCGTTGAGGCTGTTGTAGATGTTGAGAGACGCAGAGCGATCATGCGCAACCACACGGCAGCTCACCTCCTGCAGGCTGCACTGCGCTCCGTGCTCGGCGACCATGTTGAGCAGGCCGGTCAGCTCGTCAACGAGAATGCCGTTCGTTTCGACTTCACGCACTTCTCCGCCCTGACGGATGAAGAGCTGCTCGCGGTTGAGAACCTCGTCAACGAGAAGATCCTTGAAGACATCAAGGTTAAGTGCCGCGAAATGCCGATCGAAGAAGCAAAGAAGCTCGGTGCTATGGCATTGTTCGGCGAAAAATACGGAGACGTCGTGCGCGTTGTAACGGTAGGCGAATTCTCTAAGGAATTCTGCGGCGGCACGCATATCGATTCCACCGCTAAGCTCGGTCTCTTCAAGCTCGTCAGCGAATCCTCCGTTGCAGCCGGTGTGCGCCGTATCGAAGCGGTCACAGGTCTCAACGTCATTAAGATGATCTACGCAACGAACACGCTGCTCAAGGATACCGCTGTTGCGATGAAAGTCAATAACCCGTCCGACCTCCCGGCAAAGGCTGCACAGGTCAACGCCGACCTCAAGGAGAAGGACAGAGAGATCGAATCCATGCGCTCCAAGATTGCATCCATGAACCTTGGCTCCATTCTGGATAACGCCGTGGAAGTTAAGGGTGTCAAGATCGTTACGGCGATGCTCTCCGGCACAGGCAGCGACGCACTGCGCACCATGTGCGATAAGATCCGCGACGAAAAGAGCGATACGGCCATTGTAGCCGTGCTCGCAGGCGTTCTGGACGGAAAGGCAACGCTTGCAGCGACCGCAACGAAAGCGGCACAGGCAAAGGGCGTCAAAGCCGGCGTGCTTGTAAAGGCAGTTGCACAGCTCACCGGCGGCAACGGCGGCGGTAAGCCGGACTTCGCTATGGCAGGCATCAAGGATCAGACGAAGATTGACGAAGCCCTTGCAGCCGTTGAAAAGATTCTCAGCGAACAGATCTAAGTTTTCTCTATACGTTCTATATAAAATCTCAAGAAAGGAGAAAGGCAAATGGACTGCATTTTCTGCAAGATTGCCAACGGCGAGATTCCGAGCACGAAGGTCTACGAAGACGACAAAATGCTCGCATTCCGCGACCTCGACCCGCAGGCGCCGGTGCACATTCTGATGATTCCAAAGGAGCACATCGCTTCCGCAGATGACCTTACGGAAGAAAACGCGCAGATCGTCGCACATATCTTCACGGTCGCAAAGAAGATTGCGGCGGCAGAAGGTCTCACGAACGGCTACCGCATCGTCAACAACTGCGGCGAAGACGGCGGACAGACCGTAAAGCACCTGCATTTCCACCTGCTCGGCGGACGCTCTATGGCGTGGCCTCCGGGCTGATTCCCCGCATATAACGAAAATCGATAATTTTTGAAGGTAGGTTTTTACAATGGGTGAAGTTTATAAGATGACGATCGCCGGCTGCGAACGCGAGCTGCCGATCTGCCCGATCAGCGATACGCTGGATATTGCCGGTTTTGTTATGTTCGGCGATGTAGAGATCACCGAGAAGACCGCAAAAGCGCTGATGGAAAAGTGCCCGGAGCACGACATCATCATCACGGCGGAGTCTAAGGGCATTCCGCTGGCTTACGAGATGGCGCGCATCGGCTGCCGTCAGTACGTTGTTGCACGTAAGGGCATCAAGGCGTACATGACGAACCCGATCAAGGTCGAGGTGAAATCCATCACGACCGACCACATCCAGACGCTGTACCTCTCCGAAGAAGACTGCGCAATGTTGAAGGGTAAGCGTATTCTCATCGTAGACGACGTCATCAGCACCGGTGAATCGCTGAGCGCGTTGGAAGATCTCGTGCATGAGATCGGCGGTAACGTCGTCGGCAAGGCGGCTGTGCTCGCCGAGGGCGATGCAAAGGATCGTACGGATATCATCTATCTGGAGCCGCTCCCGCTGTTCTTCAAGTAATTTCATAAAAGCTAAAAAAGCTGTTCGCTTCGGCGGGCAGCTTTTTGCTTTTTATAGGGTATTTCCGGCAGCTTCAATGCATAAAAATCTGTGGGTGATGCGGCTTGAAACGGTATTTGTCTTTTAAAATCTCGTATATTCCTGTGGTGTTTTTCCTCGGTGCTCTGACATTTTTTGTGTGCTCTGTTTTGGGTGCGGTACATGCGGTATCTGTGGCCGCAGCACAGGCCGAAAACCGCCCCGTGATCGTTCTGGACGCAGGGCACGGTGGGGAAGACGGCGGGGCCGTAGGCGTAAACGGTGTGGAAGAGAAAACGGTAAACCTTGCCATTGCGCTGTTTGTGCGGGAAAAGCTCGAAGCTGCGGGCTACCCCGTGAAAATGATTCGCGAAGTGGACACCGCCGTCGGCGATACCACGCTGAGCACATTAAACGAACGAAAGCGGTCTGATGTTTTATACCGCACACAGATCGTAAACGAGACTGAGAACTGTATTTTTGTGAGCATCCATCAAAACTTTTTTGAGCAAAGTCAATACAGCGGCGCACAGATGTTTTACTCAGCAAATAATGCTAAAAGCGCCGACCTTGCCGAAACCATCCGCCGTGCGGTCATCGAGCAGGTGCAGCCGGATAACACGCGTGCCTGCAAGCAGGCGCGTGTATATTTTGAGCCATGTAGACGTACCCGCCGTGTTTGCGGAATGCGGGTTCCTCTCAAACCCGGAAGAAGCTGAAAAGCTGTGTGACGAGAACTACCAAAAGAAATTGGCGGCGGCTATCGCGGATGGCATTATCGCATTTTGCAAAGCGGAATAACTCTTTACAAAACATCTGTTCCGTGGTAAAATAAGCTTAGAATTATACAAAATAAGGGCGGTGCGCGTTATGGCGGCTAAAAATAAAATCGTCTACATCTGCTCAAACTGCGGGTTTGAATCCGCAAAGTGGGCAGGAAAGTGCCCGGATTGCGGCGAGTGGAACACCATGGAGGAATCCGTCAAAACGGCTGTTTCCGCAAAATCCGCCGCTTCCGGGTATTCTTCTTCAGCTTCTACGCTGCTGACGCGCCCGCTTGCAATTTCAGAGATCGATACGGAGGACGAGCATCGTTATCACACCGGACTTTCGGAGCTTGACCGCGTGCTTGGCGGCGGCCTTGTAAAAGGCTCGCTCGTGCTCATCAGCGGCGACCCGGGTATTGGCAAATCAACCATTCTTTTGCAGATCTGCGAATACCTCGGACAAAAGCTGCGTATTTTATATGTTTCCGGCGAAGAATCTGCACGGCAAATCAAGCTGCGCGCAGGGCGTCTCGGTGTTTCCAGCCCCAACCTGCGCATTTTGGCGGAAACGGACGTGCAGCTTGTGGTGGAGCACATTCGCACCGAAAAACCGGATATCGTGATGATCGACTCCATCCAAACGATGAACTTTACCGATCTCAATTCGTCGCCCGGCAGCGTCACACAGGTGCGCGAATGCACGAACGCGATCATGCGCTGCTCCAAGTCGCTCGATATTCCGGCGATTCTCGTCGGTCACGTCAACAAAGACGGCGCCATCGCGGGTCCAAAGGTGTTGGAGCACATTGTGGATGCCGTGCTGTACTTCGAGGGCGACCGCCAGATGACGTACCGCATTCTGCGCGCCGTAAAAAACCGCTATGGCTCCACAAACGAGATTGGCGTATTCGATATGGGGGAAGCGGGGCTGCGGCAGATCGAAAACCCCTCGCAGGCGATGCTTTCCGGCCGCCCGACGAACGCTTCCGGCACATGCGTAACCGCCGTAATGGAGGGCACACGTCCGCTGCTCGCGGAGATTCAGGGCCTTGCAACGACAAGCGGCTTCGGCACGCCGCGCCGCATGTCCACGGGCTTTGATTATGCGCGCATGGCGCTGATTTTGGCCGTTCTGGAAAAGCGTGCAGGTTTTTATTTTTCCAATTTAGACGCGTATTTGAACGTCGTCGGCGGCCTGCGCATCGATGAGCCGGCGGTCGATCTGGCCGTTGCAATGGCACTCGTATCAAGCCTGAAAGATACGCCAATCCGCGATGATACCGTCGTGTTCGGCGAGATTGGTCTTGCAGGCGAGCTGCGGTCGGTCAGTCATATCGAGTCCCGCGTTTCGGAAGCATATCGACTGGGATTCACGCGCTGTGTACTGCCATACCACAGCATGAAGAGCATAGATTTAAAAAGATTCAGCGGGGTGGAGCTCATCGGCGTCCACAACGTGAGGGAGGCGTTTGACGCATGTGTGCAGTAAAAGAACGATTTGTTGAAAAGCCGAATCTGCCGGAAAGCAAGGTCACGACAGCGGCGGTCTCCGGCGCATATCCGGAGATTTTGGAAGCTTTAAAGGCGCATGGTATTCGGTGCGTCACAACGGAGTTTAACACACGTCTGCCGGATCCGATCGCATACCATGCAGATATGCAGATGTTTCATTTGGATAAGGGACGCACGTTTGTTCTGCGCGGAGAAGAGGCACTCAAAAAGCAGCTTACGGATATCGGCTATCAGGTAGCGGAGACTGCCATGACTCCGGAGCCGAAATATCCGAAAGATGTTCTTTGCAACATGTTAAACCTGAACGGCACGGTGCTTGCAAACCTCGGTGTTATGGATCCGAACATTTACACCTGTCTGGAAGACGCCGGCCTTAAAATGAGGCATGTCAACCAAGGCTACACGCGCTGTGCGACGGCTGTTGTGGCGAAAGACGCGATCATCACGATGGATCTCGGCATTCGCGCACTGGCGCAGTTTTTAGGCATCGACGTGCTGCTTGTGCACGAAGAAAACGTTTTTCTGGATGGCTACGATTACGGCTTCTTAGGCGGCTGCTGTGGCCTGATCGACAAAAATGTGGTGGCGTTCACAGGCAAGCTCGATTCTTTAGAGTGCGCGGCGGAGATTCGTGCGTTTCTCGAAAAGCACTGCGTACAGTACATTGAGCTGACGCAAAACCAGATGATCGACATCGGCGGCATTTTACCGCTGATGGAGCTTGATGCATAATTCTTAATTCTATACGCCTGTGTATTCATGTACCAGCACCCAAACACGCACATTTCAAAACAGATTCACACGGAAGCATACAAAGGGGCTTGAATCTAAAAAAATTCCAAATTATACAAAATAGATATTTTGTATAATTTGGGGAGCAGCATTTTACGAATATATGAATTGTGATTGTGTGCGTTGATTCTTTGTAAATCTCGACTGCGGAAATCCGTGCGTTTCTCAATAAGATTGTTTTAAATTACCTCGGCTCCGTTTTCTCTGCTGTCGGTTTAAGTACCGCAGCATATCTATACGTCTCGTTCCGAATTATAATGATAATCCAAGAGTAAATTCAAGTATCGATTAGGCTAAACCTGAAAGTTTTGCAGCCAACGGAGCTGAACACCAAGCTGCGGCTTTAAAATTCAAAATTTGTGAGGTGTACCCGTTATGGATATTTTGCCTGAAATGCCGGAGATTGTGCGGCAATATGCTTTATATTACCGCAACATCAAAGGCCGCGCGCCGAAGACTGTAAACGAATACTGCTCTGACCTGCGGACATTCTTTCGCTTCATGAAACATTTTCGCGGATATGTTTCACAAGATACACCCATGGAAGAAATCCCAATCGACGATATTGACCTTGAATTTATCCGTTCCATCACGACGATGGACATTTTTGAATTCATGAACTACGCTGCCGACGGACGCAGCAACATGAGCTCCACGCGTCAGCGAAAATCTTCGAGCCTCAAAAGCTTTTTTAACTACCTGACCGTGCACGAGGGTCTTTTGGATTCTAACCCCACAGAGAATCTGACCCCGCCGAAAAAAGCCAAAACCCTTCCCCGCTACCTCACGTTAGAGCAAAGCCGCGAGCTTTTAAACGCCGTAGACGGGCCGGATAAGGAGCGTGACTATTGCATTTTGACGCTGTTTTTAAACTGCGGCATGCGCCTTTCCGAGCTTGTTTCCATCAACATGAGCGACGTGATCCACAACAACTCCACCCTGCGCATCGTCGGTAAAGGCAGCAAAGAACGCATCGTATACTTAAATGACGCATGCTTAGCTTCTATCGATGCCTACGTGCGTGTGCGCCCAAAGGACGACGTGAAGGATAAAAACGCGCTGTTCATCAGCAACCGCGGCACACGCATCAGTCCTAAGACCGTACAGGCCATGGTCAATAAATACCTCACGAAAATCGGTCTTGGCGGCGCGGGATACTCCGTACACAAGCTGCGGCACACGGCGGCGACGCTGATGTACCAATACGGCAACGTAGATATTCGCGTTTTGCAGGATATTCTGGGCCACGAAAATCTCGGCACTACAGAGATCTACACGCACACCTCCAGCAAGCAAATGGAGGAAGCCGTAAACGCCAACCCACTTTCCAAAATGCGTGAAAAGACTGATAAGAATGAGAAATAATTAAAATTGAGCAACATAAAAGCCTCTATCGATTCCAGTTCGATAGAGGCTTTTATGTTTGTTTTAAATTACTGTAAATGATCGGAAGTATCCGTTTTATCCGAGAACAGAGATTCCTGCTCCATGATCTTACGGTCGATCAAGCGGCCGTTCACGTACACATACTGCGGCTTGTCATCGTCATCGTCGTCCAACTCATCATTGTCGAAATTGAACGTATCGCCGTCTTTGGCTACGCGAATTTCGGCGTCCTTCGCTTCCGCTTCCTTTTTGTAGAACGGCTGGATCAGGTACGTATCGAGCAACGAATACGTCGCAAAGCTCGTCAGATAGCTGATGAACGCACACAGGAAAATGATTACGAGCAGCAGCGGGATCACCGCAAATGCCGCCGGGCAGAACAAAAACGCAATGAACAAACCCGCAAGGATTGCCGTAATCATCAGGTTGCGCAATAAGCCCATAATAGAGAAAATAAACGCGTTTCTGTAAATGTGGCGCAGCTTCAAGTCAAACGTGACGATCATAACCGGAATGTAATACTGCGCAAACAGCATTAGAATCGACAGGATGCAGCAAACTGCAAGCGGAATCATAAACATCCAGTTGTCCGATACACGTGTGGAATAAAAGAAGATTGAGAAGCTCAAGATTACATATGCGAGATACACAATCACGCCGTTCAAAAGTGCCGGCTTCCAGTTGTTTTTCACAGCGTCCCAGAAATCCGACCAAACGAACGCATGCTCTTCCCTTGCGAAGTTTCGCGTTACATATGCTAAGCCGCATGTGAACGGCGAAAGCAGGATGAGCGGCAGTGTAACCGCATACAGAATGTACAGGTCAAGCACACCGAAGAACGACGTTGCATAAAGAAAATGCGGAATCGGTAAAAGGAATACGCCCACCATCAACGCGATGACCACAATAAATGGGATCATAAATGTCAGATTCAGCTGCACCAGTTTAGACAGTTTTCGCCACAAGATCTCAAAAAAACGTACCGGCGCTGCCTTTTTCGGTTCATCTTTGTCAACGCCCGGACCCGGCTTATCATAATTACCGAAAAGTCCTAAAAATGCCACAAAATCAACTCCAGAATTAGATTAACTCGTTTTTGCACGAGGATGACACTCATTATACACGCTTTTCACGTGATTATCAAGGTCTAATAAATGAACATATACCTGTGTGGACGAAATATCTGCATGTCAAACGAATGACGCAGCGTGTGCGGCGTAATCTCCTTCGTGATGCCGGCCTCCGCCGTATACGCCTTGATAATTTTCCAGAAACCCTGGCGCGTCAAACGCGAGCCGTTCAGATTGACAAACAGCGCGTCTCCGCTGTTGTCCGGGTCCACGATCAAATCGCGCATGCGGTAAAGATAATCGGATACAGCAACGACCGCTTTCGCATAAATCGGAATGGTGCGCACGCCCTTGGTGCCGCGGCAGAACAGCTTCCCCGTGCGCAGGTTGATATCCTGCACGTTGAGGTTGATGAGCTCACTGACGCGAATACCGGTGGCATAAAGAAGCTCCAGCATCGCTTTATCGCGGCAACCCTTAGCTTCCGTGACATTCGGCTGGGAAAGCAGCAGGTCTATCTCCTCGCTTGTCAGCGTCTGCGGCAGCTTTTTCGGCTCTTTTTCAAGCTTTACGGATTTCGCCGGGTTCACCTGCATATCCCCGCGCAGGATGAGAAACTTATAAAAGCAACGCACAGAGGCAATAT
>OHCF01000914.1_pt1 | contig 13071 bp, 9 predicted proteins | sample 1577511 | NCBI WGS metagenome assembly OHCF01 (sample SAMEA3879568, study PRJEB24766) | human gut metagenome | biome: human-associated habitat; feature: feces | place: USA | collected 1985/1987 | reverse complement strand
GCCGATTTTGGCGCGGAGCTCCTGTACAGCGTGTTCCACAAAGGAATCCATCTTCCAGGTACCGGCACAGCCGCAAACTTTGTAAACAAAGTTATGCAGAATCTTAGTACCGTTTTCGGTATGCAGCACTTCCGGGTGGAACTGCACACAGTACAGGCCACGGGCGGCATCCTGTGCAGCGGCAACCGGGCAGTTGGGGGTGTGGGCAATAATATCAAAGCCGGGGGCAGCCTGCTCGATATAGTCATTATGGCTCATCCAGCAAACATTCTGGTTCGGCAGGCCGTCAAACAGCGGGCTGGTGGTATCCAGATCCACAACCGTCTTGCCATATTCGCGTTCCGGAGCCTTGCAAACCTTACCGCCCAGCATATGCATCATCAGCTGGCTGCCATAGCAGATGCCCAGTACCGGAACACCCCAAGTATATATTTCGGGATCGATGGTAGGGGAATCCGGCAGGTAAGCGCTGTTGGGACCACCGGTAAAGATAATGCCCTTCGGATTTTTGGCCTTGATTTTGGCCAGGTCAGTACGGTAAGAATAAATTTCGCAATAAACGTTGCATTCACGGACACGGCGGGCGATCAGCTGGTTATACTGGCCACCAAAGTCCAACACAATGACAGTTTCCTGCTGCATGTGGTAGCTCCTTCCCAAACATCTAAATTTGCACATATAACAGCGTATACAGATATTATACCATAGCTCCCGGCAAATAGGTAGGGGGCTTGAGAAAAAAGTCGAGATTCTTCGATTCTGATTTGTCGCACAGCCGGAATCTGTTCGCTTATTCTGCATAGAATCAGATTGTCGGTCGGCGCCCCAAAGCCATAAAAATGCCGCACATCGGGCAAGGAATCGGGGCCGGTTCCTCCTTCCAATGTACAGCATGATATTTTTGCTATTGTTTTATCTTTTCCGTTATTCGCCGCTGCGCCAGGTCCACAAAAGATATTTTACATTTGTTTTCAGGTAGCGGTGGAACAGGCGCTTCGGGTCCTGCATCAATCGGTAAAGCCATTCCAGGTTGTGCTTCTGCATCCACATGGGCGCACGCTTAATGTTGCCCGCCTCATAGTCAAACGCCGCACCAACGCCGATCATCAAGGCTTGTACGCGATCCTTATGGGCGGCCATCCAGCGTTCCTGTTTGGGGGCACCAAGGCCAACCCACACAAAGTCCGGCTTTGTTGCGTTGATTTCCGCTACCGCCTGAGCGTCCTCCTGCGGGGTCATCTCGCGGAACGGTGGCGACATCATACCGGAAATCACAACACCAGGGTAGCGCTCTTCCACCTTTTTGCGCAGCAACTGCAACGTTTCCGGGGTAGAGCCATAAAAATAGTGCCGCCAGCCTTTTTCTGCGCTGACCGCCAAAACCTGCTTCATCAAATCCGGCCCCGTAACGCGCTGCGCAGCAGCATACCCCTGCCTGCGGCTGAACTGCGAAAGGGGACCGCCGTCCGGCAGCGCCATGACCGCATGGTTCTGAATATAGCGGTACTCGGCATCCTCGTGCGCCGTTACGGTGGTATGTACATTGGCCACGCAGATATATTTCCCACGCCATTGTTCCAGCTGGCTTTCCAGCAGCGTCATGGTTTTGTCCATGTCCGTTACCACAATGTTCACACCCATAATATTGCAGGTTTCCTGCATTTTCAGGTCGATCACATACAACCCGTTTACGGTATTATCCATTGTGCGGGAAGAGAGAAAGTCCGAATAGACCGGAATTACACTGACCTTAATGCCATAATTTTCTGCAATCGCGGTGATCTGCAGCAACTCGCTGCGGTTCTGGGTTTCCTCCGCAATCACAATATGGGTAATCCGGGTACTTTCCAGAATCTTATGCAGATCGGCTACTGTGCCAAGGTAATTCGGCAGTTCCACTACCGGGTTCTGCGCTGCATAGCCGGCATACTCTGCCGATACATCCTTGCCCTTTACAATATCATTATAATAGCGTAATGCCAGGTTTCCATTGCCGACCAGCAAAACGCGGGCTACAATATGGCGCCGCTTTGCATACCAAAGGCTAATCCGGTGCAGCAATAACCGCTTGATCGTAATGACCACGCTGGACAGCAGGTAATAGTAAACAAGCAGCAGGCGGGAAAACTGCGAAAGTTGGAATACATACAAAATGGTTGCTGCCAACGTAAAGCCGCCCAGGTTTCCCAAAAGGGCTTTTGCCAGTTCTCTCACTAAGCCGCGCCGCTTAAAAGTGCGGTATTCACCCTGTGCAATATAAATCAGAATGATTGCCGCTGCGTATATAAGTGACAGCGGGCGGAAGCGGGCAACATCGACCCACCAGAACGCTTCACCCCAGGTGCTGTGCATACGTAGCAGGCTGGAAACCTCATACGCTCCCAACAGCAGGAAAAAGTCCAGAAAAGCATCCAGAATATGCAGTATTTTTGATGTAGAATGGTTCATGATACAATTAAAAGCCGCAAAAGCACGAAGAAAGACCGTTCCCTTTGCGGCATGTGAAACGGGCTTTCTGCCACGCATGATGGCCCCGGAATATAGTAGAGCAGCAAACCGTAACTTGCAAGCCTATTATACCCAGCGTCCAAAGCGGAATTTTGGCTCAATTGGTTCTTTGATGGAAATTTCTTTGTTCAGGTAGACATCAATGGCGTTTTTCTGTAAAAGTTTTGCCGTTGAACTGCTTATCTGTGCCATCCCGTCTTTCAAGTTTGGCGGGCGGGTTGTAACAGAATGGCAGTCAGAACACATCAGATGAACTAAGTTCCAATCCAGCAGTTTGTGCAACCATTTGGCCGTATGTCCACTGCGCACCAAACCCGAAGCATTGATCTGCGCCAATGCGCCGGAGCTGACCCAGCGGTACAGCAGGGTAGGATCCTCGGTAACATAGGGGTAGCGCTCCACATGGGCCAAAATGGGAGTATACCCACGGTTTTGCACCGCAAACAGGGTATCCTCAATTCCACCGGGATGGATGCTGGTCGGAAATTCAATCAAGATATACCGAGACCCTGCAAATGCCAATTTGGAAAGATCCAGGCTGGCCAAAGCTGTGGTAAAATAGACCTCTGCACCCAGTTTAACGGCAAGAGGAAGTTTGCGTTCTGCCAGCTGCGCCACAACGCTGCGATAAGCCATTTTGCGCTGCTGAACAAAAGCATCCAGCGTAATGCGCTCATAATGGAAATGCGGTGTGAACACAATGCCAACAACCCCGTCTTCCATTTCTTTCTGGATCAAGGACATGGAAACATCCAGGTTTTTGGCACCGTCATCAATGCCAGGCAAAATATGACAATGGAGATCAACCAGTTGCGAACTCATTATGCCTTACTCCGGCTCTTCTTTCCAGCTGCGTCGTCATTGCTGTACCCGTAAGAATAAGAATAGTAGTAGCCATCTTTCTTACCGGCTTTTTTAACATTGTATCCGTTCATTACTACGCCGAGGATGCGGGCATTCACAGCTTCCAGGTTTTTCTTGCTCAGCTGGGCACCTTCAATGGTGGTAACACCCGGGCGTACAACCAGCAATGCTCCATCCGCATACTTGCACAATACTGCAGCATCGGTAACAACAGAAACCGGCGGCGTATCCACAATAATATAATCGTATACCTGCTTCAGGGCCTCAAAGGTATTTTCCATCGCCTTCGTTGCCAACAATTCCGATGGGTTCGGGGGGATAGTGCCAACAGGTAGCACCACAATGCCCAGGTCTTTGAAGTTGACCAGTGCATTGGCCAGTTGGGTACGGTCCTTGCCCGTAATGGTGTTGGTAATGCCGATATGATCACGCGGAATATGCAGGTAGCGGGAGATGGTAGACTTACGCATATCGCAGTCAACCAGCACCACACGCTTGCCACTGTCTGCCAGGGTAATCGCAAGGTTTACTGCGACGTTGCTCTTCCCTTCGCCGGGGACAGAGGAGGTAATCAGGATAGTCTTGCAATCGCTGGTTGCGGCAAGGAACTCCAGGTTGGTTCGCAGAGACTTGTAAGCTTCTGTAAACTGGAACGGTGCATCTGAGCCAACCATAAACAGCTTATGATGTTCACGCTTTTTACTCATTCCTTTTTACCTCCCTGATCATACTGCGGGATCACGCCCAGAACAGTCATATCCAGATACTTGGTAACATCTTCCTCCGTGTTGATCTTATTGTCCAGCAAAACCTGCAGCACAATAATACCAATCACCAGAACAAAACCAACCGCTGCGGCCAACATCGTGTTCTTCATAATGTTGGGGGAAAACGGCTCCGTTGCCAAAGAAGCATTGGAGATCACTTTGACGGAACCCGCTTCAACAGCCTCTTTGATCACATCCGGAACCACTGTAATGATCTGTTCACACACCTGCCGTGCCCATTCCGGGCTGTCGCTCTGCACAGTGATCTTCATAACCTGGGTATCGTCCACAGCTGCTACGGTAACGCGCTTGTTCAGCTGAGCATAAGTCAGGTTCAGGCCCAGGTTATCAATAACCCGCTGCAGAACCGTATCACTCTTGATAATAATGCTGTAAGTAGAAACCAGCTGGGTTGCAGAATTGATCTGGTCACTGGTAACATTGGCGTTGACATCCTGCCGGGTATTGACAATCATCAGGGCAGAAGAATCATACTTTGGGGTCATCAAAAACTTAGACGCCGTAAAGCCAACCAGCGCAGCAGCCAAAGTTACAAAAATCAGTTCAAGAAGATGCTGGCGAACCGCACTTAAAATTTCTGTTAGGTCAATTACTTCATTTTCTTCATTATCCACAAAAGGCACCTCTCTAATCTCTTAATTCCTGTTTTCCAGTCAAAGATGGTTGGCCAGGTCTGCCGCTTCGGTCGGCTTTTTGACGCAAAGCACCACTCTTACAATTGGGGCCCGCAGCTGCCCCACATGCAAAATCTTAGCACGCATGTTTATGTAAAGTAGTTGTGCTTTACGGCAATTTGGCCACAGATAACTAATATGATTTTAGCACAAATTCAGGTGTGTTTCAACCGTACATCGAAATGTCTTGATTTTTGGCAAAATACACAATTTTGTTTGCATCCCTTCCGCAAGTGATAACAACTTCTCAAAACATTTTTTACCATTGATGTATAAATTGCTCTTATTTTTCCCGTTGTTTGCTCCTGTGCAAACATATGTTATGCAAAGTCTGCTCTGTCCGCATTCCCGTTTCCCGGTAAAATTCATCCAATTCTCCCTGCTTTTTTGATCACACGCACTTCCTCGGGCACTGCGCAAAAACCTGGCGATTTTTTCAGTTTGCCTGCGGGTACGGCTGTCCGCTTTTCTTCCAGCGGGCGTACCTGCCTGCCCAGTATATGCTGTACGCAGTCAAGCTGCAAGGCATTTACACCGCGTATTCCTACCTCAGCGTCCGCGCCACTGCGGACTTGCCGCTGCCAGAAAATTCGATCCATGCAATTTTATTCCAGCTTCGCCTCCTTGCCCAGCGCCTTCTTTTTGCACTCACTTCAAAACCGCAAAAGGACATTTATTATATCAGCTACAAGGGGAAGTTGTCAAAAAAATTGCCAAAGAGACTCAAATAGGCTATAATATAAAATAAAAAATTGTGTATTGAACGGTTTTTACCCCATTTGCACCCGGAAGGAGGTGGCAAGCACGGATACTTTACAGACAAATAGTACAACACAAACTGCTGAGATGCTCAAATTAGAGGGCGTTGTTGAGCATGTGATATACGAAAACCCGGATACCGGTTATGCCGTGTTTGAAGTGGATGCCGGTGGCACCGATATTGTGGTGGCAGGCAACGTGGGCAGCGTGGATAACGGTATGTCCATTACGGCGTATGGCTATATGGTCAACCACCCCAGCTATGGCGAACAGTTCCGTGCCGAAACCTGTGAGGCCAGCCTGCCGCAGGATACCGCGGCTTTGCTGAGCTACCTTTCCAGTGGGGTATTGCCCTATATCGGGCCTTCCACAGCAAAAAAGATTGTGGCAAAATTTGGGGCGCATACATTGAACGTCATCTCCGAAACGCCGGACAAACTCTGTGAGCTAAAAGGTATCACCCCGCAAAAGGCCGCCGCCATCTCCAACGAGTTCCGACGTATGTACGGTGTGCGGGAAGTGATTGCCTGGATGGCCAAGTTTGGGCTTTCCGCCCAGATGGCTGTTACAGCCTACCGCGCGTTTGGCCCCGCCACGGTAGAAGCACTGAAAAAGAACCCCTACATGCTGTGCGGGGAGCCGCTGAACCTGAAATTCAGCCAGGTCGATGCTATCGCCGCCCAGCTGCAGGTAGGACAGGGCAGCGACCTGCGCATTGCCGCCGGGCTTTTGTACGCTTTGCGCCACAACGCCAACAACGGCCACACCTGCCTGCCCGCAGATAAGCTGATCGAAAGCACTGCGCGCTTTATTCGGGTGGAGCCGGATGCTGTAAAGGCCGGGCTGCAAAGCCTGTTGGAGCATGACGAAATGCGCGCCTGCACCTTTGACGGAACGAAATATATTTACCTGCCAGATCTGCTCAGCGCAGAGCAGGATATTGCTGCGCGGCTGGGGGAGCTTGCCACATTCCCGACAGAAAGCCCCAAAACGCTGGAAAGCGATATCCGCGTTTTGGAATTGACCCAAGGTTTTGAATATGCCCCTTTGCAGCGGGAAGCAATCCGCTTAGCACTCTCTTCCCGCGTAATGGTTTTGACCGGCGGTCCCGGTACCGGCAAAACCACAACGGTCAAAGCGATTCTGAATTTGTATGAAGGTATTTATGACCGGGTTGCCCTGTGTGCCCCCACCGGCCGCGCCGCCAAGCGGCTGACCGAGCTGACCGGCCACAGCGCTTCCACCATCCACCGATTGCTGGAAGTGGACTATTCTACCGGCGGCGTGCGTTTTATTCATAATGAAAAGAATCTTCTCCCGTTTGACGTTATCATTCTGGATGAGATGAGTATGGTAGATGCCAAGCTGTTCCAGGCGTTGTTGGCCGCCGCGCGTTACCACTGCCGCATTATTATGGTAGGTGATGCCGACCAGCTGCCCAGCGTTGGCCCCGGCAGTGTGCTGGGAGAGATCTTGCAGGCAGACGTTCTGCCCACCGTACGGCTGAATGAGATCTTCCGCCAGGCACAGAAAAGCATGATTGTACAGAACGCCCACCGCATTGTGGAAGGGCAGATGCCCATAAAAGGCGGGCGGGATGATGACTTTTTCATGATCGAATCCACCGGTCTTGCCTGCCAGAGGCTGATCTGCGACCTGGTCAGTACCCGGCTGCCCAAAAGTTATGGCTATGACCCCGTGCGGGACATCCAGGTGCTTTGCCCCACCAAGGTTGGCCCCACCGGGAGCGTAGAACTGAACCGCCGCCTGCAGGCCATTTTGAACCCGCCTGCACCGGATAAGCCGCAGATCATTTGGGAGCAAAGCGGCCGTGTGCTGCGCTGTGGCGACAAGGTAATGCAGATCAAAAACGATTATGACATTCCCTATGAGCGGGACGGTGCCGAAGCCGGTGTGGGTGCCTATAACGGGGATATGGGTATTATTACTGCCGTTGACCCCGAAAGCCGTGCTGTGACGGTACAGATGGATGACCGAAAGTATATTTACGGTGCTGACCAGCTTGCCGAGCTGGAACCCGCTTACGCTGTAACAGTGCACAAAAGCCAGGGTTCTGAATTTCCGGCCGTCATTATGCCTGTGGCAGATGTACCCGCGCGCCTTTGTTACCGCAACTTGTTGTACACCGGGGTTACCCGCGCACGCCGCCTGTGCATTCTGGCGGGAACCCGGCGCACCGAGCAGGCCATGGTGGATAATGTGCGCCAGAACATGCGTTACAGCGGGCTGCGCTACCTGCTGCGCGAGGCAGTCACTCCGGCTGAAAAACGCAGATGAAACAGAGAAAACGCATATCTCTGGATTGGCTGGACCGTGGGCGAACGGCTCTGGAACCGCTGCTGGCCCTTGCCTATCCGCGGCACTGCCCGCTGTGCGGCACGGTACTTGAGCAAAGCGCCTGGAAAGCCGCCGTGTGCCGTTCCTGTATACCGGAAGCCGAGCGTCTGCGGCATCTTCCACCGCGTTTGCCTGTAACGGAGCACGCCTTTTACGCTGTCAACACCTGCGCAGCTGCCTTTTACTATGCAGACAGTGTGCGCCATGCTATCCTACTTTGCAAGGAGAACGGCAACCCCTGGTATGCGCGGGAACTGGCGGATTTGATGGCTGTGCTGATTTTTGGCGCACAGCCCGCCCGTGCCCCAGGGTACCGCCCGGTATACGAGAATCTATCCGGCATTTCGCTGTACAGCGCCATTGTTCCGGTGCCGCCGCGCGTAAAGAAGAACCGCGCGGAAAATATGCCCCTTTTGCTAGCGCAGCGCCTTGGGCGCATCCTGCACATTCCGGTCATCCAGCCGCTGTGCCTGACCCGGCAGGTTTTACCGCAAAAATCGCTGGACCAGCAAAAGCGCTTTGCCAATGTCAAGGATGCTTACGCCTGCCGTACTGGGGTTGACCTTTCCGGAATGCGGCTGCTGTTGCTGGATGATGTGATCACCACTGGTGCCACCATCTCTGCCTGCGCCAAAGCGCTATTGGAGGGTGGCGCTGTGAGTGTGGACGGCGTGTGTGTTGCAGCGACGGAACTAATGCCCAAAAGCCACGGTGCCGCCGGAACACCAAAAGAAAGCAAATAACTTTTATCTGCCGGATGGTTGATGGCAATTCACAATAGATAACAAAGTGCTGCTTCTGGCAGCAAGGAGTACCAGATAAACATGAAGCAATATGATATCGGCCTTGATCTTGGCACAACTTCCATTATCATTGCCACACAGGAACAGGGGGTTGTGTTCCATCAGCCCAGCATTGGTGCTGTTGATACCCGCAGCAGCACCATTCTGGCAGTGGGGGACAAAGCCCTGCGCATGGTGGGGCGTGTGCCTTCTTATATTGATATCATTCGCCCTTTGCGGGACGGTATTATTCAGGACCACCGCATGACAAACGAACTAATCGTGCGGTTTATCAATGAGGTATGCCGTTCGCGCATCATCAAGCCGCGCGTATCGGTCTGCGTTCCGGCAGCCATTACCGGCATTGAAGCTGACGCCGTGGTAGAAGCCGTCATGGCAGCCGGGGCACGGCAGGTTTTCCTTGTGGATGAGCCTGTCGCCGCCGCCCTTGGCGCAGGGCTGGATATCCGCAAACCCATGGGCTGCATGGTGATTGATATCGGCGGCGGCTCCACGGATATCGCCGTGATCAGCATGGGTGGGCGGGTGCGCGCCGCCAGCCTGCCGGTCGCCGGCAACGCTTTTGACCAGTGCATTGCCCAGTATGTTCAGGAAAAATTCAACATTGCCATCGGCCCTCTAACCGCCGAAGCGCTGAAAAAGCAGGTTGCTTGCTGCACCAAAAGTGAGTTTGAGGGCGTAATGGAGATCCGTGGTCATTCCTGGGAGACCAACCTGCCCGCCCGCCGCCTTGTCTATACGCGGGACCTGTACCTGCCCGTGCAGGAACTGGCCGCCCGCATTGCCGCCACTGCCCGCAATGTATTGGAAAGCACCCCGCCGGAACTGGATGTTGCCATCGCACCAGACCCCATCAACTGTGTGGCACGCGGAACCGCAGCCAGCTTAACGCTGGGCCAATACCTGACAGCCGGTTTCCGCGATGCCACCCCCAGAGCGTGGCATAACCGACTGCAATCCCCAGAAGGTTTTTCCAATTAAAGCGCAGCTTTTGTGCAGGTTGTAAAAAGTATGATTTTCTGCGGATACCTCCGCCAGCCTACTTTTCTATCCGGCAAAAGTGTGCTATACTATACAGCGTTTGCCAAAATTCCCAGCCCTGCATGGTTCCGGGCTGGTTCTGCCATATAATATAAGGACAGGTTCATTATGCCCGATACCATTACCACTGAATTTCTGGCCCTGCGGGACCGCTATATCGCTTCCTGCTTTACCAAGCTGAACCCGGTGCAGCAGCAGGCTGTGTTTACCACCGAAGGCCCGCTGCTGATCCTGGCAGGTGCAGGCTCCGGCAAAACCACCGTTCTGGTCAACCGCATTGCCAATATCATCCGTTTTGGCCGCGCCTATGGCTCCAAAGAGGTCAGCCGCCCGGTTGCGCAGAGTGATCTGGAGCAGCTGCGCACCGCCATCATGTGCGGCCAGCCGGTTCCGCAGTCCCTGATGCCGCTGATGAGCGTTGCCCCGGCCCGCCCGTGGAATGTGCTGGCCATTACCTTTACCAATAAAGCCGCCGGAGAGCTGAAAGAACGCCTGAAAGCCATGCTGGGCGATACCATGGGCGGGGATGTATTTGCCTCCACTTTCCACTCTGCCTGTGTACGGATCCTGCGCCGCGATGCCGAACGCATTGGCTTCCCCAAAAGCTTTACGATTTACGATTCCGACGACCAGCAGCGTGTCATCAAGCAGATCTACAAAGAACTGATGATTGATGACAAGTTCCTGCCGGTCAAATCAGCCATCTCCCAGATCAGCGGTTACAAAGATAAACTTCTTTCCGCCAAAGATGTCGCCGCCGAAGCGCCGCGCGATACCAAGGCTGCTCTGATTTCCAAAATCTATACCGCCTATTCCAACCGGCTGCGCACGGCTGGTGCCATGGACTTTGACGATTTGATTTTCCATACCGTGCAGATGCTGAAAACCGATGCCGAAGCGCGGGAATACTACCAGCAGAAGTTCCGCTATGTCGTGGTGGACGAATACCAGGATACCAGCGTGGCCCAGTTCCACCTGGTGCGCCTGCTGGCCGGTGGTTCCAACAATGTATGCGTTGTTGGCGATGACGATCAGAGCATTTATAAGTTCCGCGGTGCTACCATTGAAAATATCCTGAACTTTGAAAAAGTTTTTGCCGGGGCCAAAACCATCCGCCTGGAGCAGAACTACCGTTCCACCTCCAACATTCTGAATGCGGCCAATAGCGTCATCAAGAACAACAACGGCCGCAAAGGCAAGACCCTGTGGACCCAGAACGGCGATGGTGACAAAGTTCACCATTATACGGCTGCTTCGGAACAGGATGAGGCCAGCCATGTGGCCGAGGTTATTGGCCAGAACCTGAAAAATGGTGCTTCCTTAAAAGGCCATGCCGTTTTGTACCGCATGAATGCGCAGTCCAACCCCATCGAAACTTATTTTGCCCGTGCCGGTATCCCGTACCGCATTGTGGGTGGCCAACGCTTCTTTGACCGCAAGGAAGTCAAGGATATCAACTCTTACATGGCCGTTGTGGTCAACCCGCGGGATGACGTGCGCCTGCGCCGCATCATCAATGAACCTGCACGAAAGATTGGTGCCACCACCATTGATAAGATCGGGGAACTGGCCGCCGCCAACGGCGTGCCGATGATGGAGATCATCCGGGAGGCTTCTTCTTATCCCGCACTGGGCCGTGCCGCCAGCGCGCTGAATGCGTTTTACTCCATGTACCGTGAACTGTGTGATCTTTCTGTCACCCTTCCGCTGGATGAATTTGCCGGTGAAGTGATCCGCAAGACCGGATACGAAGCCATGCTGAAAGCGCAGAAAGAAGAGGGCGAGACCCGGCTGGAAAACTTGGGCCAGTTGATTTCTTCCGTAAAGACTTATGCGGAGCAGAACGGGGAAGACGCAACCCTTTCCGGTTTCTTGGAAGAAGTTGCCCTGATTGCAGACCTTGATTCCTATGATGAAGATGCTGATTCCGTTACCCTGATGACGATGCACAGCGCCAAGGGCCTTGAATTCCCGTATGTGTTTATCATTGGTATGGAGGATGGCGTTTTCCCCGGTGACCTTGCTCGCTACAGCGAGGAAGAAATGGAAGAGGAGCGCCGCCTGTGCTATGTCGGTATTACCCGCGCCAAGAAAGAGCTGTATCTTTCTTCCTCCCGCAGCCGTATGATTTTCGGCCAGACGCGCCGCAACCCGCCTTCCTGCTTTTTGGATGAGATTGACCCCAATGTGATGGACGAAACCGAAAGCCCAGAGCTTGCTTACAGCGGCGGTTTTGGCGCCGGGTACGGCAGCTACAGCACCAATGTTCCCGGCGGGCGCAGCGGATACTCCGGGGCTTCCCGCGGGTATCTGAACAGTGAATACAACCGCGGCGGCTTTGGCAGCAAGTATGCCGGCGGCTTCCAAAGTGGGTTTGCTTCCGGCGGGCACGAAAGCCCGAACTACCCCGGCGGCCGCCACACGGTCCAAAGCAGTAGCTTTGGCGCCGGGTATGGCAGTAGCCGCGTCAACCATCATTCCGGTGCTCCGGTTGCTCCGGCGGGCGGTGGCGTTACCACTGCGCCCGCCGCACCCGCACGCAAAAAGGCCGCCAACTTTGCAGCCGGGGACCTTGTGGACCACAAGGTGTTTGGCCGCGGCAAGGTGCTGAAAGTAACGCCGGTTGCGGGGGACTGTATTGTAGAAATCCAGTTTGACCGCGTTGGCATCAAAAAAACAATGGCCAATTACGCCCCGCTGACCAAGCTGACCAGCGAAGAATAAACCACTGATAAAAAAGGAAAAGAGGGAACGGGCCCATGCTTGTAACATTGATCGCCCACACCAATGACCCCGAAAAGACCATTGCCGCAGCCGCCAAGCTGTGCTATTCTGATGCACATATCGAAACCCTGCTGGATGGCCTAACACCGGAAAAGACCGCAGCCTTTTTGCAAAAGCTGAATGACTTCGGCCACGCCAGCCCCATTGAACATGCCAGCTTTACCTTTGGCATTGAGGGCGTTTCCCGCACCTTTCTGGCACAGGTCACCCGCCACCGCATTGCAAGTTTCAGTGTGCAGAGCCAACGCTATGTGCGGCTGGAAGATTTCCGTTATGTGATTCCCCCGGAAATTGAGGCTGACCCTGCGGCCAAAGCGGCTTTTATTGATGCAATGAACGCCGATGCCAAACACTACCTGGAGCTGGTCAAAGCACTGGAAGAAAAGCATACCCACACCTTGATGGAGCAGGGCATGCCGGAAAAGACCGCCCGCGCCAAAGCCAGCAAAATGGCAAACGAGGACGCCCGCTTTGTATTGCCCAACGCCTGCG
>OHCF01000910.1_pt1 | contig 13091 bp, 10 predicted proteins | sample 1577511 | NCBI WGS metagenome assembly OHCF01 (sample SAMEA3879568, study PRJEB24766) | human gut metagenome | biome: human-associated habitat; feature: feces | place: USA | collected 1985/1987 | reverse complement strand
ACGCCGCTCTAAATAATCTTTCCGATACGGTCGAGTTCAAGTGCGCCGACGTTTTTGACCTGCTCCCCGCGCTCGAAAACGAAGGCAAGCAGTTCGACGTCGTCATTCTCGATCCCCCGGCGTTCACAAAATCCAAAAATGCCATTAAAAACGCCGTCAAGGGCTACCGCGAGATTAACCTGCGCGGCATGAAGCTCGTCAAGGACGGCGGCTACCTTGCCACCTGCTCTTGCTCGCACTACATGAACGCCGAGCTCTTCGCCCAGACCATTGGGCAGGCCGCGCGTGCCGCGCACTGCCGCCTGCGTCAGGTGGAGTTCCGCACCCAGTCGCCTGATCATCCCATTTTGTGGAGTGCCGACGAATCCTATTACCTCAAGTTCTATATTTTTCAAGTCTGTCATGAGCACTGAGGAGGTGCTTTTCCTTGAAATTCACAAACGACCTCGGGTCGGATAACATTAAAGGCCTCGTCTGGACCTTGGCCGTCCCCTCCATGCTCTCGCAGCTCGTCAGCGTACTGTACAGCATTGTAGACCGTATGTACATCGGCAATATTCCGAGCAACGGCACACAGGCGCTCGCGGGTGTCGGCGTGTGCGGCCCCATCGTCACGCTCATCTCGTCGTTTGCGTTTCTCGTCGGCATCGGCGGCGCGCCGCTTGTCAGCATCAATCTTGGCGAAAAGAACACAGACGCCGCTAAAAAAGTCATCGCAAACTGCTTTGTGTACATTTTGGCCCTCGCTGTGCCCGTCACGGTGCTGGCATATATCTTCCGCCGCCCCATTTTGCTCACGTTTGGCGCGACCGAGGCCGTTTACCCCTACGCCGAAACCTACTTTTCGCTCTACCTAATCGGCACGGTCTTTGCCCTCACCGCCACAGGCATGAACCAGTTTATCATCACACAGGGACACAGCCGCAGCGGCATGTTCTCCGTTTTAATCGGCGCCATCATCAACATTGTGCTCGACCCCATTTTTATCTTCGCTCTCCATATGGGCGTCGCGGGCGCGGCCATCGCCACGGTCATTTCGCAGGTTGCAAGCTGCGCGTTCGTGCTGTGCGTCCTGTTCGGCAAACACATCGAAGTTCCCATCACATTTGGCGGATACGATTTAAAAGTCATCGGCCGTGTGACGGGCATCGGCATGAGCGCGTTCCTCATTATTCTTTTCGATAACGTCATGCTCATCTCGCTCAACATGATGCTTCAGCGCTACGGCGGCGACAACAGTGACATGCTCCTCACCTGCAACACCATCGTGCAAAGCTTTGAGTTGCTCATCACCATGCCGCTCGGCGGCCTCACCATGGGCACGCAGACCATTTTAGGCTACAATTTAGGCGCACGCCGTCCGGAGAAAATCCTTCGCGCGCAGCGGTACATCTTCGTCATCGCGGTCAGCTTTTGCGCCCTCATGACGCTCACCGCGCAGACTATCCCGCATCTCTTTGCAGGCATTTTCACCAAAGAATCCGAATACATTGCCATGACGGCGCGGCTCATCCGTATTTACACGCTCGGCACCGTGTTGCTTGGCATGCAGTACGAGATTGTGGACGGCTTTACGGGCATGGGCGTCGTCAAAATCGCGCTGCCGCTTTCGGTCTTTCGCAAGGTCGTCTTCTTTGCGTGCATTTTCATCCTGCCGCGCTTCCTGCCTATCGAGCAGATCTTCTTCTGCGAGCCCATCTCGGATATTTTACCGCCGCTCGTCTCCATTTTGGTCTACGCACTCACCATCAAACGCGTTATTAACCGCGGTCCGCAAAAGCAGACCGCCTGACTTCTGTAAATCTTTTCCGAAAGGACTGTTTTAAATGACATTTCGTTCCGTACCGTATGACTCCCTGTCTTTAAACCCGTTCACAAAAATCGGCAAAGAGTGGGCCCTGCTCACTGCCGGCGATGAAAACGGATTCAACACCATGACCGTCTCCTGGGGCGCCATGGGCTTCATGTGGGGCAAGCCGTCCGTCACCGTGTATATCCGCCCGCAGCGCTACACGAAAGAGTTTGTCGATGCCCGCGATACTTTCACGCTCTCGTTCTACCCCGCAGAGAAAAAAGACGCACTCTCCTACCTTGGTAAAGTTTCCGGCCGCGATGAAGACAAGGTCAAAAAAGTCGGCTTCACCCCGGTGTTCACAAACGGCAATGCGTATTTTGAAGAAGCGGAGTTCGTGCTCGTCTGCCGCAAAATGAGCCGCACGCCGTTAAGACCCGAGCAGTTCCTCGACGAAACCGTAGACGGACGCTGGTACCCGAACAAGGACTACCACGAAATGTACATCGCAGAAGTCATCGATGTGCTCGTCAAAGAATCATAAAAAGCACAAAACCGCCGCATACCGGAAAAATTTCGGTATGCGGCGGTTTTCTCATATCTATCCTGTTTTTAAACGCATTCACCGAAGCAATCCTTAATCTCCGTCATGCGCGTCATCTGCTTTACGCCAAACGGACAGCGCTTCGGCAAGTATCGCGTTATCAAATAGTCTTTTTGCGCGTTTTCCTTGCGATTTTGCAGGGATTGTGCTACCATGTTTCCTATAAATTCAAAAAAGGAGGGACACCGTATGACGTTTGTCTCCACAAAAAAATTAGAAAAGCCCATCCCGGAGGGCATGTCCCCGCAGAAAGCACCGTGCGGGTCTGCCTTTGCAAGATAAAAAATTCGGAGGTATTTTCCGTGTCTGATAAACTTCAAAAATCCCCGTTGGCGGTCGTTTTCAATATCGTGCTCGCCGTCGCGCTCGTGCTGTTCATCATCAGCGCCGCTGTCGTCTTCACGCTCAATTTCCGTCCGCTCTATTATTTTGACGTTGACCATTTAAACATCACCGCCATGTCCGGCCTGCCGCGCGAGGAAATTTTGCAGAACTACAACGTGCTCATCGATTACAACTCCATTTTCGGCACAAAAGTTCTGAATTTCCCCACGCTCGCCATGAGCGAGAGCGGCCGCATCCATTTTGAAGAAGTCAAAAACGTGTTCGGCGTCTTCGAGATCACGCTCATCATCAGCGGCATTTTGAGCCTTGCGGGCATCATCTACCGCCATTTTAAAAAGAACCCGGGGTATCTGCTGCTTTCCGGCATTTTAACGGTCGCCATTCCCGCAGCGCTCGGTGTACTCATCGCCTTAAACTGGGAAACGGTGTTCGTCCTATTCCATAAGATTGTCTTCCATAACAACTATTGGATCTTCGATGCCGCGACAGACCCCGTCATCACCATTTTGCCCGATACCTTTTTCATGCACTGCGCTTTGATGATCTTGGCGCTCGTGGTACTGGGCAGCATCATCTGCCTGCTCGCATACAGGCACGCAAAGCATAAAAAGACGCACACCGCCTAAAGCTTTGCTGAAGCTCCACTTTTCACACTCAAACAAGGAGGAATCTGCTTTGCAGACCTATAACTGGCCATATAAAAATGAATTAGACATCACCGAAACGCTTTCCTGCGACGTTTTGGTGCTCGGCGGCGGCCTTGCCGGCTGCTATGCCGCCATCGCGGCGGCACGGCGCGGACAGTCCGTCATCTTAGTGGAAAAAGGTGCCACCGCCCGCAGCGGCAGCGCAGGCACCGGTTTCGACCATTGGGAATCCGCCTGTACGAACCCCTGCTCCACCGTCACGCCGAAGGAAATTGCCGAAGCGTACGTCGATGAGCAGTGCGGTTACTCTAACGGCATCGCGCACTACATCGAGTGCCGCGAGGGCTACGACCGTCTATTAGACCTTGAGTCGTTCGGCGGCAAAGTCCGCGACACCGACGATGAATTCAAGGGCACAGAGTTCCGCGATGACGAAACGAAGCTGATGTTCGCCTACGATTATAAAAACAAATTCACTCTGCGCGTCTGGGGCAGCACCTTTAAGCCCGTTCTTTTCAAGGAGCTTCTGCGCCTCGGCGTGGAAGTGCTTGACCGCACCGAAGCCACCGCATTGCTCACCACCGCCCGGAACGGCAAAAAGCATGGTGCGGGCGCCTGCGCCATGGACGTGCGCACCGGCAAGTTCTACATCCTCCGCGCCAAAGAGACCATTCTCACCATGAGCCGCCCGGCGCGCGTCTGGCTTTTTAACCCGGATATGACCGGCCTGTGCGAGTTCCGCCCCATGCAGAGCATCGGCAGTGGCCACGCCATGGGCTACAAGGCCGGCATCGAGTTCACCATGATGGAAAAATCCGTCAAGGGCGAGTTCTCCGCCGCCGGCCGCAGCTTTCCGCCCTACGGCGCAGGCAATAACCACAACACGTGGTATGCCGCAACGATGGTCGACGCCCGCGGCGTGGAAATCCCCTACGTCGACCGCGACGGCAATGAGCTTAAAACCGTCTCCGAGCGCTACTACCCCGCTCCCGGCCAGAAATTTTTCTTAAAAGGCGGCGTCATCGATAACCCGAAGTACGAGTACCGCGGCCCCGAAACGCTCGATTTTGAAGAGCTCATGCGCCGCGGCTACCAGCTGCCGTTCTACGCAGACCTCAGCCGTATGCCCGACGCGGAGCGCCGCGTCATCTGGGGCATGATGGTCGGCGAAGAGGGCAAAACAAAAATTCCGATCCTCAAAAATTACACGGAGCGCGGATTTGACCCCAAAAAGCACATGCTGCAAAGCTATGGCACGGGCTGGCAGTCCGCAAATTTCCTTGAGCAGGAACGGCAGCTGTTCGGCGCGCCGGGCGGCGTTTGGCACGATTGGGACCTTAAAACAAACATCGACGGCATCTACGCCGCCGGCGACCAGCTCTACGCTTCGGACTGCGCCGGTTTCGCCTGCGCCACGGGCTACTACGCCGGCCGCAAAGCCGCCGCAGCTGCCAAAACACTCGATATCCTGCCCGACTATAATGAAGCGGAAGCCGCAGCCGAGCGCGAACGCCTGCTCGCCCCCATCCGCCGCGAAGACGGCATGGATTGGCGCGAACTCAACATGGCCATCTCCAAAGCCATGCAGAACTACTGCGGCGGCGTAAAGTGCGATGCGCTTTTGCACGAGGGTCTCGACCTGCTCGAAAGCTTTGAAACCGAGATCGTCCCGCAGATCAGCTGCAAAAACCCGCACGAGCTCATGCGCGCGCACGAGGTCTTTGACATTTTGACCGTCTCCAAGTTAATTTTGCACGCCTGCCTCTCCCGCAAAACGTCGTCCGAGCCGTTGTTTTTCAAGCGCACGGACAGCACCGAGACCGACCCCGAACGCGACCGCCGCTTCATCACCGTCCGACAAGAAAACGGCGAAGTCATCTACGGCAGCCATCCGCTCTACTATTTCGGCGACCTCGAGACCGAGTACGAAAAGCGCAACGGGGATTACATCAGAACCGAGCAGAAGGGGGCGTATCGGAAATGAGCGAGCTTCAAAACAAAATTCTCACGGCAGAACCCGTGCCGTGCAGCACACACCCGATTCTTTACGATGAAACAAAATGCGTCGGCTGCAACGCCTGCGTCAACATCTGTCAGGTGGATATCCTCATCCCCTCGCCCGAAAAAGGCAAGCACCCCATCGTGCTCTACCCCGGCGAGTGCTACTACTGCGGCGCATGCGTCATGGCGTGCCCGCACGACGGTGCCATCCGCCTCGAGCACCCCCTCATGAACCGCGCAAAGTTTGTCCCCGTCCGTTACCCGGAAGAGAAATAACCAAAACATAAAAACGCAAAAATGCCCTGCCTGTGCCTAAAAAAACACAAGCAGGGCATTTTTCATTTTCTACGATACCTAATCAAACGGTCGTGCAAAACGCCGTCTTGTTTCTCGAAAGACGTTTTAGAAGATCAGCTGTTGATGAGTTGCTTATACAAACGAATGTAATCGTTTGCGGAGCGGCCCCAGCTGTTGTCGCACGCCATTGCGCGCTCCACAAGCACCTTCCAGCCGTCCTTGCTCTCGTTATACGCGTAGATCGCGCGGTGCACGGAGTTCAGCATATCCTGCGTGTCATACGTCTGGAACGTGAAGCCGTTGCCCTTGCCGTCGCCGCTGTCCGTAATGGAGTCCTTCAGGCCGCCCGTTTCGCGTACGACCGGAATGGAACCGTAGCGCAGCGCCACCATCTGTGAAAGACCGCACGGCTCGCTCTTGCTCGGCATCAGGAAAATATCGGAGCCGCCGTAGATCTTGCGCGCAAGCTCCGGCACAAAGCCCTGGCACAGCACAAATCTGCCCGGATACTTCGCCTGCATCTCTTTAAAGAACTGCTCATACTCCCAGTCGCCGCTGCCAAGGACCACAAACTGCGCATTCGAGTACGTCATGATGTTGTCCACGCCGCCCTTTACAAGATCAAGTCCCTTGTGGGAGACAAGGCGCGTTACCATACCGATGAGCGGCATATCCGGGTCAACGGCAAGGCCGAGGCGCTCCTGCAGCTTTGCCTTGTTGACGGCTTTGCCCTCCAGGTGCTTTGCGTCATACGTCTCATACAGGTTCTTGTCCGTCGCCGGGTCATAGCCCACCACATCGATGCCGTTCAAAATGCCGGAAAGCTTCCAGGCACGCTCGCGCAAAATCGGGTCCAGCTTGTGGGCGAACCACGGATCAAGAATTTCCTTCGCGTACGTTGGGCTCACGGTAGAGACCCAGTTCGCGCTCTCAATCGCGCCCTTCATCAGGTTCACGCAATCGTTGTATTCGAGTAAGCTCTGCTCGCTCTTCGGAATACCGAAAACGTCCTCCAGAATCTCAAAGCCGTACTGGCCCTGATACTGGATATTGTGAATGGTGAACAGCGTCTTAATGCCGCTGTACCAGTCGTTGTTTGCATAGAACAAACGGTAGTAGATCGGCACCAGCGCCGTCTGCCAGTCGTTCGCGTGGATCACATCAGGCTTAAATTCAATGTACGGCAGCATCTCCAAAACGGCACGGGAGAAGAACGCAAAGCGCTCCGCGTCGTCAAAGTGACCGTAAAGTCCTTGACGCTTAAAGTAGTACTGGTTATCGATGAGGTAGTAAATGACATTGCCTACCTTCGCCTCAAAAATACCGCAATACTGGCGACGCCAAGCCACCGGCACACTGATGCTTGTTAAAAACTTCATGTTGTCGCGTAATTCCTGCGGCACGCTTTCATACAGCGGCATCACCACGCGGCAGCCAATCAGACGTGCGCGCAGCGCCTGCGGCAAAGAACCCGCTACGTCTGCAAGGCCGCCCGTTGCGGCAAAAGGCAACGCTTCACTGGCACAAAACAAAACTTTCATATCAATTACACCGCTTTCCTTTCCTTCGTTTTTCGGGGCAGCTTAGACCTTGCTTTCCTTTGCAATGTACACCGGGTAGGTCTGATAGCCCATCAGCGTGCGGTTCTCTTCAATCTCCACGTTCTTGTCCGCCACAACATAATCGAGCCGACTGTTCGCGCCGATGACCGTGTCCTGCATGATAACGCAGTTGCGAATCTTCGCGCCTTTGCCGATCTTCACGCCGCGGAACAGCACACAGTTTTCCACTTCACCGTCTATCACGCAGCCGTCTGCAACAAGACAGTTGGTGGCATACGAATTCAAACCGTATTTCGCCGGCATATCATCGCGCACCTTCGTGTTGATCGGGCGGTTCGGATTGAACAGCTCTGCGCGCACGCGCGGATCCATCAAACCCATGTTAGCGTTAAAGTACGCTTCAAACGAGGAAATTTGATATGCAATGCCCTTAAATTCATAACCCATCACGCGCAGTTCGGGAATTACGCGCTGAACCATATCTTTATCAAAGTCATATTCGTTGCGGCTCATGCATCCTTCAACGAGCTGAAGCAGCAGTTCGCGGCTAAGGATATACATGCCGATGCCGTAATTTACACCGTGCTCGCTTCCGCGGTGCAGAAGCAGCTCGCGAATGCGGTTCTCGGGGTCTACCATATAGATGTTGTTGCGGTCTACGTCCGGCGAAGTGCCATGGCGGTAAATGACCGTAATGTCCGCGTTCTGGCGCATATGCTGCTCCAGTGCCTCGCGGTAATCGATATTGCAGATCATATCGCAATCGGAGAGAATCACATATTCCTCAAGGGAATTTTTCAGGAAGCGGCGAATGGAATCGAGCGATTCGATCTTGCCGTCGGTTCTCGAAGTCGATTTGCCGAACGGCGGCAGCAGGTACAGACCCTCGCGCTTTCTCGAAAGGTCCCATGCCTTGCCGGAGCCGAGGTGGTCCATCAAAGACTGGTAGTTATCCTCCGTGATGATGCCGACCTTGTTGAGGCCGGAGTTCACCATGTTGGAGAGGGTGAAGTCAACCAAACGGTAACGGCCGCCGAACGGCACGGAAGCCATCACGCGCAGCTCTGTCAGGTCGCGTACTCTTTCTTCGTGTGCATAGGCAAAGATGATGCCCAAAACATTATTTCCAAACATTATGCCTGCGCCTCCTTATCGATCATTTCCTTCGGCGCCACAACGGTGCCCTCAGAGAGCTTGCAGTCCGGGCCTACGACCGCCACGCCCCAATCGTCTCTGTTTTCCATGTCCTCCGGGCGTTTACCGATGACGCAGTTCTTGCCGATGACGGCGTTCTCCGCCACGATCGCATACTGCACCTTCGCACCTTCTTCAATCACAGCGCCCGGCATCACGATGGAGTCCGTCACAGTCGCGGTCGGCGCCACATAAACGCCGTGGAACAATACGGAGAACTCAAGATCGCCGTATACGTTGCAGCCCTCTGCTACGAGTGAGTTCTGCACCTTTGCGCCCTTTGCAATGTAATGCGGCGGCATGACCGGGTTTCTGGAATAAATTTTCCAGTCTTCGCGGGAAAGGTCAAGACCGGCCTTCGGGTTCAAAAGGTCCATATTGGATTCCCACAGGCTGTCAATCGTGCCGACGTCCTTCCAGTAGCCCTCAAAGCGGTACGCAAACATACGCTCGCCTGCGTTCAGCATGGTGGGCAGCACATCCTTACCGAAGTCATTCGAGGAGTTCGGGTCCTTCTCGTCCGCTTCCAGATACGCGCGCAGCTTCTTCCAGGAGAAGACGTAAATGCCCATGGAAGCCTTGTTGCTCTTCGGCACAGCCGGCTTCTCGTCAAATTCGTAAATAGAGCCGTCCGGGTTCGTGTTCAGAATACCGAAGCGGGAAGCCTCCTCCATCGGCACTTCGTAAACGGCGATGGTGCAGGCCGCATCGTGCTCCTTGTGATACGCAATCATCTTGGAGTAATCCATCTTGTAGATGTGGTCGCCGCTCAGCACAACCACGTAATCCGGGTTGTAGCGCTCAATAAACGGGATATTCTGGTAAATGGCATTTGCCGTGCCCTTGTACCAGTCAGAGCCGCTGCTCTGCTCGTACGGCTGCAAAATATGTACGCCGGCGTTCATACTGTCGAGATCCCACGGCTGGCCGGAACCGATGTATTCGTTCAGCTCGAGCGGCTGATACTGTGTCAGAACACCCACGGTCTCAATGCCGGAGTTCACACAGTTGGAAAGCGGAAAGTCGATAATACGGTACTTGCCTCCAAACGGAACAGCCGGCTTTGCGAGGTTCTTGGTAAGAACACCGAGACGGCTGCCACGGCCGCCTGCCAGCAGCATTGCAACTACTTCTTGCTTAGGTAACATGACTGATGATCCCCTCTCTGGTAGATTTCGAGCGTTCCGGCATTTTGCCGCCGCCCGTATATTGTTTCATGTAAAATGAATCAGGCTTTTTTCTTTGCGGCTTTTGTGCCGGCCGCCTTTTTGGCCGCGGGCTTTTTGGCTGCGGGCTTCTTTGCCGTCGTCTTTGTCGTCTTCGCAGCGGGCTTCTTTGCCGCCTTACGCTTGCAGCGCAGGAAGAATACCGTGTTCTCCGGCAGCGTCAGCGAAATGCTCTGCTCAAAGCCGTGCATCGCTTCATCCACGGTGCGGATGTTGCTGCCGTTCGTAAAGCCCGTGCCGCCAAACTCCGCAGCGTCGGAAGTAAACACCTCTTCGTAAACGCCCGCGTACGGCACGCCGATGCAGTAATTCTCGCGGCGGACCGGCAGGAAATTGCACACGGCAATCAGCTCGTTGCCTTCGCGGTCAAAGCGGCGGAACGCAATGACGCTCTGGCTGTCGTCGTCGTTCGAGATCCACGAGAAGCCCTCCCACGAGAAATCGATCTCCCACAGCTCGGAACGGCCGAGGTAGAACACGTTGAGCTTTTTAAAGAACGTCTGCGCCATCTGGTGCTCAGGGTATTGCAGCAAATTCCACTCGAGTTCTTCGTTAAAGTTCCACTCGTCGTGCTGCGAGAACTCCGTGCCCATAAACTGCAATTTTTTGCCCGGGTGTGCCATCATGTAGGTCGCAAAGCAGCGTACGCCTGCAGCGTGCCCGGCATCTTATTATAGAGAGAACCCTTGCCGTAAACGACCTCATCGTGCGAGATCGGCAAAATGAAATTCTCGGAGAACGCATAGAAGAACGAGAACGTCAGACTGTTGTGGTTGCCCTTTCTAAACAGCGGATCCAAAGACATGTAGCGCAACATGTCGTTCATCCAGCCCATGTTCCATTTATAATTGAATCCGAGACCGCCCATGTAAGTCGGCTTCGTCACCATCGGCCACGCGGTGCTTTCTTCGGCAATCATCATGACCTCCGGCACCTCGGCGAAAATCGCCTCGTTCAGTCTTTGTAAGAACGCAATGGCCTCCAGATTTTCCTTGCCGCCGTTCTTATTCGGGATCCACTCGCCGTCCTTGCGGTTGTAGTCAAGGTACAGCATTGAGGCCACAGCGTCCACGCGCAAGCCGTCAATGTGGTATTCCTTCACCCAGAACAGTGCGCTGCTCATCAAAAAGCTGATGACTTCCGTGCGGCCGTAGTCAAACACCAGCGTGCCCCACTCCTTGTGCTCGCCTTTTCTCGGGTCTGCATATTCATAGCACGGCATGCCGTCAAATTTCGCAAGGCCGGCCTCGTCGCGCGGGAAGTGTCCCGGCACCCAGTCCATAATCACGCCGATACCCGCTTGGTGGCAGCGGTCAATAAAGCGCATAAAGTCCTTCGGCGTGCCGTAGCGGGAGGTCGGCGCAAAGTAGCCCGTCACCTGATAGCCCCAGGAAGCGTCGAACGGGTACTCCGTCAACGGCATCAACTCAATGTGCGTAAAACCCATTTCCTGCACATACGGGATCAGCTCGTCACCGAGCTTGTCGTAAGAGAACACGCTGCCGTCCGCATATTTGCGCCAGGAGCCTGCGTGCATCTCGTAGATATTCACCGGCTGGTTATAATGCGGGTATTTTTTCTTGTGCTCAAACCAGCGGCCGTCGTTCCACTTGTACCCCGAAATGTCGTAGTAACGGGAAGCCGTGCCCGGACGTGTCTCTGCGTGGAACGCATACGGGTCGGCCTTATACGTCACCGTGCCGTCCTCCGCCGTAATGACGAGCTTATACGCGTCAAATTCCTTTAGGGGTTCGTCCGTATAGCCCTCCCAAACCGCGTCGTCGATCTTTGTAAGCGGATACTTTTCCGGATCCCATTCACAGAAATCACCGGTAATGGCAACTGCCTGCGCGTTCGGCGCCCATACGCGGCACACGGTGCATGCCTTCCCGTCCTTCACCGTGTTGTGCACACCCATGTATTCGTAGGAATGGCTGTTTTTGCCGCTGCGGAACAAATAAAGCGGAACATTGCCTTCCGGCGCCGTTTTGTTTATCATCTCACTCATACGTCCTGTCCTTTCCATTCGGAACATCCCGGCAAACGCCGGCGGTGCATGCCATTCTCATTTTTGCACCCGCAGTCCGTCCGAATTTTTTGCCGCACAGCGTCTTATTTTCCTATTTTCCGTGCCGTTCAATTTACTAAAAGACGCTCTGCACCAATGTTTATACTAATAATACCACAACAAGAAAAAAGTTCAAGGGTTTTTAGCTAATTTCTAACAATAATCCATGAAAACTCACTTCGGTTTGTATAGTTTCAATAACTAACCACCGATAAAACCCACATAAAGGCAAGGTTCTCCGCCGCATTTCAGCCCACTTGCGGCGTTCCCCGTGTATTCTGTGTTTTCAGTATACTGCCCCCGCGTTAAATACAGTGTCGGAAAAAGGAAAGTTTACTGAAACTTTCTGTAAATCCCTTCGCAAAAATCACGTCATCTCCAAATTAGCGTTTGACAAATCCCATTTTCTGTGGTAGAATACATAATACAGTTGACATGGAAGCGTAGCTCAGCTGGTTAGAGTGCCTGCTTCACACGCAGGAGGTCCGCGGTTCGAGCCCGCGCGTTTCCACCAAAAAAGAGCTGTCTCTTTAGAGACAGCTCTTTTGCTATGCTCAATCCCAATCCACCGCTTGACAAATCCCCGAACCGTTTCCGCGGTTCACTTCATCCTACCAAATCATACACGACCCGAGAGGATTTTTACTTATAAAAATCCCACCGCACCACACGGGAGCTTTCAGGGCCCGTATGGCACGGTGGGGTTATAACTTCTCTGCAAGGGGAAAACGCAGAAGATGGGTTATCCGTTTTTTTCGGGGACAAACATCATTACAAAACTAACGAGCAAAGACACACAGCAACACCAAATGGCCTTTGTCCCAAGCAGGCCACTCATCAGGCTGCCAAGGCCGGCGCCGATGCCGAACACAAAAATAACACCGAAATACGTCAGCGATTTCTGCAAAATCTCTTTATCCCGCGTTCTGAAATACGCGCACAGTGCCTCGGTGCCGGAGCGCATGTTGCCGATGCACATCGTGCTTGCATACGCGTGGCCGCGCACCTTGTGGAACGTCTGCACCTGCATGGCACATACAAACGAGACCATCGCGTTCGCAAGCGGTTCAAAGTATGCCGGCAAAAAGCCGACGACAAGCAAAAACACGATCTCGCAGAACAAAATGATCTGACGCCAGTGGATTTTCTCATACGTCTTAAAACAAATGTGTATCAGCTCCGCAGCCGCTGTACCGATCAAAAACGATACCACCGGGATAAGGTACTTCACCACGTTCGGCCAGTCCTTCTGGAACAGCGCCGTGCTCAAAAAAACAATGTTGCCCGTCTGCGCGTTGGCAAAAACCTCGCCGCGACAAAAGAAGGTATATGCGTCCTGAAATCCGCCGGAGAGA
>OHCF01000900.1_pt1 | contig 13194 bp, 10 predicted proteins | sample 1577511 | NCBI WGS metagenome assembly OHCF01 (sample SAMEA3879568, study PRJEB24766) | human gut metagenome | biome: human-associated habitat; feature: feces | place: USA | collected 1985/1987 | reverse complement strand
CTCTATAATTTCCTTAAAAATGCCAAGAGAGGCTATGTAATCCCTTACCTCTTCAACTGTCTTAGCATCACATTCCGAATGTGTAATAAATACCCGATCCGGTATTGCGTTTTTCAGGTTCTCTTCCAGATCTTTTGCATAATTCTTTATGACTTTACCGATCTTACCTCTATATTTCCTGCTTGCATCCATTTTACCATCCTTTACAACGATCATGGGATGAAGCGCCAATGCTCCTCCGATAAGCGCAGAAACCGCATTGCATCTGCCACCTCTGTAAAGGTACACAAGTGTATCTACAACAAAGCTCGCTCTTACCTTCGGGATCAATTCATCAATTCCGGCTTTTATCTCCTCACGGGATTTCCCCTCTGCTGCCATAACTGCCGCCTCAACAACAAGCAGGCCTATTCCTGTGGACAGATTTCTTGAATCTATTATCGTAACCTTATCCTCTGCATCAAGTTCTTCTGCCGCCATTCTGATCACGTTGATTGATGTCGACATCTCACTTGATATGGAAAAGCATATGATCTCCCTGCCTTCATCAATATATGGCCGCATTATATTCATTGCTGTTTCTATAGATGGAGCTGAAGTCTTTGGTGTAGTCTTATTTTTATCAGCCCACTCATACAATGCGTGAATGTCTATCTGCGGTCCATCCTCCAGTTCTTCATCTCCTTTTACAATATGAAGCGGAATAATATCGATATCGTATTTCTTTAAAACTTCCTGTGACAAATCGCATGTGCTGTCAGATATAATTTTTACCATTTTAACACCTCCAGGCTTTCAAAAATCATTTTGTCCTTCCTTTCTGTTCTATTATACTATCTTATTTTATTATTTCAATTGCGGCATAAATATATTATTTTCATGCCCATATTCAATAGTTACATTTTCTTTTTATTACAGTATCAAAAAACGATATTTTCACCAAGGGGGGGGGAAGCAACGTTCATTTTACTGTTGGCTGGCTCAGCTGGCTTTGTGCTATTGCCTTGTAGTAAACACAAATAGAAATGATTGCTGTAATCGCTTCCGTGATCCAAAACGCATTCCAGACGCCAACCGCTCCGAAAAGCCTGCTGAGAAAAAACGCAGTTGGGATGATAACCACAACATACCGGCAAAGTGAAATCAGTAATGAAGGAATGCCTTTTCCAAGTCCCTCCAGTGCGCCGGAAGATGTAACGGAAACCGCCGAGACAATAAAACCGGCGCCGATGATACGCAGGGCTGTTTTCCCGGTCTGGATTGTCGCTTCTGTGTGGGTAAACAGCCCCATAAGCTGGCCGGGGATTAGCAGACATATCACTGTTCCAAGCACCATAATGATACCGCTCATGCACAAGACGATTTTATAAATCTGGCTGACTCTTTTGTTCTCCCCCGCACCGTAGTTATAGCCTATCAATGGGCGCATCCCCTGAACAATGCCATTAGCCGGAAGATAGATGAATGTCTGCAATTTGTAATAGATTCCCAAAACAAGAATATACACTTCGGAATATACCGCCAAAATAGCATTAAGCGCCGAAATCAAAAGAGATGGGAGCGCAAGATTCAAGGTTGCGGGAATGCCGATGGAGTACAGCTTTATTACCATCTTTTTGCTGAGCAAAATGTACTGCCTGCGGATATGCACGCGAATTGGCCGCACAAAATAAACGACCAGATAAATCGTAAGCGTCAAGGCCTGCCCGATGCCGGTTGCCAGCGCGGCGCCTTCGATTCCCATTTCAGGGAATGGACCATAGCCAAAAATCAGAACGGAGTCTAAGGCAATGTTTGTTATACACCCACACATCAAGCTGATCATGGTTGTTTTCATGTTTCCTACAGCTTGGAATATTTTCTCGAATGTAACACCAACAACGATAATCAATGTAAAAGAGAACGCAATAACAGAATAGTGGACGCCTAGTTCAATCACTGTCTTGGATGAAGTGAACATTCCTAAAAAAGCCGGCATCATTGTAATACAGCAGACTGTCATAACAACGCCGTGAATCATGGCAAGCACAAGTCCCTGCGTGGCAGCTTGATCTGCTTTTTTGTTATCTCCAGCGCCTAGATAGAAGGCGATCACTGCGTTGATTCCAACGCCAAATCCAATTCCAACAGCATTGATAAAATTTTGAACCGGGTAAACCAGTGATAATGCCGTCATAGCTTCCTCGCTGATCTGCGCGACGAAAAAGCTGTCGATAATGTTGTATAGAGAATTAACCAGCATTGATAAAACCATAGGCATGGCCATGGATAAAATCAGCGGCAATACCGGTTTTTCTTTCATAAAAGTATCGTTCATCATTTCTCCTCCTTGGAACATGTTATAAGATATTTTTGTGGCGATACCATGCCATTATTATGAGAGCAATGAGCATAGTGGCGGTTTCCGCAACAGGAAATGCAAGCCAGATTCCGTTCAGTTGGAATAATTTGTCCAGACACCATAAGGCCGGAACAAGGAAAAGCTGTTGTCTGCATAATTGAATCGCAATGCTGGAACCTACTTTTTCTGTCGCCTGAGCGGATATTCCAAAGGAGTGCATGGCTTCCGACGCTGTAAATAATTCCAAAAGCTGCGCCGGAAAGAAGTTGACGGTCAATGTTCCCAGTATCATCATACCGGAGACCAAAGCGGTTCCGTATCGGAAAGCGGAGTGCAGCCTATCTCTGTTTCCCGCACCGTAGTTAAACCGCATAATAGGCAAACAGCCCTGAATCAAGCCGTTTACTGTCATAACGATCAGCTGCTGCACCTTAAAATACGCACCGAAGAATGCAATCGCCGTATCGGAATACGCCACCAGAAACAGATTGACGAATGTCACCATAAACGAACTGAGGGCATTCATAATGAAAGATGGTAAGCCAAGGGCGAATATACGGGCAATCATCCACTTTTGTATATGAAATTCTTTGATCTTTATCCGCACTTTTTGCTTTTTGCCCAGCAGCAAGGCAAATGCCAAAATCATGGATAACAAATAGCCCGCAACAGTAGCCACCGCAGCGCCACGGATTCCCATAGCTGGAAAAACACCAATACCAAAAATTAGGAGTGGGTCAAATACAAAATTAACGACCACTCCTGCAATCTGGAACCACATAGGAGCAATCATGTTCCCGGTAGCCTGTATCATCTTCTGGATTGCGATATGCACCATGTTGGGAATTTGCATGAACGAACATACGCTCATATAGGCAAGACTCAACTGATAAATTTCTTCGTTATTGGTGAATGCCCCAAAGTAGGGTTTCATAATCAGTAATGACAGAAGATTGAGCAAAGCACCAATTCCAAAGGCCAGTAACAATCCATGTGTGACGGTAGTATTTGCCTCATTCTGCTTTCCCTGTCCAAGATACCCTGCAATCAGTACATTCACGCCAACGCCGATCCAGATAGATGTCGCATTCATCAAAGTTGTAATGGGAAACGACAGGGAAACCGCCGTCAAAGCATTTTCACTCAGCCGCGCTACAAACGCGCTGTCTATCAGATTATAGGAATATTGCAGAAACATAGAAATCAGCGGCGGTATCGACATTTGCCAGATGAGTTTTCCAACGGGCGCAACCGCCATTTTGTTATTTGTCTGCATGCTTTCCCTCTTCTCCACAAATTGTCCGAACATTATAGTCCTCCATTCTGCTAATACTTCCGAGATACAAGCAACAAAAAAGCCACACAACTATCACAAGATAGCTGTGTGGCAAAAAGATGACCGAATCCGGAAAAGTCCACTAAAATTTTGCGTTTATCATTATAGCGAACTTGAATGAGACTGTCAAGCAGCAATCATTACGGAACTATGCAGCCAAAAATGAAATTTTAAATTCCACCACCACATTTGGTGGTGGAATTTACTCCCGCACAGTAAAGGTTTACTCTTTCATATAAAAATGGTAAGGTTATCTTTCTTTCTGACAGCAGTAGAAAGAAGGATATCCATGAGTAAATATATTCCAGGAAACCAGAAGCACCTTTCCCTTGAAGACCGTATCTATATCGAAAACGAACTGAACAAGGGAGAAACCTTTAAGAACATTGCCCGCTTTCTTTGCAAGGATCCAACAACCATTTCCAAAGAAGTAAGGGCTCACCGTCTATCCGACTGGTATCACAAAGGTACTTTCTATAATGCCCATAACTTTTGTATTCATCGCTTCCATTGCCGGAAAACCAATGTCTGCGGAAAAATCATTCTCTGCGATGTAAAATGCACTTCCTGCCCCACCTGTAATCAAACTTGCAAGGATTTTGTGAAGGAACAGTGCAAAAGACTGGATAAGGCGCCCTATGTCTGTAATGGCTGCACAAAAAAGATAAATCATTGCACCATCGCCCAGAAATACAGATACGATGCACGTTTTGCTGATAGAAAATACCGTGAAAAGCTTTCCGGTTCCAGAGCCGGTATAAACATGACAAAACATGAATTACGCAAAAAGGATGGCATTGTTTCTCCTTTAATCGAGCAGGGACAATCTCCATATCAAATCATTACCAATCATCCAGAACTGGATATGTCAGTCCGTTCCTTGTACACCTATCTGGATCAAGGTCTGTTTACAGCCAGAAACATTGATTTAAAACGTAAGCCCGGCTTCAAGCCACGAAAGTGCCATAAAACACAGATTACAAACAGAACCGTCTTCGAGAAAAGGTTATTCAGTGATTTTAGTGAGCTGCAGTTATCCTCTTTTGTAGAAATGGATACGGTACACTCATCCAGAGAATCCAACAAGACGTTACTGACCTTTTTCTTCACTAAGGAAAAGCTGTTCCTTGCCTTTCTCCTGAATCGTTGTACTAAAGGCGCTGTCCGGCTTATTTTTGACCGTTTAGAAAAACGTATGGGCACCTATGAGTTCTTATCTGTCTTTGAATATATCTTGACAGACAGAGGTTCAGAATTCGGAGATCCTGTCGCTCTTGAAACAGGACTGGATGAAATTCAGCGTACCAGCATCTACTATTGTGATCCCATGCGTAGCGGACAAAAAGGAGGTCTTGAGCAGGCTCACACCATGCTTCGCATGGTGCTTCCCAAAGGAACTAGTTTTGAATTTTTGACACAATGGGATGTGAATCTAATCGTGAATCACATCAACTCCACTCCAAGGGAAAGTCTTAATGGAAGCACGCCTTATGACGCCGCATTAGAGACACTCGGAAAAGAAACCCTAAACGCATTTCAGCTTAAGCGCATTGACCCTGATTTGGTCAATCTAACGCCTAAGCTGATTCGCTTCAACCATTAACAACCACTTAGAAATCTGCTGTCGGACTGGAAATTAAACTTTCACATTTTCCTCACATGACCGGTGGAATTTAGTCTCGCACACTACCTTCCAGTGGTCCGTTTGTCATACCATCAAATCAGTTTTTTCCAAGAAGTTACTCCTATTATAACAGAAATAAGCGTTTTGAGCTTATAAAACTCTTAGAAAATCAAGAACTTTTAAATGAGTGTGGAATTTACTTCTGCACTGGAATTTACTTTTTCAAGTTAGCAAAATTTGTATGCTTAGGATTTTTATTCTTTTTATCTATATACTTTATTATACTACAGATAAACGAATATGCTTCCTTTATATAAGGATTTTTTTCAAAATAAGATTTATTCTTTTTTATTCTTCCATCCTCATCACAAAATAGATGACAAATTTCTTCCATTTTTCTATTTCTGGCTTTTTTTGTTGCCGATACCTTCATAACATCGTTATACACAAAAAGTAATGTTACAAAGTCATGAATAACCGGATTTTTCATCATAGCATCCCTGTTATCCAACTCCCGAAATTCAGGTATCTTTCCGAGTATATTTGCCAGCTTTTTTGTTTTACTGAACTTTTTAAGACTATTAGGTTTCCTTAGCGTACTTAGAATACAATTATTATGTGCTGCCGCATTTCTTATAAACTTGATAGATTTTAAATAATCAGAATAGTTGAATGATGGATACATTTGGTAATACAATTCGTACAATTCCATAAAATTTCCAAAAGAGAACAATTCAACAATATTCCATACAGCTAATTTCTTCGGCTCTTTATACTCATCCAAATGCTTCTCTGCCAAATCCGAACAAAATGAATATTTATCTGCTTTACTCTGAATATCCGCCTCTGCATTTGGATGGTACTGCAGAAATAGCCTTACTATATTATACCCGTCTTCTTTCGGATTATCACTCAAATCATTCATTAATCGTACTTTTAAGTAATGTTCTACATCTATTAAACTATTATACGCCTACCATCGACACAATACAACAACTGATTATACCTTGTTTTCTACGTCTCCGTTTTATATATAAACTATGCATTTATGACCAAAGTGATAATGTCAATTCGAAATCACTATTTTCAAGCCAAGCAACTTACTGTTTGCCAAACTTTTTCTATTACTTTTTTCACCATCACATTTACAATTCGTGAATTACTCACCTTTATGAGGTTCTTCATTATTATCCCTTGTAATTTTTGAACTTCCACTGTCATCCTTTGCTCTATAAAAATATTCCTGTCCATTTAGTTTAAATTGACCATCATAATTCTGCATCCTCAAATTCTCCTTTATTATTAAAATCTCTGTTCTATATGTAATTAAGCCCCATCAGACAGATTTCTCTATCCAATGGGGCTTCTATGTCATATCGTCTGATTCCACATCATTATATTGTTTTCTTACATCAAATTCTGCATCGTTTGGCGTAAAATTGGCGTATTTTTGTAATTTTACAAATTTCCACCAATAAGGTACATCTCGTTTTTAGTACAGCTTTGCACCTGCTGGAATGTGGTTATCAACCATAAGAAGATGAAGTTCTTCATCCTCTGAATCCTTAAGATTGTTTACTGCTGAAAGTAACATACCGCAAGATTCAATTCCCATCATCTTTCTTGGTGGAAGATTTGTGATGGCAATAAGTGTCTTTCCAACAAGCTCTTCTGGCTCATAATAAGCGTGGATTCCGCTTAAAATAGTGCGGTCTGTGCCTGTTCCGTCATCTAAAGTAAACTGTAATAATTTCTTTGACTTAGGAACTGCTACACACTCTTTTACCTTAACAGCTCTGAAATCTGACTTGCTGAATGTATCAAAGTCTACTTCTTCCTCAAATAAAGGTTCAATCTTTACATTAGAGAAATCAATCTTCTCCGGCTCAGCTTTTACTTCTTCTGAAGGCTTAGAACTTACGCCATTTTCAGCCTTTACGCCACCAATGCTCTTCATTGTCGGGAGCTTTTTCGCTCCTGCTGTAAAGAGCTGTAAGATGATTTACATTTCTTTAAATCATTACAATATTTTCTTTAGCAAGCTGTACTAAAATAACCAAATTTGCAGTCTTTTTTGGTCATATATTAGTCATATTAAATTTTTTTGGTCAATTGCCTAGTCCTCAAATCAGAGGACTCTTTTCTATATTATATCGTTGTTTCTAAAATACATCCATGTTCTTGGCAAGTTTCTCCAAAGCCTCTCTAGTAACCTCTGGATTTGCCTCCGCATAAATGTTCATGGTTGTGCTGACATCAGCATGTCCCATTACTTCTTGAATAACTTTTACATTGGTTTCGTTCTCACAAAACCTCGAAGCAAATGTGTGTCTAAAAATGTGTGGATGTGTCAAGTATAGGACAAAAAAAATTTTATTTTTTTCTGCCGAAGACTATCTGACGCTTCCATCAGGTAGTCCCAGCACCTTTATTATCTTCTGATAAGTCATTTTTGTCCTGCTCAAGTTATCTCTGTTCTGAAAAAATATCGTCAAAATTCCATTCGATTTCGATTTCATCCTGACTATGAACACGGATCACCTTGATAATCTCACGCAGCTTCTCTGTATCGAACTTCTGAATTCCCAAGAAATCTTTTAGTTTTATTTTATCAGAAAGTTCATTTTGTTCAAGAAGCTTTTTGCTATTCTCCGCATCTTCTATTTTTCGTTTAATTTCATCCAGCTGTCCACTTATCTTTTCCGCTCTCTGCTTATACAAATCACGATCCATACGACCATCTTTGTAATCATCATAGAGTTTCATCTTTTCCGAGGTCAACTGTCGGCTCTGCTTTTGCAATTCTGCGGTATTGATCTCTTTGTAGTCGCATTGCCTGTTGTAAGATACTTTCTTTTCTTTTTCCAACATTGACGCTGCATACTGATGAACAAGCCCAAGGATATTCTCCTCCAGCGGTTCCCGTCGGATCACCAGACTTCGACACACAGGATCTCCATTGGTTCGAGCATCTGAGCATTTTAGCAGATGCTCCGTTTCTTTTAGCAAAGAATGCCCACAGTTGGCACATAACAGCAATGCTGGTTGCTTTTTACGTCTTTCCAGAGTAAAATTGGTGCGTGATTCCGCAACACTTCTCTTCTTTTTCGGATGCATTTCATTTGCTTTTTCAAACAATGCCCTGTCTATAATTGCCGTATGATGATTTTCCAGGCGAACCCATTCTGTTTCATCATTCAGAACTGCTTTATGACCGGTATGCATACTGCAACGTGTTTTGCCCCAGATTCTGGTTCCAATATAAATCTCATCCCGGACAATTGCCGCTACTGTCGTAGGGCTCCAGTGTTTCTTTTTGATCGTGTCAAACCTCTGGAACTGCACCTGATCCCCTCTTGATAATTTCTGCTCATCACAAGTGGCAATCGCCTGTCTGTTCAATTCCCTTGTAATATCTGCAAAACTTGTTCCTTCCGCTGCCATCCGAAAAATCATTTTCACGACTTTTGCAGCCTCCGGATCAACTTCCAGTCTTCCGTCTTTTCCTTTTTTATAGCCATATCTGGCATTTACTGGAAGGCGTGTACCATTTCTCGTTCTTGTCTGCAATGCTGATGAAATTTTCTTGGACAAATCCAGGCTATACATATTGTATACCAGATTCTGCAATGCTACATTCATTCCACCAGTCATTCCGCTGCTTGCAGCACTGTCATAGCTGTCATTAATCGAAATAAATCGTATCTGTAGAAGTGGGAAAATATATTCAATATAAAATCCAACTTCCAGATAGTCTCTTCCAAATCTGGAGAAGTCTTTTACAACTACACAGCCGATTTCTCCGCTTTTCATGTCATCCTGCAGCTGTTGAAATCCCTGCCGTTTAAAATGAGTACCGCTGACACCGTCATCCACATATTCCAGGATATCTGACTCAGCTACACCCAGCTGATCAATCACAAATGATTTTAACAGAATTCTCTGAGAAGTTACACTGTCGCTCTCTTTTTTGGCTCTGCCATCTACATTGTCATCTTCTGCGGATAAACGGATGTAAACAGCTGTTTTTCTATGATCTGTCATCTTGACTGCGCCTCCTTCTCTTTCTTTAATTTCTGTAAATCTGCAAACTGATCGTCATATACCAGCTTGATCTCATAATCATACTTACCATGGATAATAATTGAATCCACAAAGGCATCTGCCATTTCTTTTGTCAGCTTACGCTTTGACATATAAGTATGTATCACATTTCCCCAGCCTTCTTCAATGTGGTAATCCTGGGAATACCGAACCTGTGCCGCCAATACTGTGTCCAGACGGCTCTTGATATTCTCAATTTCATTGGAATAGATCCGAGAAAACTGTATGTACTCTTCTTCTGTAATCAAACGTTCCGAGTAATCTTCATATAAATCCGACTTACGCTTACTAATTCGGCTTAGTTCCCGTCGGAGTTTCCCCACCTCTTTATCCAAAAGCAGGTACTGTGTCTGATTTTTGGAAGCTGTATTCATTTCCTGAATCATTTTTTCTGTATCCAATACGGTTTTCATATGCGTTTGGATCAGGCGAAGAACATCGTCATCCACATATTCTTTTCTGACTCTGTGCCCTTTGCATTGCTTTCCTCCGGATTTATGGTTAGTATTGGCTCCGCAGATATAAAAGAATGTGCCATTTCTTTCTCTGGACAACGTCATGCGGTTGCCACAGCCTCCGCACCATATCTTTCCTGTATAGAAATTATGGTTTCTAATAGCCCCATTGTTCTGCTGATGTTTCTTCTTATAAGCTTCCGTATATTCCTGGATTTTAGATTGTACCTGTTGAAACAACTCTCTATCTATAATCCCTTCATGCGTGTTCTCCACATGCACCCATTCACTCTCTGGTCGGTTTCTCTGTTTATTTCCCTGGAAAACACTTTGCTGATATTTTCCAAATACAGAATCACCTGTGCAATGAACATCCTGAAGAACTCGTTTCACTTCATAATTATTCCAGGGTTTTGACTCCGGAAGCGGCTTTTCACCGGTTTTATAGAATTTTCTCTGTAAAGTCGGCGATAAAACTCCATCTTTATTGAGCTGTCTTGCAATATCACTATAGTTCCTGCCATCCATATACATAGAAAATATACTTTTCAGATGTTCTGCAGCTTCATCATCAACAATCAGCTGATGATGGTCTTCTTCTGACTTTCTGTAACCATACGGTTCCCAGGCACTTGTAAATTTTCCTTTTTTCCAAAGAGCTTTTTTTGCGCTGCTGCTCTTTTTGGCAAGGTCTTTCGAATAGAACTCATTGATAATATTCTTCAGTGGAACTGTAAGATCCACACCCTCTCTGAAGGAATCGAAATCATCTGTCACAGCCAGGAATCTTACATGGAAAAACGGGAATACTCGTTCAATATAATTGCTGGTTTCGACATAATTTCTGCCAAGTCTGGACAAATCTTTTACGATCACACAATTGATTTTTCCATGCTTGATATCTTCCATCATCTGTACGAATCCAGGACGGTCAAAATTTGTACCTGAATAGTCTGAGTCCTTATAAACTTCCGCAACCGAAATATCTTCCGTATCTGCTACAAAGTTTTTCATCAATTCCACCTGGGTTTCTATCGTTCCTCTTTCTAAGGTTTCTTCTGTTTCCATTGAAATTCTGGCATACAATCCTGCCCGGAATGGTCTTCTCACCTCTGTCTGGACGGTTGCACTGCCGACTACTTCCGGAATGTTTTTCCTACTCTTTCGTGCCATTTTATACAACCTCCTTTACCTTGACCTGCAGATTATTATCATCATCTATTACCGTATCAACTCCCATAGCCGGTAATTGATTCAGCAATATCTGATAACAATCATCAAAATCAAAAGTGATCTCTATATTCTTTTTATCATATACTCTGATTTTCCTGATCAGTTCTACCACCACTGTGCGGGACAGTTCTTCAATATCCTGATATTTCACAAAATAATCCAGCCAGGTATTGGCATTGTCTGCTTTTTCCAGCTCACTATCCATTTCTTTCTGGATTGCACGGATACTCTCTTCCGCATTTCTAAGCCTCTTTCCATAGGCTGCATGAAGCTCTACATAGTCTTCTTTTGATACAATGCCCTCTTTCATATCCGAATAGAGCATCATCCGTAACTCCTTACAACGTTCTGTCTCCTGTTTTTTCTTCTCCAACCTGTCCTGCAGCTTCTTCATATTGATCTCCTGAAATGGCACAGTACCAACAAATTCCAGGACTCTTTTCAGGTGCAGGATATTCTGGATATGCTGTTTCAGCATCACCAGTACGGCATCTTCCAGATCCTTTTCCGGTATTCTATGACTAGAACAGCGTTTTGTTTCTTTATTTGCGGAACATAGATAATAAGCATATTTTTTCCCTGCCACAGTAGAAACCTTTCTTGTCATAGGTGCACCACAATCCGCACATACAGCAATTCCGGATAACAGATATACCTGCTTTTGGTCAGGTGAAGTACGTGTATCCATGCCCAGAAGTCTCTGAACAATTTCAAAATCACGGTCACTCACCAATGGCTCATGATTTTTCTCAATCCGGATCCAGTCATCTTCCGGTTTCACATAAGTCTGCTTCACTTTATGGTTCGGTGTTGTCCTTTTTCCCTGCACAAGGTTTCCGATATAAACCTCGTTTTCCAGTATCCTGCGGACGGTAACGGAACTCCAAAGTGCCTGTTCTTTCTGCCGGAAGCCTGTTTCATAACGACTGCCGTTGCTGATTTTATACTCAAATGGGGAAAGAATACCCAGTTCATTTAAACGATTAGCGATCGCATCCTGACTCATTCCCTGCAGCTTCATCTTAAAAATATCCTGTACTACACTGCCTGCAGATGGATCAATCTCTAATTTATGCTTATCTGTCTTTGTCTTCCTGTATCCAAAAGCTACAAACGGAGTCACGCATTCGCCTTTTTTCCTCTTAATCTCAAGATTACTCCTGATCTTAATAGAAATGTCACGGCAATAAGCATCATTGATTAAATTCTTAAATGGGATAATGATTTCGTCTGCCTGATTCTTTCCCTTGAGACTGTCATAATTGTCATTGATGGCAATAAAACGCACACCAAGAGCCGGGAATAATCTCTCGATATACTTCCCGGAATCAATATATTCCCTTCCAAATCGTGATAAGTCTTTTACCACTACGCAGTCTACAATCCCACGCCGGATATCTTCCAGCATTGCCTGGAATGCTGGGCGCTCAAAATTAGAGCCTGAGTATCCATCATCAACTCGGACTGAAACAACTTCAATATCTTTTTTGTCTTTCAGGAAATCCAGAATCAAAGCTTTCTGGTTAGAAATGCTGTTACTTTCCAGTTTTGCTGAACTGGAAATATCGCCATCTTCTTTAGATAATCTGACATAGATGGCGGCATGATAGATTTTATTGATATTCTGATACATATCTTACCTCCTTTTATTACGTCAGAAAATCCATGTAATAAAAGGGGGCTGCATAATTTGTCCTTACCGACATTCTAACACAGTCCCCTCAATCTTGCCAGTACTTTTTCAGACACTCAGAAGCATATTCTCAAATGCCTGCTCCATAGATATACCGTTATTGGCAAATCTGACTTTTACTTTCATATTGCCGATCCGGACCAAATATGGATTTCCTACTTTATTCAGAAAAATATCTCTCCGTTCCTGAAGCGATTTATTTCTGTCTGCTTTTATCATCCGTAGATCAGTCATTTCATTGATATCTACATCACTGAAATCCTGCTCCAGATAGTTTCTATATTCCTCTGCCGTCATGCCCTTCTCCTTCCATTCCCATTTGAATCCGTACTGCTTTCAGTACCCGATCCAAACTCCACTTATTTACTCTTCCGCATTTCTCAATAATACATTTTGTAGAAATGCTCA
>OHCF01000891.1_pt1 | contig 13318 bp, 13 predicted proteins | sample 1577511 | NCBI WGS metagenome assembly OHCF01 (sample SAMEA3879568, study PRJEB24766) | human gut metagenome | biome: human-associated habitat; feature: feces | place: USA | collected 1985/1987 | reverse complement strand
CGTTCATGAATAACTTGTATGAGAGCGGCCTGACAGCAAAGGCAACTCTTGAATATACCGGAGAACTGAACGAAAAAGCGAAAACAGCACTTGTCAAGTCGTTTGAGGAGTTTGGCAGCGGGGCGAAGAATACAGGAAAAATCCTGCCTGTTCCGTTGGGGATGAAACTCACACCTCTCGACATCAAACTGACAGATTCGCAGTTCTTTGAACTGAAAAAATACAATGCACTGCAAATCGCCGGAGCGTTCGGGGTGAAACCGAATCAAATCAACGACTATTCAAAGTCGTCATACAGTAACAGCGAAATGCAGCAGTTATCATTCTACGTTGACACAGAACTGTTCATAATCAAGCAGTACGAGGAGGAAATCAATTTCAAAATACTGCCGGATGAAGATACAGACGACGGATATTATTACAAATTCAACGAAAAGGTATTGTTCCGCACTGATTCAAAAACGCAGATGGAATATTTGAGAAACGGTGTCGGGGGAATGATTATCAAACCGAATGAGGCAAGACGTAAACTCGACATGGAAGATGCGGAGGGAGGCGATGTTCTGCTTGCAAATGGCAGCATCGTTCCGTTGACTATGGCGGGAGCAGCATATTTGAAAGGTGCATCCGAACCGGATGAAACCGAAGAACCGGAGCAGCCGGAAGAAAAGACAGAGCCGGACGCAGAGCAGCCGGACACAGCAACAGAACCGGACGAAACCGACGAGGCAGAGGACGAGGATGAACAGGAGGGAGGTGAATAATCATGCCAAAGAGACGTTTTGATTTCACAAAGAAGAATAAACGCAGCGGAAAGGTCGAAAATGTCGGCTATTTGGATTTAGAGCAGGACGAGGAACAGAGCAGATGTTCCTTGTATTTCTACGGTGACATTGTATCGGCAACATGGGAATCCATGTGGTACGAGGAGGACAGATGCCCGCAGGACATCGCAGATTTTCTCAACCAGTTAGATGGCTATGAGGACATTGATATTTATTTCATAGGTAATTGCGAAACTCGCGATGCTCGTTTGCAATTTTGTATCTAAACAGGGAAAAATTCGTGCAGGGCACGAATTCTAAAATGAGAAATGGATAACTATCAGTTTTAGGCATACTTTAATAAACCATAAGGTATATGAAGTTGGTAAGACCTAAGCTATGAGTGGTTTTAGACTTCGTATGTACTCATGATGTTTGATCCTGTCTGCAAGAACAACGGTAATAAGTTGTGTGATACCAGCAAGGATTAAGTCTGTATGCAATGTTTTTTCATTCTGAGTACGGCGTCCTGCGAGACAGAGATTCTCTTTTATGTGATTGATATCTCTTTCAACAGCAGTTCTGATCTTGTAAGTGCTATCCCATTCTTCGGTTCCACGAATGGTGCCTGGATAAGCACGAAGATCTTTTTCGGGATAAACATAAACCATACGTCCGCATTCAGAAGTAGTACAGGGATTATCGCAGATACAATGTCTATGATATTTTCCGGTTGATGCATCCTTAACATACTTTATTTTAGGACAGCTAAACTTATATCTTTTTAAACCATTTTTTCTTGTAGACGTACCTTCTGGTTTCATTGAAAGTGAAGGATCATTAGGACAACAAGGTATACCGTTTTCATTGATCGTACAATCCGGATTTTTTAATCCGGATCTGGAATTAAGAGGAATGTATGCTTTTGTGAAGTGTTTATTTTCGCCAAAGGTATTGCCTGTAAGCAGTTCACCATAAAGCTGGCACGAATCAAATGCTGCATCACCAAGAAAGGTTCTGGGATTAATAAGTGGATGCTTTGTAAAGAAATCTTTTAGTGTAGGAATGAGTAATTTTGCATCATGAACACATTTATCTTCATCTGGAGAATTCGATTTCTTTTCCACAACGATCTCAGGATGAGCGGTCATAAAGTCTTTGTTATAAAAAGCTATATGTCGGATAATTCCGAGACCATTGGTAACAATGCCAAACTTGTAGACATAGCAAAAATGACCATTAATGTATAACTGTTTAATTTCAGGATTTGCGGATGCGTGTGTTGGCATGGAACCATAAGCTGCCTTGTAAGGATCATAACTTTTATCGAGGTTATTCGCTTTGGCATAAGCTTTCAGCTGCCGGATAATGCGATTTGCGTATTTCGGATTATTTTCAGTAACGAAAGCCTCAATGCCAGAAGAATCAAAGATCGTCATATCCGCTTTGACCGAATCAATAGATTGGCAGATCGGTTCTGTTAGATCAACAAGGTTATCAAAAACGAGCTGAATGTCATCCATAAAATCTTGTTTAAAACGAGTGATCTTAGAAGCATCTGGGACTTTAGAAAAGCCACAGAATTCACGTAGTGGTTTTGAATAGGCAAGAAAAGTTAAAAGCAGTTGGTCTGTGGGAATGGAAAAAATACGTTGGATGATCAAAGCCCACAGGAAAGCTTGTAAAGGGTATTTACGGGTTCTGCCCGTTGATGCATAAAAATGATTTCGAAATGAAATCGGAATAAACTCATCAATATCGATATGAGTTTCTAATAGAGATAGAAACGCAGGTTTGTCATTTTCAAATTTTTTCTGGCAATCTGAAAAAATATCTGCCAAAGAAAGCTGTTTATATGTTATCATAGATGTCAGAATAACTCCTTTCTTGGTGTATGGTTTATAGTTTCTCGACAACTCTATTATACCATATCCAGTGAGGGGTTATTTGTTTTTTGTGGTAAAAAAATGCCGTGTTTATGCGGCTTGTGGCGTTTCGCAAACGCCTATTAAAGATTAAATAGGATACGGCAGGAGATATACCAGAAATATGTCATCTGTTGTGAAAGCCACAGTTATGGAAAAAAGAGGATTGGCTGGCAGTTCTGGTAAGATTTATCAGTGCTGAGTATACATTGAACCGTTATCTGGAATGGGCATTTTTTGCAATCCTGATCGGAATTCTGGTATCCAACACCGTTGGAGTTCCAACATGGCTGAAGCCGGCGATCCAGACAGAATTCTATATCAAAGTCGGACTGGTGATCATGGGATTTTCCGTACTGTTTTCCAATATTGTTAATTTTGGACTTTACGGACTGGGAATTGCATGGATCGTAACACCAATCGTTATTCTTTTCATGTGGTGGTTCGGAACCAGGATTTTAAAAATTGACAATAAACCGTTTGTCATTACCCTGGCAACCGCAACCTCTGTTTGCGGAACGTCCGCAGCGATCGCAGTCGGAGCAGCAAGCAAAGAAAAATGATCTTTCACTGACCGTATCCATATCTATTATCTTTACGGTACTGATGATGGTATTTGAACCGGTACTGATCCGTGTAACCGGTCTTGGAGAATTGATGGGCGGTGCTCTGATCGGTGGTACTGTCGATTCAACCGGAGCAGTAACCGTAGCAGGTACTGCACTTGGAGAGACAGCACAGACAGCAGCAGTCCTTGTAAAATCCATCCAGAATATTCTGATCGGATTTATCGCATTTGCAGTTGCAGTATTTTTTGCAACAAAAGTTGAAAATAACGGAGAAAGCAGCAGAAAAATCGGAGTATCCGAAATCTGGTACAGACTTCCGAAATTTATCCTTGGATTTTTTGCCGCTTCCTTAATCGCATCTTTTATAGCAGTTCCGGCATTCGGAAAAGAGAGCGTTTCATCCATCAACAGCGTACTGGATCAGTATAAGAACTGGGCATTTGTTCTGGCATTTACAAGCATCGGGCTGGAAACAAATTTCCGTGAGATCAAAGAACAGTTCCAGGGAGGAAAACCATTGACACTTTATGTGGTTGGACAGTTGTTTAACATTGTTCTGACTTTTGCGGCAGTATATCTGCTGCTGAGCGGAAAATTCTTCCCGCTGCCAAATCTGGCATTATAAGGAGATGCAGACTATGAAGAAAAAAACAGGAAAAAAGAAAAATCTGTTTTCTGCCGTAAATTATACCGTTCTGGTGCTGACGGTCATTGCAGCCGTTTATATCATGGCAAATGGTCTGGGACGGATCGATGGCCTGGATTTTGGAGCAGGGGCATATTATTATGCAGACATTCCACAGTTTGCAAAATATGTAGATGGATCTTACTACAAATCACCGGTTTCCATGTGGGTGCTCATTGCACTGTTCCTGATCTGGGGATTCTTCATGTATAAACTATGGGGATGGATTGAAAGAAAAGATAAGTAAAAATAAAACCTGATAAAAAGCCTGCCGCAGAGTATGCGGCGGGCTTTTTCGGGAAGAAACAAAAACGTTGACAAACATCACATAGAGAGTTATCATAACTACATAAAGGTTCTGAAACAAATCTAAATTCATTGCCGTTCGGCAGGAAAATCCAGAAAAGAGACCTGCACGAAGCGGCAGAAACAGGAATCATGCAACCATAGCAGCTTCGTGCAAAAAACAGAAGAAAAGGAGCGAAGCCTATGGGAGAAAAAGACATTACGGAAAAGATACTGGAAGATTATAATGATGTGTTTGCGGATATTATAAACGGATTACTGTTTCAGGGTGAGCAGAGAGTGTTGCCGGAAGCACTGGAGAATATGTCGGTTCATTCACAGTACAAGGCAGACGATGAGAAAATACATGAACTGGAACGGGATGTGGCAAAATACTGGAAAGAAAAAGAAGTACAGCTTGCAGTCTGTGGGATTGAAAATCAGAGTAAGATTGAGAAGAACATGCCGTTTCGCATTATAGGGTATGATGGGGCAGCGTACCGCAGCCAGCTGCAGCAGGAAAGAACCAAGATTTTGCCGGTAGTAACAGTTGTTTTATATTTTGGAACGGACAGACATTGGAGAAGCGGAAAAAATATCAAATCTCTGATGGAAATACCGACAGGTCTGGATGAATTTGTGAGTGATTATCAGATAAAAGTATTCGAAGTCGCCTGGCTGAGTGAAGAGCAGATCCGTCGATTTCGAAGTGATTTTCGGATTGTGGCAAACTTTTTTGTAAACAAAAGAAAAAATAAGAACTATATACCGGATGATCCGACAGAAATACAGCATGTAGATGAAGTGCTGAAACTTTTGCAGGTCATGACCGGAGATGCAAGGTATAAAAGAATTTTTGGCAAAAAGAAGGAAGGGGTGCACAGTATGTGTGATGTGGCAGAAAGATTAGAAAAAATGGGATGGGAGAAGGGAATCAAGCAGGGAAGTCTTAGAAACAGCATAAAAGTTTATAAAAATTTATTAGATCGTGGATTTGGGAGAGAAGAAGCTCGCAAGATTGCGGAGGTTCCGGAAAGTTTTGAGGAGAAAGAAATCAAAAGACTTGCGGAGCTGCCAGAAGATGCAATCCTGGAACAGTGATAAAGCGGATGGAATTTTTGGACGCAAACGTTATTATTTTGAAACAAACAGAATCTGCTGCATCTGCAATTTTATGACAGCAAATGCAGCAGCTTTTGATATGTTTTCTACCATTTCTCAAGGTAAAGAGTGTCCTGGATACGTTTCAAAGAAAAAGAAGTACAGCTTGCAGTCTGTGGGATTGAAAATCAGAGTAGGATTGAGAAAAACATGCCGTTTCGCATTATAGGGTATGATGGGGCGGCGTACCGCAGCCAGCTGCAGGAAAGAACCAAGATTTTGCCGGTAGTAACAGTTGTTTTATATTTTGGAACGGACAGACATTGGAGAAGCGGAAAAAATATCAAATCTCTGATGGAAATACCGACAGGTCTGGATGAATTTGTGAGTGATTATCAGATAAAAGTATTCGAAGTCGCCTGGCTGAGTGAAGAGCAGATCCGTCGATTTCGAAGTGATTTTCGGATTGTGGCAAACTTTTTTGTAAACAAAAGAAAAAATAAGAACTATATACCGGATGATCCGACAGAAATACAGCATGTAGATGAAGTGCTGAAACTTTTGCAGGTCATGACCGGAGATGCAAGGTATAAAAGAATTTTTGGCAAAAAGAAGGAAGGAGTGCAAAGTATGTGTGATGTGGCAGAAAGATTAGAAAAAATGGGATGGGAGAAGGGACAAATGGAAGGAAAAATGGAAGGAAAAATACTGGTATATAAAAATCTGCGCAGGGAAGGATTTGACGAGAAAGAAGCCAGAAGACTTACAGAGCTGCCAGAAGATATGACTCTGGAACAGTAATATTGCGGTGTCAGAACGGATAGTAAATGAGTGTGCTCCCCACCCATTGCTTATTACTTTTTGCAATTGAAGCAGGGGACTTACCTGATTTGGTTAAATAAAAATTTACAACCTACATTCATTGTGATAAAATGTGAAAGAATTATGCAGAAAAAAGTCGAATAGTAATCAGATACAAATTTAAGAAAGAGGATGCACAAATGATCACTGTTAAAACCTATCGTGGACACATTCGCAACTGGAAAGAACTTTGTGAGGAACTGGCAGTCGATGCAGCGCTGCCAAGAGAAGAAAAAGAGCAGGAAATCCTGGTCAAAGCATATCAGAAATGGGGCGGAGAGATGGCAGATCATCTTTATGGTATGTTTGCTTTTGCCCTGTGGGATGAAGAGGAGAAAAAGCTGTTCTGTTTAAGAGACCAGTTTGGAACGAAACCGTTTTATTATTATCAGATGGAGGATGGTAATCTTCTGTACGGAACGATGATCCGCGACATTATCAGTCAGCCGGGATTCAAAAAGGAACTGAATGAGGAGATGCTTCAGATTTATCTGAGCCTGACTTATGGTGCTGGCGAGGATACGTTTTTCAAGGGTCTGAAGAAGCTTATGCCGGGGCGTTATCTGATCTGGAAGGATGGAAAAGTGGAAATCCACAGATACTGGACACCAGAGTTTCAGCCGGATGAGAGTAAATCCCTGGAAGACTGGGCAGATGAGATTCATTCAACACTCAAATCCATCATGCCGGAAGTAAAGACAGAGGACGAAACCGTAGAATCTTTCCTGTCAAGCGGTGTGGATTCTTCCTATGTGCTGGCGATGTCGGACGCGAAGATGTCCGATTCCTGCGGTTATGACGAAGAACGATTTGATGAATCACGTCTTGCAAAAAAGACAGCGGAACTTCTCGGAAGAGAACATTCTGTCTGCAAGATCACACCACAGCAGTATTTTGATATCGTACCATATGTTATGTACAATATGGAGCAGCCGCTTGGAGATGCATCTGCGATCGTATTTACCATTGCCTGCAATGCAACCGCAGAACATACGAAAATCTGCTATTCCGGAGAAGGTGCGGATGAATTCTTCGGCGGTTACAATATGTACCGCAATGCAGAACGTTACGGTGAAAATCTGAAGACATTTTATGTCGGCAATACAAACATCATGAAGGAAGATGAAAAGAAGAAAATCCTCAAACACTACAATCCGGAAGTTCTTCCGATCAATCTTACGCATGAAATCTACAAAGAGACGGAAGGTCTGGATCCGCTTACCAAAATGTCTGATGTAGATATTCAGATCTGGCTGGAAGGCGATATTTATCTGAATGTAGATAAGATGAGTACAGCAGCAGGGCTGGAGATCCGCATGCCGCTTACGGACCGCCGGATTTTTGATATTGCATCGAGAATGCCGTCACGTTTCAAAGTCAATGCAGAGCAGAATAAAGTGGCATTCCGTACCGCAGCAGCAAAAGTACTTCCGGAAGAGATCGCATTTCGTAAGAAACTGGGATTCATCGTGCCAATCCGTATCTGGATGGCAGATGCAAGATACAACCAGGATGTACAGCGCCTCTTCCATAGTGACATCGCAGAGAAATTCTTTGATGTAGATGCAATCAATGAAATTTTTGATGAATATGTTGGCGGTAATTCTGATAACTGGAGAAAAGTGTGGACGATCTATACTTTCTTTGTATGGTATGAAGAGTATTTTGTGAAGAGATAAGATCATAAATATAAAAAATAATGGTAACTGTTCAGAGCCAACCTCCAAAATGCTACGCATTTCGTCGGTGTGGCGTATCCGCCAAATAAAATTTCAAAAACAGTTTTAAAAATGCAAGCATTTTACATCTGTTTTTTGAAATTCTGCTTGGCTCTGAACAGTTACAAATAATGTATAAAATTAGCAGGAATCGAATACAAAAAGGTATCGGTTCCTGCTTTTACATCTGCTTGCAATCTAATCTTCATACTATACAGAAGAATATGTCATGCGATGCATTCTTGAATTTTTAGACAAATCTTCCAAATGATACATTGTATCCCGCCCCGCTTCGTGATAGACTGTCTTTATGGAAATTTTATAATAAAGGAAGGAGAGTGTTTTTATGGGAAGCAAAATAAAGACTATACAGATTCTTCAGGCAGCAGGCTATATCCTTCTGGGACTGTTTCTAGTGCTGCATCCAGATACCAGCGTAAAAGCAATCTGCTACGGCTGCGGCGTATGTGCGGCAGCATATGGACTTTTGCATGTGCTCCAGTGCCGCAAAGGGGAATCAAAAGGTGAGCTGATCCTGGGGGTTGTATTTATTGCACTTGGTATCTTCTGCCTGCTTACACCACAGACGGTGGTATCGTTTCTGCCGTTTTTACTTGGTGTAGTTCTGTTGCTGGATGGCATCAGTAAAATTCAGCGTGCTCTGGATCTGCGTGTGCTGGATGCGATTGGCTGGGGAAAACTTCTGACGATGGGAATCCTGCTGTTGATACTTGGTGTAATGCTGCTGTTCAATCCATTTGGGGCAGTAAAAATGACCATGGTATTCTTTGGCATCTGTCTGATCGCGGATGGAGCACTGGATCTGTTATTTTTGCTGATCGTTTTATCTTAGTCGAGAAGACTCCCACTTCTATAAGTGGAGAGCAAAATGATGCACTGACAGGAGAGTGATCTATGAAACCGGAACTTGACAATCCGTCTGTTCACCGTTATATGCGGGTATACAATTATTATAAACAACTGATTTTGTCTCAGCAGCTTGCTCCTGGGAGCAGGCTGCCTTCCATCAGGCGGTGTGCGGCAGAATTGCAGATGAGCCGGACAACGGTGGAGACAGCATATATGGTGCTGGCAGCGGAAGGATATATCATTTCCAGGCCGCAGAGCGGTTTTTATGTAACAGAGATTGCCAGGACCAGAAGGCAGGCAGAGCAGCGGAAAAAGGAAATACCTCAGCAAAAGCAGAAAGTCCGGTACAATTTCGCATCGGCGGGTGTCGATAAAGAGACATTTCGTTTCGAACTCTGGAGACGTTACATCAAAAGTGCCCTGCGGCAGGATGAGCGTCTGCTTTCCTATGGAGAACCACAGGGAGAATATGATCTGCGCGAGGTTTTGTGCAGATATCTGCAAAATAACCGTAATGTGGTCTGTACACCGGAACACATTGTGATTGGTGCCGGAATACAGAGTCTGTTACATATACTATGCCCATTGATACAGAAGAGAAAACAAGTTTTCTTTTACAACCCGGGCTTCCGGCAGGGGCGGGCGATTTTTGAGGACTATAATTTTCAAATCTGCGGCAGCAAAAAAGTAAAGCCGGATGTCTGTTATGTATCACCGTCTCAGATCACCTCATGGGGAGAAGTTCTTTCTGTGCAGGAGAGGATGAAACTGCTTCGTGAAGCGTCCAGGGAAAATATACTTCTGATAGAGGATGATTATAACAGTGAGTTTTGTTATGTTCATCATCCGGCACCTTCTATACAGGGTTTGGCCGGAGGAGAAGGCGTGGTATATCTTGGAACCTTTTCCAGAATGTTATTGCCGTCCATTCGTCTGAGTTTTATGGTTTTGCCGTCGGATCTTCTGGAACAATATGAAAAACGGAAAGATTTTTACAATCAGACGGCATCGAAAGCAGAACAGATTGCGCTGTGTCAGTTTATACGAGATGGTCATCTGGAAAGCCAGATTCGCAAAGCGAGAAAATATTATCAGGCAAAAAGTAAACTTTTATGCCAGGAAGCACAGAGGATTTTTGGCGACAGGGCAGAGGTTACGGCAAGTGAGACCGATTTTTTGAGTCTGCTGGAGATCAGAAGTGAGAAAAAAATAGAAAATGTTTTAAAGGAAACAGCAAAATACGGCATTTTGGTTTTGCCTGCCGGAGAAAGTGACAGAGGAATACGGCTGGCACTTTCCTGTGCAGCGGTTTCGACAGAAGAATTTTCGCAGGCACTTATTCTTCTGAAACAATGCGTTTAATAATTACAAGAGGAGATTAAAATGGCAAGACAAAAGAATAAATTACTGATGTTCCTGTTTGCACTGATTCCGGGAGCAGGACAGATGTATATGGGATTTATGAAACAGGGACTGTCGCTGATGACACTGTTTGCAGCATTGTGTGCAACAGGTATCTGGCTGGATTTGAGGCCGCTGCTGTTTTTTGCACCAATTATTTTACTGTACAGTTTCTTTGATGCAACCAATAAAAATGCTATGGATACAGAGGCGTTTCAAAAACTGGAGGATCATTATCTCTGGGGCGATGACTGGACGGATTTCGGGGAAGGAATCAAAGAGAGTATCAGCAGAAGAGACGGCAAAAAAGCGATGGGAACGGTTATGTATGTGGTAGCGGCCTGCATGGTGTGGAGTGCAGTAAAATATTTTGCGGATATTATTTATGGGCCGTCCAGTCTGCCGGGGGCTGTGATCGCGAAGATCCCGGTCATTGTGGTCGCAATGTTTATTTTCTGGCTGGGACATAAGCTGATGAAGAGTGCTTCTGAGGAGGAAAAACGATTTTATGGCGGAATGCCGTATCCTTATATAAATAACCCGGCGATCCATATGCATGGAGAACGTATGCCAAATCCGTGGGAGCGTGTCTTTAGAGAGCCGGATCGCAGGATGTCGCCGCCAGAGTACAGGGAGGAACAGAGTACACCGTTAAAAGAAGAAGTGGCTGCTGCGAAAACAGAACCGGAAACAAAAACGGAAACAGAAAAAACTTCAACGGAAAATTCCAAAGTAGAACTGAAAAAAGAAACTTCATCACAGACGAAGATGGAAGAAACTGTTTCAGAAGAAAATGAGACAGAAAGAAATAAAGACAAGGCTGAAGAAGAAAAGAAACAGCCAGAAGGAAACGCAAATGGTGCTGCGGAAGAAAACAGACAGTCAGAAGTAACCGAAGAAAAAGAATAGGCATGTATGGAAAACTCCCTTCATAGGATGCAGTAAATGAGCTGCTGTATGGAGGGAGTTTTTTGTACCTGATACCATTTGTGCTGTTTGCCGTGATCAGCTATGCATTCTGGAAAAGGCAGGATGCCTACGGCGATTTTATACGTGGGGCAGAGGAAGGACTTCGCACTGCAGTGCAGCTTCTGCCGACACTGGTTGGTCTGATGGCGGCAGTTGGAATCCTGCGGGCATCGGGTTTTCTGGACTGGATTTCCGGCATGCTGGAGAAACTGCTCTCAGGAACCGGGTTTCCGTCCCGGCTTCTGCCAATTGCTATTGTACGTCTGTTTTCTGCCAGCGCTGCGACCGGATTTTTACTTGATATTTTTAAAGAATACGGACCAGATTCCAGGCTCGGAATTACCGCATCGCTGATGCTGAGCTGCACGGAAACGGTATTTTATACTATGAGTGTTTATTTTATGTCGGTAAAAGTTACCAGAACAAGGTATACACTGGCAGGGGCATTGTTTGCTGCATTTGCCGGGCTTGCTGCCAGTATTTTTCTGGGATTTTGTTAAAGCGTCATTCCCTGATTTTATAATTTCAAAGACCATTCCTGGCAGTTCCAGACGGTAGTCACAACATCCTGATAAAACTCCGGTTCGTGACAAATTAACAGAATACTTCCTTTGTATTCCAGGAGGGCACGTTTCAGTTCTGCTTTGGCATCGACGTCGAGGTGGTTGGTCGGCTCGTCCAGAAGTAAAATGTTGGTTTCGCGGTTCAGAATCTTACATAAACGTACTTTGGCCTGTTCACCTCCGCTGAGGACGCGCACCTGGCTTTCGATGTGTTTGGTGGTCAGTCCGCATTTAGCCAGCATGGATCGGATTTCATACTGGGAAAGTGCCGGAAATTCATTCCAAATTTCCTCGATACAGGTTGAAGTGTTCTGTGTATCAGATTCCTGCTCAAAGTAACCGATATACTGATAATCACCAAGCTGCACTTCTCCGGAGTAAGGCCTGATCAACTGGAGGATGCTTTTTAAGAGTGTAGTCTTACCGATACCGTTTGCACCGGTCAGGGCAATGCGTTCGCCGCGTTCCATGCGGATGTTCAGTGCTTTGGTCAGCGGCTCATCGTAACCGATCACAAGGTCGTTTGTTTCAAAAATCATTTTTCCGGAAGCACGGGCGGTTTTAAAATGAAATTCTGGTTTTGGTTTTTCACGGTCAAGTTCGATGATGTCCATTTTGTCCAGCTTTTTCTGTCGCGCCATCGCCATATTTCGTGTGGCAACACGCGCCTTGTTGCGGGCGACAAAATCTTTGAGGCTGCTGATCTCCTGTTGCTGACGGTTGTAAGCAGCTTCAAGCTGAGCTTTTTTCATGGCATAAACTTCCTGAAATTTATCATAATCACCCGGATAGCGGTCCAGACGGCAGTTTTCCATATGGTAGATCAGGTTGATGACGCTGTTCAGAAACGGAATATCATGGGAAATCAGGATAAATGCATTTTCATAATCCTGTAAATAGCGCTTCAGCCACTCAATATGCTGTTCATCCAGATAGTTGGTCGGCTCATCCAGAAGCAGAATATCTGGTTTTTCCAGCAGAAGTTTTGCCATCAGGACACGGGTACGCTGACCGCCGGAAAGATCGGTCACATCACGGTCAAGCCCAAGTTCTTCCAGACCAAGGGCACGTGCAATTTCATCGACTTTCGTATCGATCATATAAAAATCATGCTGTTCTAAAAGCTCCTGGTAAGTACCGGTTTCGGCAAGCAGACGTTCCATCTCTTCCGGACTGGCATCTCCCATCTGTTCATACATCTGATTCATCTCTTTTTCCATTTCAAACAGAAACTGAAAAGCAGAGCGCAGAACATCACCGATCGTCATGCCTTTTTCCAGCACCGTGTGCTGATCCAGATAGCCGACCTTCACGTTCTTACTCCAGGTGATTTTTCCTTCCTCCGGTTCCAGCTTGCGCGTAATGATTTTCATAAACGTGCTCTTGCCCTCGCCATTGGCTCCCAGCAGCCCGACGTGTTCGCCTTTTAACAGGCGGAACGAGACGTCCTCAAAAATACTGCGGCCGCCAAAGCTGTGGCTGCAGTGCTCCAGTGTTAAAATACTCATAGTCTAACCCTTCCTTATTTAATTTGATACGATAACGGATTCAGTGTAACGAATGGCGGTGAGGTTGTCAATTCCAAGCACGGATTTCAGCATTTTTCT
>OHCF01000886.1_pt1 | contig 13350 bp, 7 predicted proteins | sample 1577511 | NCBI WGS metagenome assembly OHCF01 (sample SAMEA3879568, study PRJEB24766) | human gut metagenome | biome: human-associated habitat; feature: feces | place: USA | collected 1985/1987 | reverse complement strand
ATAATATCTTATCACTTAATTACCAACTTGTAAAGTCTTTTTTGAATTTTTTTGAATTTTTTTCAATTTTTCTTATTATAAAGCTAAAAATATCACTCAAGAATGTCAAATATCACCCTATTTATATCATTAGTCTTTATATATATTATAATAATAACTAATTGCTATATTCAAAATGTTTTCACCAATATCTTTAATAGTTTTCTTACTCTTCATAATTAAATAAAAATCTTCATCACTATTATTTTCAATTAAATATCTAACTACCAAATATGACAAATCATAACCATTATAATTTTCATTAACAAAACTTTTACCATGATTTAAATCATTAATACAAGGAATATTCTTAATAGAAAATATTTTATTATTTAGAAACTCTTTAAAAATATCAGTATCATTATATTTATCATTTTGCAAAGAAAAATTCATAGCAAGTCCTTCATCAAACCAAATAACTCTATTATCAGCATCATCCTCAATATAATACCTATAAATATGATGTACAATTTCATGCATAATAGCCTTAATAATATAACTTTCACTCTTATTACCATTAATGTTAATATAACAATTAACACCCTTATCATTAAAGAAACCAGCAAAATCTCCTAATTTATAAGGTATATCACCAAGCAAACTTTTATCAGAAAATAATCTGATTTCCATTTTTTTAATATTCTTTAAATGAAATTTATTAAATAATACATTAATATTCTTCTTATAATAACTAACAAAATTAGTAACTAACTTTTCCAAATCATCCTGATAATTAATAACAAAATCATTATCATTATATTCCTTAAACATAATATCACCACTTAAATTATATCACAAAAACTAGAAAAAACTATAGAGACTATTTCATATAGGCTCTATAGTTCATTTTGAAGACTTACCAAAAGGCTTCAAAAACAAAAGCCATAACCAAAGGTTATGACTTTAATATAATTAATCTAAAAACTCTTCTTCTAATACTTCAGAAGCATCTTCATCGAAGAATTCCTTCTCTAAAGAATAACCAACATCCATATACTCTTTAGCACCAGTACCAGCAGGGATTAACTTACCAATAATAACATTCTCTTTTAATCCTTGAAGTTTATCAACCTTACCCTTAACAGAAGCCTCAGTTAAGATTCTAGTAGTCTCTTGGAATGAAGCTGCTGATAAGAATGAATCAGTCTCAAGTGCTGCCTTAGTAATACCAAGAAGTATTGGTTGTCCAATAGCAGGTTTCTTGCCTTGAATAATAACATCTCTATTACCCTTAGTAAATTCTTGTAAAGAAACTGTAGTACTAGGAACTAATAAAGTATCTCCAGCATCCATAATTCTAACTTTAGAAATCATTCTCTTAGCAATAATTTCAACATGTTTATCACTAATATCAACACCTTGAGATCTATATACCTTTTGTACTTCTTTTAGAATATATTGTTGAACAGTGTTAGGATCAGTTACTGCAAGTAACTCTTTAGGAGAAACACTACCTTCAGTAATTCTATCTCCAGCCTCAATCTTATCACCCTTCTCTACTCTAAGTTTAGCACCATATAAAGTAACATGTTCTCTAGTTTCAGTATCGTTCTTAACATATACCTTAAACTTACCACCAGCATCTTCAATTTTAGATACAACACCAGATATCTCACTAATAGTGGCTTTACCTTTAGGATTACGAGCTTCAAATAATTCTTCAACTCTAGGAAGACCTTGCGTAATATCCGCACCAGCAACACCACCAGTATGGAATGTTCTCATGGTAAGCTGAGTACCAGGTTCACCAATAGATTGAGCACCCATAATACCAACAGCTTCACCAATTTCAACTAAGTTACCAGTAGCAAGATTTCTACCATAACAATGTTGACATACACCATGATCAGTCTTACAAGTTAAAACATTTCTAATTTCAACTTCAGTTATACCAGCCTTAATAATCTTATCTGCTATAGCCTCAGTAATAAATTCATTTTTATCAATAATAACTTCTTTAGTTTCAGGATTAATAACTTTCTTATTAGTATATCTACCAACAATTCTATCATATAATGGCTCAATAATACCATCTTTATCATCCATAAATGCACTAACAACAACACCTTGAATAGTACCACAATCTTCTTCTTTAACAATAATATCTTGTGCTACATCAACAAGTCTTCTTGTCATATAACCAGAATCAGCAGTCTTTAATGCTGTATCAGCACTACCCTTTCTAGCACTATGTGTAGATAGGAAGAATTCAGATACTGATAAACCATCACTAAATGAAGATAAAATTGGAATCTCAATAGTTTCACCATTAGGTTTAGCCATTAATCCTCTCATACCAGCAAGCTGTACGAAGTTAGAGATAGATCCTCTGGCTTTAGAGTTCATCATTATAAATATTGGATTATCAACATAACTCTTAGCATATCCTTGCAATTCATCTTGAATTTCTTCTTTAGCTTTAGTCCAAATATCAATAACAAGTTCTAATCTTTCTCTATCAGTAATAAGTCCTCTTTGGAATTGTTTATTAACTTTCTTAATCTCTTCATTAGATTTCTCAATAATAGCATCCTTATTCTTACTAGTAACAACATCAGATACCGCTATCGTAATACCAGAGAAAGTAGAATACTTAAATCCTAAATCCTTAAGTTTATCTAGGAATATACTAGTTTCAGTAGTCTTATATCTCTTAAACATTTGAGCAATAATTTTCTCAAGTGCACCCTTATTAAATGGAGTAGATAAAGGCATTTCACTAATTCTAGCCTTAACATCTTCACCATAATCAATAAAGTATTTACTAGGAGTAATACCTTCAATATTTTCACTAGTAGCCTCACATAAGTAAGGGAATGAATCAGGTAAAATCTCATTAAAGATAATCTTACCAGGAGTAGTAACTAAATACTTATTCTTATCTTCATCCAAGAATACCTTATGTTTAAATGAATTAACAGGAACAACAATTCTTGTTTGAAGAGTAATCTCTCTTCTTTGATAAGCCATTAAAGCTTCATTAGTATTCTTAAACGCTCTACCTTCTCCTTCTACACCAGCTTTTTCCATAGTAATATAATAGTTACCAAGAATCATATCCTGTGAAGGAGTAACAATAGGATCACCATTTTTAGGAGAAAGAATATTATTAGAACCAAGCATAAGAATTCTAGCTTCAGTTTTAGCTTCTTCACTTAAAGGTACGTGAACAGCCATCTGATCTCCATCAAAGTCAGCATTAAATGCTGTACAAACAAGTGGATGAAGTCTAATTGCCTTACCACTAATTAACTTAGGTTCAAATGCTTGAATACCAAGTCTATGTAAAGTAGGAGCTCTGTTAAGCATTACAGGATGTTCTTTAATAACATCTTCAACGATATCCCATACTTTAGGATCTTGATTATCAATCATCTTTTTAGCAGACTTAATATTATTAGCAAGACCTCTTTCAGTTAAACCATGAATAACATGTGGTTTGAAAAGCTCAAGAGCCATTTCTTTAGGAATACCACATTGATACATCTTTAAATCTGGTCCTACAACAATAACACTTCTACCAGAGTAGTCAACTCTCTTACCAAGTAAGTTTTGTCTAAATCTACCCTGTTTACTCTTAAGCATAGAACTTAAACTCTTAAGAGCTCTATTACCTGCTCCAGTAACACTTCTACCTCTTCTACCATTATCAAATAATGAGTCAACAGCTTCTTGAAGCATTCTCTTCTCATTTTGAATGATAATTGAAGGTGCACCTAGTTCAATAAGTTTCTTTAATCTATTATTTCTATTAATAACTCTTCTATATAAATCATTTAAATCACTAGTAGCAAATCTACCACCATCTAGTTGAATCATCGGTCTAAGTTCAGGAGGAATAACAGGAAGAGCCTCAATAATCATCCATTCAGGTTTATTACCAGATTGAACAAATGAATTAATAACATCAAGTCTCTTAACAAGTCTAGTTCTCTTCTGACCAGTAGCACCATCTAATTCTTTTTGAATTTCTTCTAATTCCTTATTTACATCAACTTCAGAAAGTAACTCTTTAATAGCTTCAGCACCCATACCAACTCTAAAAGTATTACCATATTTTTCATAATATGCTCTATACTCTTTATCAGATAAAGTTTGCTTCTTAATTAAAGTAGTAGCTCCTGGATCAAGTACAACATAAGAAACGAAATATATAACTTCCTCTAAGTCTCTCGGAGACATATCAAGAGTAAGTCCAATGTATGAAGGGACACCCTTAACATACCAAATGTGACTTACTGGAGTAGCAAGTTCAATATGTCCCATTCTCTCTCTTCTAACAGAAGATTTAGTAACCTCTACTCCACATCTATCACAGACAATATTCTTATATCTAAGTCTTTTATACTTACCACAAGAACATTCATAATCCCTAGTAGGTCCAAATATCTTTTCACAAAATAATCCATCCCTTTCAGGTTTTAAAGTTCTGTAATTAATAGTCTCTGGTTTTAATACTTCACCATACGACCAAGACCTAATCTTCTCAGGTGAGGCAATTCCTATCTTAAGAGCCTTAAAATCATTAGCTTCTAACATTAGAAATCATCTCCTTCCTCAATTGAATCTTCAATATCATTATCTATATCATCAATATTTTCTTCATCAAAATCATCATCATCAATTTCATTATCATCATCAAGATCATCAAACGATCTTTCATTTTGAACTTCTTCTGCTATAGGATTATCTTCCAAATCAGCCTTTCTTTCAAGTTCACTAAATGATACTTCATCATCATTATTATTAATAACTGAAATATCAAGTCCCAATGCCTGAAATTCTTTAATAAGAACTCTAAATGCTTCAGGAATACCAGGTTTAGGTAATGGTTGTCCTTTAACTAAAGCTTCATATACTTTAACTCTACCTACAACATCGTCAGATTTATAAGTAAGAATTTCTTGAAGTACATGAGAAGCTCCATAAGCTTCAAGTGCCCAAACTTCCATTTCACCAAATCTCTGTCCACCAAGTTGTGCTTTACCACCAAGTGGTTGCTGTGTAACAAGAGAATATGGACCAGTTGCCCTAGCATGTAACTTATCATCAACCATGTGATGTAGTTTAATCATATACATGACACCAACAGATATTCTACTATCAAATGGATCACCAGTTCTACCATCATATAGAATAGTCTTACCATCTTCATCCATACCTGCTTCTTTCATAGCGGCAGCTATATCTTCTCTCTTAGCACCATCAAGTACTGGAGTTGCGAAATGAACACCAAGCTTTTTACCAGCCATACCTAAATGTAACTCAAGTATCTGACCAATATTCATACGCGATGGAACACCTTGAGGATTAAGCATAATATCAACAGGAGTACCATCAGGTAAGAATGGCATATCCTCACTAGGAAGTATAAGTGAAATAACTCCCTTATTTCCGTGACGACCACTCATTTTATCTCCTACTTGAATCTTTCTCTTCTGAATAATATATACCCTAACAACCATACTTACACCACTAGGTAAGTCTTCATTATCATCTTTAGTATAAACTTTAACATCGTGAACAACACCATCACCACCATGTGGAACAGTAAGTGATGAATTTCTAACTTCTCTTGTCTTCTCTCCAAAGATAGCATGAAGTAATTTCTCTTCACTAGTTAAATCAGCCATTCCTTTAGGAGTAACTTTACCAACTAGAATATCACCTTCATGAACCTCAGTACCAATCTTAATAATACCATTTTCATCAAGATTCTTTCTAGCTTCTTCTCCAACACTAGGAATATCTCTTGTAATTTCTTCAGGACCAAGTTTAGTATCTCTACATTGAACTTCATAATCTTCAATATGTAAAGAAGTATAAACATCATCCTTAACAAGTCTTTCATTCATAATAACAGCATCTTCATAGTTATAACCATTAAATGTTGTAAAGGCAACAACTACATTCTTACCAAGAGCAAGTTCACCTTTATCAGTACTTGGACCATCTGCTATTATTTGTCCTCTCTTAACCTTATCTCCTTCTCTAACTATTGGAACATGATTAAATGTTTCACCTTGGTTAGATCTTTCAAAAGTAGCTAAGTGATAAATATCTTCACCTTTAGCATTCTTAACAACAATTTTTTTAGCATCAGCATAACTAACAATACCATCAGCCTTAGCAACTACTACAGAGCCACTGTCTCTAGCAGCAATATATTCAGCACCAGTTCCAACAAATGGAGCCTCTGTCTTAAGAAGTGGTAATGCCTGTCTTTGCATGTTTGCACCCATTAAAGCACGAGTAGCATCATCATGTTCAAGGAAAGGAATTAAACTAGTTGTAACAGAAACAACTTGTTGTGGAGAAACGTCAATATAATCAACCTTATCAGGGCTAACAAGAACATTCTCTCCTCTATATCTACCTGCTACTATATTGTCAGTAATCTTGTTATCATCATCAACATTAACAGTAGCTTGTGAAATATAAAAGTCTTCTTCTTCGTCAGCAGTCAAATAAACAACTTCATCAGTAAGATGTCCATCTACCACTTTTCTATATGGAGTTTGAATAAATCCATATTCATTAATTTTAGCATAACTAGCAAGTGAAGTAATAAGTCCAATGTTTGCTCCTTCAGGAGACTCAATAGGACAAATTCTACCATAGTGAGAAGAGTTTACGTCTCTTACTTCAATACCTGCTCTATCTCTAGATAATCCACCAGGTCCTAATGCTGATAATCTTCTCTTATGAGTAAGTTCAGCAATTGGATTAGTTTGATCCATGAATTGTGATAGCTGACTACTACCAAAGAATTCTTTAATAACCGCAGTAACTGGTCTAATATTAATAAGTGTTTTAGGAGTAACCGTTTCAATATCTTGAGTAGTCATTCTCTCTCTAATAACTCTTTCCATTCTACTAAAACCAATCTTAAATTGATTTTGTAATAATTCACCTACTTGTTTAACTCTTCTATTACCTAAATGGTCAATTTCATCATCTTTACCAATACCTTCATTTAAGTTTAGATAATAACTAACAGAAGCATAAAAATCAGACATTGTAAGATTCATAATATTAGCAGATGGATCATTACCAATAACTTTAACAATTTTCTTATCATCTACATTAGAATATAAATGAATAACTTGAATCTTGTTATGTTCATCTATACTTGAATTAATAGTTAAATCCTCATTAACTTTTGCCTCAGTAACGCCATAACCATTATCTAAATAAGTACATAATTCTTCATATACCTCTTTATTAATAAGAGTTCCTTTTTCAATCTTAACTTCACCATCGATAATAATATCTTCAGCAAGTCTATTACCAAGCAATCTATCTTTAACATTTAATTTTTTATTAAACTTATATCTACCTACTTTAGCTAAATCATAATGAAAATCATCAAAGAATCTAGTAATCAATTGGTTCTTTGAACTGTCTAAAGTAGTAGGCTCTCCTGGTCTTAATTTCTCATATATTTCAATAAGAGCCTCATCAGTATTATGAGTAGAATCCTTCTCTATGGTATTTTTTAAATATACATCATTATCAAATAAAGAAAGAATATCCTCATCACTAGATAAACCTACTGCTCTTAAAAGAGTAGTCATTGGTACTTTTCTATTTCTATCTATTCTAATATAGATAACATCTTTAGCATCAGTTTCATATTCAAGCCAAGTACCTCTAGATGGAATAACTTTAGATGCAAAAACAGGTTTACCATTTTTATCAATTTCCTTAGAATAATATACACTAGGAGATCTAACAAGTTGTGATACAACAACTCTTTCAGCACCATTTATGATAAATGTACCAGCATCAGTCATAAGTGGCATATCACCTAAGAATATCTCTTGCTCTTTAACTTCCCCAGTTTCATTATTGAATAGTCTAGTCTGTACCTTTAAAGGAGCAGCATAAGTAATTTGTCTATCCTTGCACTCTTTAATAGAGTATCTAGGAGTACCAAATTCATACTCACCAAATTCTAAAGATAAACTACCAGAAAAACTTTCAATTGGTGAAAATGTTTCAAAAACCTCTTTTATCCCTTCTGTTGCAAACCATTTATAACTTTCAGTTTGCACCTCTAATAAATCACTAATTGCTAGTGAATTTTTGATCATAGAAAAGTTTCTTCTTTTTCTATAATCACCGCTTTGTTTTAACTTATAAGCCATTAATTTTTCACCCCAATACCTAGAATTTTTTTAAATTTCAGTCACATTAAAAGATGTGTTACCAATTTATAAGTTTATCAGCATTTTACGAGTATGTCAATAACTTTGACATCACTTTTTCATTTTTTTCACATTTTTTTACCAAAAACATAAAAAAGCATCATTATCGACACTTTTTTAACTCTACAACATAAAAACCTTTATCTTTATCAATAACATTAACCATATATTTATTTTCTAATTCTTTAATCATTGATTTAACACCATGATCTTTCCTCATAACAAAATATATTACTCCATCGTCTTCTAAATAATCATATCCATCAAATAAAAATTTTCTTATAACATCCTTTCCCGCTCTAATAGGAGGATTAGTAATAATATAATTATACTTCTTATTAACATTATCATAAACATTACTAACAAATACATCAGCCTTAACATTATTAAGTATAAGATTATCTTTAGTAAGAGAAATAGCTCTCTCATTTACATCAATCATATCTATATTAATATTCCTATTAAAAGTACCAAGTATAATACCTACTACTCCAAGTCCACATCCGAGATCAAGAACATTGCCAGATAAACTATCTATATCAATACTACTAAGTAAAACTCTTGTACCATAATCAAATCTATCTTTAGAAAATACTCCATTATCACTATATATAGAAAATTCTTTATTATTAAAATTAAACTTAATTAATCTTTTCTCACTCTTAATATTTTTATCATTATCAAAATATTGACTCATATCAATCACCAACAATATTATAATAGAATTATATTAAAATTACAATATTTTTTTATTACCTTCCGAGCCTGTAGTCTCGTAAGGCGAGTCTGAGCCCAGGTCTCATCCTCGAAAAATTATACAAAAGAAAAAGGCTACTATTTAGTAACCTCAATCAAATACCTATTAATATTTCCATCTTGTACAAAATCAGCATAAGGAACAACTAATATATTCAAATTACCATTATCGTTTACAAAATACAAAATACTGCCATCATTTATAGAAGTTTCCAACATTTTATTAGCAATGTTATAGCAGTTCTTATCTTCCGCAAAACATGAAGTATTCAAGTCAAAATCAGTTCCCCATAACTCATTCATTTTATTTTTAAGTAATTCCTTTTCTTTATCCAATAAAGTATCATTATCATAACCAAGAGTCGATACCATATCAGAATATTTAATTTCCTTACCAGAAGTTAAGTCAATATTATAAATATTATAATCTAATACCCATTTAGAAGTAGCTTGAATTGAAGAAATAATAACGACAGACAAGATATTATTATATTTAAAAGTCTTATATGTAAGTATTTGTGAACAACTAACAGCCTTATCTTGATCAATTTCTGCACAAGCATCAAATCTTTTTGCATATTCTATATATATTTTTTTAATTTCTTCATTAGATGCCTTAGCATAATCAGAATTAATATTCAAATATGGAACCTTTAAATCTGATAAATATTGTTTACCAATTCTACCACTAACAGATAATCCATAACGATCTATATTAATAACTTTATCATTACCATTTTTTCTGACAAACTCAGTATACTTATTATCATAAGAATAATCAGCATCATATACATAATCTTTTTCAGTATTAATTCTAATATCTTTCACAACATTATTATCGATGTCATTATCCTTATTGATAACTTTATCACATATAATATAACCTCCAAGTCCTCCTACTAATAAGCATAGTATAACAACCAAAACAATCAAACCTGTATTTTTCTTTTCCATATCATATCCTCCTACTTAAATAATAACACAAACCAAAAGTAAAAGCAATATTCTAATATATATATTTATTCTTTAACTAAATGTTTAACTTTCCAAGTATCAAATTCTTCTCTTTGCTCTTCAGTTTCAATTTCCATATGATAAAAATGTTTAGTAAACTCACCACAAGAACTACCAACTTCTCTACCAGGAGGACTATAAGTTTTAATTCTAATATTTGGTACCCTATTAGAAATATCTCTTACCCATAACTGTTCATTTTTACTTATCTCTAACTCATTAATCGGATTAAATCTAATAAACTTTATTGTAATATTATATCTGTCAAGTAATTTACACATTCTATCAAGTTCTTTCATATCATCATTAACACCATTTATTAAAGTATAATGAATTTCTATAGGATCATTATTACTATGTAGTTTTACATACTTACCCATTAATACTTCATTCTTTTGTAATAAATTTCTATAACTAACTAAATATGCAAGAGCATCTTGAACAGAAACCTTAGTACTAGGAATTAATTCATATCTTTTTACATCGATAGGATTATGTAAAGAAAAATGTACTTTAAGGGGCATATCTAAACTATTAACCATTTCACCCAATTTAATAATATTATCATTAGGCATCATCGTAGCAAGAGCATACCCAATATTCTTATAACCAAGTTTTTCTTTAATAAAATCTTCTTTTCTATATACATCTTCAATTAACTTCAAATTAAGAAGTGGTTCTCCTACTCCCATAAAAGAAATAAGTAAATTCTCCTTATCAGTTCTTCTTTTACCATTAATAGATAATGTATTAATTAAACAATAAATAAAGTCTTCACATTTAATCGGAGTCATTACTTTATTAAGGCCTTTATTAGTTAAATGACACATCTTACAACCTAAATTACAAAAATGATGAGTAGGAACACAAACTACATCTTTATCCTTCTTATTAAATAATAAAGACATTTCTATAATCTTATTATCCCCAACATCAAAAACAGTTTTTAATGTACCATCATTATAATCCTTAAAAGTACCAATTTTATTAATCATAATTATTACCTCCAACTACACTTGTTTTCTATTATAACATACTTTTTAATAAAAGAAAAAAGAAATCTAATTAAATAGATTCCCTATCTAATAGAAAAACTATTATTTATAGTTAATATACTATACATAAAAAGAACATCTTGATCCTTAAATTTTATATAATTATTCAAAATTCTTGAAGAAACATATCTAATATCAACAACAGTAATTTTCTTATAACCTTCTATTAATAGAGGAACTAAACTACTACCATAAGAATCACGAAAAACAATTAACTCTCTATTACTATTTGAAGTAGGATTAACAATATCTATAATAGAAGATGCTCCTGATAAATATATATCATATTTATCTAATGATTTTATTTTATCATAATCATATATTTGTGTATATTTTTTAGTTTCATAATTATACACACTACTATTAAGAGTAGATGGATTAGATATTGTTTTTATAGTATCAATATCTTTGGTTACTGATAATCTACCAGCATAACTCCCCTTAAAAGTAGTAACTGTATTTACAACATTATTATTAGTTATATCAAAATTCATTTGATTAGCAATAGTATTTGCAACATCAAATAAATCTTCTTGTTTCCAATGAGTATCAGTCTTATAATAATTATCAAGAGTTAATTTATCAAATATATTTATATAATTAATATTTGTTAAATTATTTTTCATCATATCTTGTAATTTATTATAAGAAAGTTTTAAATTACCTTTATTAACAAAATAATTTTTATCAGGTATAATAGTATAATAAATATTACTATTATCGTTCAAATATGTATCTTTTATATAATTAATCTTACTAGTTAAATTATTAATAGAATTGGTATTTAAAGGAAATATTTCTTCAATAATATCTATATCTATTTTAATTTTTCTAAAAGCATCTCTTTCTACAAATTGATCCGTAACATAAGAATCAAATTTCTTAAAATAAGTACCATCAAATAAACTTTTAGTAGTTAATTCTGGCATGGTAGCGAGTTTTCTTCTCTCTGCTATAGAAATATCAGTATCTTTTTTTATAACATTAATCAAAAATAAAGAAATTATAGTAAAAAGAAATATTATAGTTACAACTATATCTTTAATTTTATCGTTCATGTATAACCTCCTTAAAATCTAAAATATAAAAATGGATTATATGAATTATCTATCAAATAAGAAGTAACAACAACTAATATTACAACTATTAAAATTGGTTCTAAAATATTAATTATGTTATTTACATATTTATTTTTTCTTAATTTATCTATTAATATTTTAATAAAAGGAGTAGTACCAAATAAAGCAATAATTAGTACTGGTAAATAACTCTTTAAATAATGAAGTGTATAATCATTAATAAAAGCTTCTCCATTCATACCAAACAAACCTTTAATATTAGACAAAGCCACCGATATATTATCAGAACTAAATATAATAAACAATATCATAACAATAAATAATACATATATTCTTCTTATAAAAGAAGGTAATTTTTCCATAAATTTATTAAGGAATATTTTTTCTATTATAAGAATAATTCCAAACAATAATCCCCATATTAAAAAAGTCCAATTAGCACCGTGCCATATTCCAGTTAATAACCATACTATTAAAATATTTCTTATTTGCTTATATCTACTTACTCTATTACCACCAAGGGGAATATAAACATAATCCTTAAACCATGTACTAAGAGAAATATGCCATCTACGCCAGAATTCAGTTATACTTTTTGATATATATGGGTAATTAAAGTTTTCAGGAAAATGAAATCCAAATATTCTTCCAAGACCAATAGCCATATCACTATAAGCAGAAAAATCAAAATACAACTGAAGCATATAACTTATACCAAATATCCAAAAGAAAACTACTGTTTCTTCAGAAGTAGCAGAAGCTTTACTACAAAGTTCTCCCAAAGCATTAGCTATCAATACTTTTTTAGCAAGTCCAACAGAAAATCTTCTTATACCATATGCAAAATTATTAAAACTATGTACTCTATTATCAAGTTCTTTTTCTACTGTCTGGTATCTAACAATAGGTCCTGCGACTAACTGTGGAAATAAAGATACATAAGTAGCTAACTTTATAATATTTCTTTGAACTTTAACTTTACCATTATATACATCAATAATGTAACTTATAATTTGAAATGTATAAAATGATATTCCTATTGGTAATGCAATATTTAATAATTTAATATTAGCATTAGATATATCATTAATTGTTTGTATAATAAAATCAGTATATTTAAATATTATTAATAAAAATACATGTATAAATAAAGTTATTATTAATATATTTTTACTTTGATTTTTATATTTATCAATT
>OHCF01000884.1_pt1 | contig 13387 bp, 11 predicted proteins | sample 1577511 | NCBI WGS metagenome assembly OHCF01 (sample SAMEA3879568, study PRJEB24766) | human gut metagenome | biome: human-associated habitat; feature: feces | place: USA | collected 1985/1987 | reverse complement strand
CAGCAGCTCGGCCAGCGCGGCGAGCACCGGCACCTCGGGCGGGGTCTGATAGGCGGGATCGGGGAACAGACCGTTGTTCAGCCACGCATACAGCGCGGGCAGCCATCCGGCCTCCGGCTCCGGCGCAAGGCGCGCCAGCAGCGGGCGCAGGGCGGTCACGACGGCGGAGCATACGCTGCTCCGATCATACTCCAGTCCGTTCAGCAGCTCGGCCGCGCCCTCCAGCCCGGCGGGCGGCACGAGCGCATTCAGTTTTTCCCGGGAAAAATACACGGCAGTCATCCTCTCCGTACAGGTGTTTCCAAAACATACCCTTATTATAATAGAATTTTTCGGTTAAAACAAGGGCAGCGCCGCATAATTCGGCGAGAGCATTCGGTGAAGGCCGAAGCTGCAATTGTGCGGTGTTGCCCAGAAAAAAGAAACGCAAAATAAGCGGAACGGATGCGCAGAAATCGCGTCTGAATAGATAGAACGGTTTTGAGCAAATACACTCGCTGACATATTTTACGATTTTTGACGAAAGGATGATGGAGATGAAAAAGCTGATCTCCGCGCTGTGCGCGCTGATGCTGGCCGTTTCGCTTGCCGCCTGTTCCCGAGGCCCGGCGGAGCACGGCGGGCTGCTGCCGCTTGACCCGACGGACCCGCCCGCAACGGAAGAGCCGACCGCCGCACCGACCAACCCCACGCAGCCGCCCGAGCCGGTCGAGCTGCCCAATGCCGGGACGCTGGCCGCTCTGGCAGGCGACGGCGCGGCCCTGTGCCTGTGCCAGTGGTCGCGCAGCGGGGAGCTGGAGCACAGCGGCATGCTGGACGCCGCTGCGGTCGCTGCGGTGCTCGATGCCGCCAATGCTGCGCAGTGGGCCGAGCGCAAAGCGCCGGGCGTGCAGGAATTCTCGTTTGACAGCTATGTGACGCTCAGCTCGCCAGCGGGCGGCGGCACGCTGCTCACGCTCTGGAAGGGCGTCTCCGCCCTGTGTCTGGATGCACCCGGCGGCCGTGTCTGGCTGGACCAGCCGGAGGGTGCGGACCTCGCTGCCGCCCTGCAGGGGCTGGAGCAGCAGGATGCCTATCCGCGCAGCCTCTACGCCGTCGGCGTGACCGGGTCCGCTGAGGACGAGACCATCGCCCAGAGTGCTGCCGGAGCCATGGTGCAGAGCCTGAGCGCCCACGAGGCCCGCGACGGTGCGAGCAGCGGAGTCGAATCGCTCTGCGGCAACCGGATGCGCTTCACGTTCCGCTGCAGACTCCGTGTCCCGGAGGACAGCGCTGCAGCATGGGGCGTGACACCCGATGCCGCCGGAGAGGCGGAGTTGACGCGCAGCTGTGTCCTCGTCCGTGATGCCGTCGGCTTCTGGCACCCGGCTGCGGTGGAAAATGTATAAGAAAAGTCCCGCGATCGCACGGAATTCCATGGGATCGCGGGATTTCTTTACCATTTTGCTGTTGTCAGTCTGTTAATCCAAGATAGACGGAAATGATCTTTGCGAGCTGCGCGCGGGTAGCAAGACCCGACGGCTCCAGAACATCGACGGTAATCGGGTAGTAATTATTGGCTACGAGAGTATTCAGTGAATAGTATTGAACCATTTCGCAATCAAAGGAAGCTAGGTAAGCATCAACATCATTCCAGAACTTTTCCACTCTGGCTGGCAGGTCAGGGTCCTGTTTGCTCCAATCGGTTCCGATAGACATAATGATTTCGCTGTCCAGCTTTTTCTTCCCCTGCTCTATATCAGGTAAGGCGCGAATCCGGCAGAGTACATAGCCACCGGTGTTGCCGCTTATCGAAAATACATCACCGCGACCGTTATCATAATAAGCGTAGCCTTTGGTACCGGAAATATACCCCCATGATTCAACAGAGTTATTTGAAGTATTGATATATGAACCCCGATGTAAAAAACCATCTTCTGTGGTCAGAAGTTCTTTAACGCCATCCCCGTCAAAATCAACAAATCCATATTTAAGTGGTTTGGTATATGGTTTTGATGTGTCCCATCCCCAATATTCCACCGCATATTCCTTCTTATAATTTTCATACAGATTTCTTTTTGTCTTACTGCCGCAAATGATACCGGCGTTGCAGGCCCATGCGAATGCATGCTTGGCATAGTCGCTGACGTTTGCAGCGTCGTCAAACTTCTCCAGGGAGGCCTCACCCTGCGGGAGGCCCTTCTGCATGGCATAACGATAGATCATTGTGACGAGCTGCTCCCGCGTGATCTCGCGTTCCGGCGCAAAGTGCATATCATCCATTCCGTTCACAACGCCGCTGTTTTCCGCCCAGGCAATGGCATCGGAATACCAGGTGCCCTGTGGGACGTCGATAAAGCGGCTCGGAGCCGAAACGGAGGGGCTGCCTTCCATGCGATAAAGAACGGTCGTAACCATTGCGCGGGTCAGGTGTCCATCCGGATCAAACTGATCGGCAGATACGCCATTCATGTATCCATTTTTCTGCATCTGCATGACATAGGAATAGTACCATGCAGTTTGCGGCACATCAGCGAAACCGGTAGAAGATTCGGCTCCGGCAGTTGAGCATAAAAGAGTCAGAAAAGAGGAAACGGCAAGGAATAACGAAATGATACGCTTCATCTGGGTACGTCCTTTCTGCAAGCGGGTGATATGAGATAATTTCATTATAGCATAGACGGACTATGATGACAAGCAGCAATAAAAGTTTGAAAACATCCAGAAAATTGAGAAAAAGCCAGGAACTTTCGCTTGCAAAATTCGACAGCATGTGATATCATTTGACCGGAGTTTATTTTTGATTCATATATTCAGTTGAAAGGAGCGAGTGCCATGCCGGGTCATGGGCTGCAGGCCAGAGGAATTGCACGCGAACAGAAGATGATCTATGCGGGGATGACGCTCTTCCTCGAGCAGGGCTACGAGCGCACGACGACGGCACAGATCGCCCGCAAGGCCGGAATGTCTCCGGCATCGTTTTTCGCCGCGTTTGAGAATAAAGAGGCGCTGCTGCTGCGCCTGACGCAGATCATGTTCCGCTCACAGTTTTCCCGCGCGGAGAAGATGCTCCCGGCGGATCAGTCGCCGCTGCTGCTGTACGCCATGGAGACGGGGCTGCAGCTCCATATCGCGGAGTGCTCCGAGCCGCTGCGCGACCTGTATGTCACGGCGTATTCGCTGCCGTCGACGTCCGATTTCATCAACCGGAGCATGACGCCCCGGCTGCGCCAGATCTTCTCCCGCTGGATGAAGCGCGCGGACGACAGCGAGCTGTTTGAGCTGGAGCTGGCCTCCGCCGGTGTCACGCGGAGCTATATGTCCGTCCCGTGCGATATGTACTTCACGATGGAGCGGAAGATCCGCCGCTATCTTTCGTGCTGCTTCCGCCTCTACTGCGTGCCGGAAAAAGAATACGCCCCTTATGTGGAGCGCGTCCTGCAGACGGATCTGCATCAGGTGGCGGAGAACATCGTCGCAGAAACGGTCCAGAATGCCGCAGCGGCCTTCGCTGCGACCATGGGAGCAGCTGCGGACGAAAACTGAGCCAAAAAAATCCTGCCGGAGTGGCTGACTCCGGCAGGATTTCGCTATATGAGGGCTTGATTCAGAATGTCGCGACCTCGTTCTTCGCGGGTTCGGCGGGCGTTACGCGGATGGCCGTCAGGATGGGGCCGGTGCCGCGGTAGAGCGCATGGAAGCGGACGGAGACCGTCGCCTCGACCGTGACCCACTCGCGGGCGTGCAGCGAGGCGGCGTCGGCGTATTTGCACGGCAGACCCATGAAGGCGATGTCCTCCACGCAGCACGTCATGACAAAGCGGCCGGGCGCAAAGTAGCCGTCGCGGTCCTTTTTCAGGCGGGCGACCTGTCCCTTGAAGCGGACGGTCTTGCCGTCGTACTTCTTCGGCTCCTCCGTGATGTCGCGGTACCAGAGCGCAAAATCATCGTCGCCGATCTCCACGACCGGGGCGTTGATGTCAAAGGGGAGCGGGTCCTCGATCTCGTCGGGCTGCGTCGTTCCGTCGGTGTATTCATAGAGGATGCCGACGCGGCGGTTCAGCGCGCGGGCGAGCTTGTGCAGCGGCATGATGTCCGTGCCCGGTGCAAGACGATTGAACACGACCATCTCACAGCCCGTGAGCTTGTCCACCACAAGGGAGCGCATGTTGGCGTTGTAGGCGAGAATGCTCGTGCCGTCGGCAAACATGACCTCCTGCGCGATCTGCCAGTCCTCCGGCATTTTCTGGTAGAACGGGCCGACCTGCAGCATGCCGTTGAGCTCGACGACGACGCGCTCGCAGTGGTGCTTTTTGAACAGCTGTGAAAGCTCTTCGGTCGTAACGGCCTCCTGATCGATCACCTCGGGATAGACATGCTGGTAGGGATAGACGGAGAGGTCATATTCCTCCTCGCCCTCCTCGCAGATGAGCAGCAGCGTGCGCTCGCCTGCGTTGAAGCGTTCGTCCTCCAGCGTCTCCTGAATGAATTTCGTTTTTCCGGCGTCCAGAAAGCCGGTGAAGGCATAGACGGGAATGGCCATGGCAGCCTCCTTACACGCCGAACAGGGCGGCGAGTGCCTTTTCGTCCAGCTTCGAGCCGATGACGCACAGACGGCCCGTCACAGCGGCCGTGCCGGTGCGGACGTCGATCTCGCCGGGCACATGGTCAAAGTGCAGCCAGGTGCCGTCCGCCGTCGGAACGATGCCCTTGGCGCGCAGCACGATGCCATAGGTCTCGCCGTTGTCCAGTGCGGCGAGGGCATTGCGGATTTCTTCCTCGGTGAACTTCTTCGGCGTCTCGACGCCCCAGCTCTGGAAGACCTCGTCGGCGTCGTGGCCGTGATGATGGTGATGATGGCAGCAGTGGTGCTCGTCCTCATCCTCGTCATGGTCGTCATGATCGTGATGATGGCAGCAGTGATGCTCATGCTCATCATCGTCTTCATCGTGGCCATGATGGTGATGGCAGTGATGCTCATCCTCGTCATCATGGTCATGATGGTGGCAGCAATGATGCTCGTGCTCGTCGTCCTCGTTGGCATCGTCATGATGATGGTGATGATGGTGCTCTTCCTCTTCGTCCTCGTCGTCCTCCTCGGACTGGGCGCTGCGGATCATGTCAGCCAGCTCTTCGGTGAGCGTGTGCTGCTTCTGCATGGCCTCGAGGATCTGTGCGCCGGAGAGCTGGTCCCACGGCGTCGTGATGATGACGGCGTTCTGATTGTGCTCGCGCAGCAGGGCCACAGCGGCAGCCAGCTTCTCCTCGGAGATGGAGCCGGTGCGGCTGAGAATGATGGCGGAGGCGGTCTCAATCTGGTTCGTGTAGAATTCACCGAAATTCTTCAGATAGACCTTGCACTTCGTGGCATCCGCCACGGTGATGAAGCTGCCGAGCGTGACGCTCTCGTCCGCAACACGCTCTACGGCGCCGATGACGTCGCTGAGCTTGCCGACGCCGGACGGCTCGATGAGGATGCGGTCGGGATGATAGTCGGAGATGACCTGCTTCAGCGCGCGGCCGAAGTCGCCGACGAGCGAGCAGCAGATGCAGCCGGAGTTCATCTCGTTGACCTGAATGCCGGCGTCCTGCATGAAGCCGCCGTCAATGCCGATCTCGCCGAACTCGTTTTCGATGAGGACGATCTTTTCACCCTGATAGGCCTCGCGGATCATCTTTTTAATGAGCGTGGTCTTGCCCGCGCCGAGGAATCCGGAGTAAATGTCAATGGTAGTCATGAATTTTCTGCTTCCTTTCCAAACGAAGGCCGCAAAGCGGCATTCGGCTGTTATTTCATCCTATATTATATCACCCGTGTAAAGCCCCTGCAAGAAATTTTCGATTTTTTGACCGGAAATTCACATAGGCTCCGCTTTTTCGTTACAAACTGTTTTCAATTGTGGCGAAACTTTGAATTTTGGAAAAGAACTGGAAAAATCCTTGCTTTTTTCGGGGTAAGTGTTATACTGTTAGCGCAGAATTATGACTTCTGGGGTGATGAAAATGAAGCGTCCCTTTTCGCTCCGCCGAGTGGGAAAGGAATGGAACCGTGAAAATATTCTCCGTTTTTTGGGCTATATCCTTGCTGCGTTCGTCATCAATTTGGCGCTTGAATGCCTGTCGCGCAGGTCCCTCGGCGATGGCCTGCACTATATGGTGACGCGACCGTGGCAGTTTTTTTATGACTCTCTCATTATTCTATTCACGCTGTCTCTCTCCCTGCTGTTCCGCAAGCGCAGCTTCTGCTTCCTACTGTTCGCCGCTGTTTGGATCGGGCTTGGCCTTGCCAACTGCATCCTGCTCGGCTTCCGCGCCACGCCGTTGACGGCGCCGGATATCTGGCTGCTGTCGTCCGTGCGGGACATCATCGAGATCTATATGAGCCAGCCGGTGCTGATCCTCCTGATGCTGGGCATCGCGGCCCTCATCGGCGTGATCGTCCTCCTGTGGCTGCGCGCGAAGAAGACGCGCCCGTCCTATTATTTCGCTGCCGTGCAGGTTCTGCTCTGCGGCGTGATCCTCGCGGGCTTTACGGTCGCCTTCCTCCGCAGCGGGACGCTGGCCTCGCATTTCCCCAATCTGCCGGATGCCTACGACTCCAACGGCTTTGCCTACTGCTTCTCCGCCAGTGCGGTGACGCAGGGCATCAGCGAGCCGGACGGCTATTCGCAGGAAGCGATCGACGTGCTCCTCAGCGAGCAGGACGACCTGCCTGCCGACCGGGTGCGCACGCCAAATTTCATCTTTGTGCAGCTCGAGTCATTCTTTGACGCGAATTATCTGAAGGACCTGACCTACGGCGAAAATCCGGTCCCAAATTTTGAGCGGCTGAAGGAGACGTGCTCCAGCGGCCTGTTCTATGTGCCGTCCATCGGCGCGGGCACGGCGAACACCGAGTTCGAGGTCCTCTCCGGCATGAATCTCGATCACTTCGGCGTCGGGGAGTATCCCTACAAGACCGTCGTCAAGAACCGAACCTGCGAATCCATGGCCTATGCGCTGCAGAGCGCGGGCTATTCCACCCACGCCATCCATAATAATAACGCCACGTTCTACAGCCGCGACCGCGTCTATGCCAATTTCGGCTTCGAGACGTTCACGTCGCTGGAATACATGCACGACGTCGAGCGGAATCCGCTCGGCTGGGCGAAGGATTCCGTCCTGACGGAGGAGACCCTGAAGGCGCTGTGCTCCACCGAGGGCCGCGATCTCGTCTTCACCGTCTCCGTGCAGCCCCACGGCAAGTATCCCACGGAGCCGCTGGAGGGCGCGCGAACCATCAGGGTCACGGGGGAGGAGGCCGAATCCCGCCGCGCCGGGCTGGAGTATTACCTCTACCAGCTCAAGCAGACGGATGCCTTTGTCGCGCGCCTTGTGCGCCGGCTCTCCACGTTCAGCGAGCCGACGGTCGTCGTATTCTACGGCGATCATCTGCCGAGCTTCGGCATCACGCAGGACGAGCTGAGCTGCGGCACCGTGCAGTCCACGGAATATGTCATCTGGACGAATTTCCATGCCAAAAAGACCGACCGCGATGTGCAGGCCTATCAGCTGGCCGCCATGGTGCTCGACCGCTTCGGCGTCCACGACGGCACGATCCTGCGCTATCATCAGAGCCACGGCTACGATGAGACCGGCAGCGAGACCTTCCAGAACGGCCTGTGCATGCTGGAGTATGACATGCTATATGGCAAGCACTATGCAACGGGCGGGGAGATGGCGGTGCAGCCGATGGAGCTGCACTTCGGCGTCGACGAGATCACGCTCACCGGCGTGAGCAGCAGCGACGGCGGCCTGACCGTCCACGGCACGAACTTCACGCCGTACAGCGTCATTCTGGTCGACGGCGAGCAGGTGCCGACGGAGTATATCGACGAGCAAACGCTGGCAGCGGCGGATACGTCGCTCAGTCCGGGGGAGGTTCTGGCCGTTGCACAGGTCTCCGCCACGGATACGCTCAAGATCCTGAGCCAGACACCGGACTGGATCGTCCCGGCGGAAAATCGTTAGTAATTACAGGACCCGATGCGGCACCGGAAAGCCGCATCGGGTCCTGCTTTATCCTTACACGAGTTCGCCGAGCTCCAGAATATCCTGCGGGGTGGCGCGGCGGAGGACCGGCTTTGTCTGCGCGGGCGGGTATGGCGCGTCCTCGGCCGTGCAGGCCTGCACCGCGACGATCCTGCCCAGCAGCTCGTGCGCATCCGGCCCGGCCGGAACGACCACAAGCTCACCGGCCTCCAGCGTTCGGTCCTCGGAGCGGTAGGAATAGCGCGTGCCGTGCGGCTCGAATTCCACGGCGCAGTAAAACAGCGGCCCCGGCGCGGCGGCTGCGCGCGACGGGTCGAACAGCTCGCCCTCCGTATAGAAGCGCAGCAGGGTATCTGCCTCGGCGGCAAGCTCTGCCCAGCCGTCCGGAAGGCCCGTGCAGTCATAGCGGCCGGTAATGCGCTGCGACGCGCCGTCCGACCAGCGCAGCGTGAGCGCATAGCGCGCTGCGGCATCGTCCGTCCCGGAGGCAAGCGGCGGCACTGTCAGCAGTCCCTGCGGGAGCGTGTCGAGCAGGCGGGCCGCCGCGGACGGGAGCGAGCAGCGGCGCTCGGCGGTGTGCTTGCCGACGGAGCTGAGGTGTGCGATGCCCTCGCTCCGGTCGAGCACGAGCCGCTCCGTGTGCTGCAGCAGGGGAGAGGCCGCACTGCGGCGGGTGTATTCCATGACGAGCCGGTCAACTTTTGCATCCGTCCCGGCGGTCCGGCGGGTAAATAAGCGTTTCATGCGGTCTCCTCCTTTTTCTGCTTTCATTATAACGGGCGGCCTGCGTTTGTCAAGAATTGCGGATTTTTCTCGAAAAGTGGGGCGGGAAAGCATTGACATTTATGGCCCTGCGGTGTATCATACGGGCACGGGAAAAGCGAGTGCGGTCAAATGTTAGCCAAACCTTACTTTTTCTGAAGTTACGAAAACTGGAGGAAATCAATATGCGTATTGCAGCAAAGCTTGGCCTGTTTGCAGGCGGCGTTCTGTTCGGAACGGCTGGGATCCGGATCCTCAGCAGCCGTGACGCGAAAAAGGTCTATACCCACGCGACGGCTGCCGTGCTCCGTGCGAAGGAAGACGTGATGACGACGGTCACGACGCTCCGTGAAAACTGCGGGGACATTCTGGCAGATGCGAAGGCCATCAATGAAGAGCGTGCCGCCGCTGCCTGCGAGGAGATCGCCGATACTGCGGAGGAGCCCGCTGCAGAGCCTGCCGAGGCCTGAATCATGTGCAGCCGGGGAGGAAAAACCCTTCCCGGCTGCGGGCAGGAGAATCCTATGAAGTGCAGAATTTTACATGAAACCAAGGGCCGCCTGCGTGTGCATCTGTGCATCGGGCGGATGACGCTCCGGCAGGCAGACCTGCTGGAGTATTCCATGCGCGCCGTGGACGGCGTGGCGTCGGTCAAGGTCTATGATCGCACGCAGGACGCTGTCATTGAATATTGCGAGGTGCGCAGCGCCGTGCTTGCGGCGCTTTCCTCCTTCTCGTTCGCGGCGGCTGAGGAGGCCGGGCTCGTCCCGGAGCACACCGGCCGTGCGCTGAACCGCGAATTTGAGGACAAACTCGTCTGGAAAACGGCACTCCACTATGCCTGCAAGCTGTTCCTGCCTGCCTATGTGCGGGCGGGCATCGCCATCGTGCGCTCCGTGCGCTATCTCAAGGCCGGTCTCTCCGCCCTGCTGCACGGGAAGCTTTCTGTCTCCGTGCTCGATGCAACGGCCGTGACGGTCTCACTGGTCCGCCGCGACTTCGATACGGCAGGCTCCGTGATGTTCATGCTCGGCCTCGGCGAGCTGCTGGAGGACTGGACGCACAAAAAGTCCATCGCCGATCTGGCGGGGGCCATGGCGCTGAACGTCGACCGCGCGTGGGTGCGCGACGCAGACGGGCAGGAGCTGCTTGTCTCCGTGAAGGACATCCACGCGGGCGACTGCGTCGTCGTCCGTACCGGCAACATGATCCCGCTCGACGGCCGCGTGACCGGCGGCGAGGCCATGGTGAACCAGTCGTCCATGACGGGCGAGTCGCTCCCCGTGCGCAAGACGCCGGGCAGCTATGCCTATGCCGGAACGGTCGTGGAGGAGGGCGAGTGCCTCATCACGGTCGAAAAGACCATGGGCGGTGGCCGCTATGACCGCATCGTCCGCATGATCGAGGAGTCCGAAAAGCTGAAATCCACGGCGGAGGACCGCGCCTCCCGTCTGGCGGACCGGCTCGTGCCCTATACGCTCGGCGGGACGGCCCTCGTGTGGCTGTTTACCCGGAATATCACCAAGACGCTTGCCGTTCTGATGGTGGACTTCTCCTGCGCCCTGAAGCTTGCCATGCCGATCGCCGTGCTGTCTGCCATGCGCGAGAGCAATGCCCGGCACATGTCCGTCAAGGGCGGGCGCTTCCTCGAAGCCGTTGCCAAAGCGGATACGATCGTGTTCGATAAGACGGGCACGCTGACCTATGCGCAGCCGCGCGTGGCGGAGGTCGTTACGTTCGGCGGCCGCCGCGAGGACGATATGCTGCGTCTGGCTGCCTGCCTCGAGGAGCACTATCCGCACTCGCTGGCCAATGCCGTCGTAGAGGAGGCGCGCGTGCGCGGCCTGAACCACGAGGAATATCACTCCAGCGTGGAGTATGTCGTGGCGCACGGCATCTCGAGCACCGTCGAGGGCAAGAAGGTCATCATCGGCAGCTATCACTTCGTGTTTGAGGATGAGGGATGCCGGGTGCCGGAGGGCGACGAGGAAAAATTCGACGGTCTTTCCGATGCCTACTCCCATCTGTATCTGGCCATTTCCGGCGAACTTGCCGCCGTCGTGTGCATCTCCGACCCGCTCCGGGCCGAGGCGGCGGATGCCGTCCGCGCTCTGCATGAGCAGAGGATCGCGCACATCGTCATGATGACGGGCGACAATGAAAAGACGGCTGCCGCCGTGGCGCGCGCCGTCGGCGTGGACGAATACCACGCGGGAGTCCTGCCGGAGGACAAGGCGGCCTACATCCGCGCCCGCCGCGCCGAGGGCCACACGGTCATCATGATCGGCGACGGCGTGAACGACACCCCGGCCCTGTCCGAGGCGGATGCCGGCATCGCCATCAACACGGGTGCGGCCATTGCCCGCGAGATCGCCGATATCACGATCTCGTCGCAGGACCTGTTCGAGCTTGTGACGCTGCGCCGCCTGAGCGAGGCCCTTATGGGACGCATCGACCGGAATTACCGGTTCATCGTCAGCTTCAACCTCATGCTCATTATCCTGGGCGTGACGGGCGTCATCCAGCCGACGCTTTCCGCCCTGCTGCACAACATGTCGACGCTCGGCATCAGCCTGCGCAGCATGACGAACCTGCTGCCCGAAAAAACGGAGCAGAGCAACGCATAAAAAACGGCCCGGTGCGGAACAGAACGCTGCTTCGCACCGGGCTTTATCTATGGGTTGACGGGAGCGCCGAAAATCGGTACAATAGGAGAAAACGTCACAATAGGGAGTATCAGCAATGGAAAGCTTGATTTTTGATGTCGACGGCACGCTCTGGGATGCCGTGGCCCTCGTAGCCGAGGGCTGGAACGACGGTCTGCAGAGCATGGGCTTTGCGCCGCACTGCACGGAGCAGAGCATCCGTCCGCTGTTCGGCAAGACCATGACGGAGATCGCGCAGGTCGTGGTGCCCGGCGTCCCGCAGGAGCAGGCCATGGAGGTCATGGACCGCTGCATGGACGGCGAGATGGCGCGCCTGCGCCGTGATCCGTGCCATATTTTCTACCCCGGCGTCAAGGAAACGCTCACGGAGCTGCACAAAACGCACCGCCTGTTCATCGTCAGCAACTGCCAGCAGGGCTATATTGAGCTGCTGATGGAAAAGGGCGGTCTCGGCGGCCTGATCAGCGACTTCGACTGCTTCGGGAACACAGGCCTGCCGAAGGGGCAGACGCTGCGCCTGCTGTGTGAGCGCTGCAATGTCCGCGACGCGGTCTACGTCGGCGACACGCAGGGCGACATGGAAGCGTCCGAGCAGGCGGGCCTGCCGTTCGTGTGGGCGGCCTACGGCTTCGGCAAGCCCGCGCACTGGGATAAGCGCATCGATCATTTTACCGATCTGCTGCGCCTCTGAGGCTCAGATCGTTCCGTGCAGGATCAGAATGAGCACGATGCACACGGCCAGAACGGCCAGCGCGGCGAGCCACACGGCCAGACGGCGCTTGACCGGCATGCGGCCGGGCGTTTTGCTCGGCGGCAGCAGGTGCGCATGGCGCAGTCCCTGCACGACGGGCTTGTAGAGCAGCACGGTGATCGTGGCGTTCAGGCAGCCCTTGAGCAGGTTGAACGGCAGGAACACCGGCACGAGCATCGCGGCAACGTCGGCGCGGGCCGTGTGCATGTACAGCGGCGTGATGAGATAGTTCCACAGCAGCATGAGCACGGTCATAAGCAGTGCGCCGCCGAACAGGCCCGCAATGGCGCTGCCCTGCGTGCGCTTTTTGCGGTAGAGCAGGGCGGCCGTGCCCGCAAAGGCGGCGGAGCTGAGGAAGTTCATCACAAAGCCGATCCAGCCCGTGGAGCTGATGGTCAGCATCTCGATGAACGAGACGACAAGCGAGATGCCCAGTGCGGCCAGCGGCCCGTAGAGGAAGCCGCCGATGGCGATGACGACGTCCTTCGGCTCATAGCTGAGGAACAGGACGACCGGGAAGCGCAGCAGCGCGACTGCGACATAGGCAATGGCGCTCAGCATGGCCAGAACGGTCAGTTTTTTCATTTTTTCGTGTTTCATGGTTGCCTCCTGAGAAAAAAATACACCCGAAGGATACGATCCCTCGGGTAAACGGCAGGAAACACGGACAGGTGCGCCAGCCGATTCTTCTTTCATCCAGACTGTACTGTCGGTCCCGGAATCTCACCGGATCATGCGCAGCGCGCTCGCGGACTTTACCGCCGGTCGGGAATTTCACCCTGCCCTGAAGAGTCGTATTCGATTGGCTGCTGTCATTATAGCACGACGAAGCGAAAATGCAAGTGTTTTTTAGGATGTGGTTGAAGGCTCGGCGGAGGGCTCCGTCGGTTCTTCCGTTCCGGTCTCGGTCTCCGTTCCGGCCTCCGTTGCCTCGGACGGCTCGGCGTTCGGTGCCGTGGTGCCGGGCTTGCAGAAGCCGTGGATGGCGCCGCCGGGCGCAGTGTCCGTGATGTCTCCGCCGATGATGTGCCCGTCGAGCACGAGCACGCTGGCGTAGACCGGCGCGGAGGCGTCCGGGTAATTCAGGATCTCATAGACATAGCGCGTGGCCTCCTTGCCCGCGTGCGCCGTGAGATCGAAGCCCTGACTTTTCTGCAGCGCGTTGTAGCGCGAGAAGACGCGGTCGTCGGCCGACTTG
>OHCF01000876.1_pt1 | contig 13474 bp, 8 predicted proteins | sample 1577511 | NCBI WGS metagenome assembly OHCF01 (sample SAMEA3879568, study PRJEB24766) | human gut metagenome | biome: human-associated habitat; feature: feces | place: USA | collected 1985/1987 | reverse complement strand
GATCGTAGAAAAGGTCTCACGTGCAGTGAAAAAACCGGTGACGGTCAAGATCCGCAAAGGATTTCAGGAGTCCAGTGTCAATGCCGTAGAGATGGCAAAGATTCTTGAGGCATCCGGGGCAGCGGCGATCGCCGTACATGGAAGAACGAGAGAACAGTATTATTCCGGAGAGGCAGACTGGGACATTATACGTCAGGTCAAAAAAGCTGTCTGCGTTCCGGTGATCGGAAACGGAGATATCACCTGTGCAGAAGATGCCGCACGTATGATGGAGCAGACAGGATGTGACGGTGTGATGATAGGAAGAGCTTCCCGTGGAAACCCATGGATCTTCCGTCAGGTGAGTGAATATCTGGAAAATGGAAAAATCATTGAGCCGCCGGCCATTGCAGAAGTCAAAAAAATGATGCTGCGCCATGCAAAACTGCAGATGGAATATCGGGGAGAATACACAGGAATCCGTGAGATGCGCAAACACGTCGCATGGTATACGGCAGGATTTCCACATTCTGCAAAACTGAGAAAAAGAGTCAATGAAGTCGAATCCATGGAAGCACTGGAAGCACTGCTGCAAAGCTGGGAGTAATATAAAAAATTTGACAAACCCTGCTTTGCAGCCTCATTTAACATACAGCTTCAGTAAATGAATTATTTCTGATCAAGTGCGGACTGAATTTGTTTCATTAATTGATCGTAGTTTGATGGATCATCGATTCCGCCCATGAAAGGTTCGCCAATGATATTTCCGTCTTTATCTACGAGAACTGTTGTCGGGAATGCCATAATGTTTCCAATATAGTTCCCAACTGCTGAATTGGAATCAAAAGTCAGGTTTTTGTAGGAAGCACCTTTGGTTTTCAGGATTTCTTTCGCTTCTTTGATTCCGTCCTGATTATCATCTAATGTATCTGTGTTGATACCAACAACTTCGCCGCCCATTTCCTTAAGTTTATCATTTAATTCATTCAGTTTAGAAAGTTCTTCAACGCAAGGCTTGCATCCGCTGAACCAGAAGTTTACAACCGTAACTTTATTTTGGGCGAACAGGCTTTCATCTACATCGTTACCATCCAGGTCTTTTCCTTTGAACCCTTGGAACACACCTGTAGAGTCAACTGAGCTGGAGGAACTGCTGCTGGAAGAATCAGATGCGGCAATTTCTTTTTCAAGTTTCATAATTTCTTCTTCAATGCCTCGAATCGTTTCAATGTCTTTACTCAGAGTAGCATGTTCTTCTTCGGAGAAAGAATCTTTGTTTGCTTCTATTGTATTTGCAAGAAAGTTCGCATAATTTTTATCCATACTACCATCGTCAATGTTCTTGCTCATAAAACCAAATACTTTGTCCCATACATTTTTGTGATCTGCAAAGATCTGGTTTTCCTGTTGGTAAAGATCGTTCAGCTTTTCATTCGGATCAACCGAAGTGCTTGAAGCTGTTGCGGAAGTATCTTCCTGTTTTGAGCTTTCAGTTGTTGCAGAACCAGATGAAGTTCCGCAGCCTGTGAATGAAAAAAGAATGGAAATGGCAAGAGATGCCGCAATTGCCTTTTTTAATTTCATTGATTTTGCTCTGCTTGTTTTGTTTTTCATGATTTTTACTCTCCTTTTGATATTATTTGATTTATTTTAGCTTATTTATTGCCGGCCTGTTTGCCGGCCTGTTTCTTGTCTGAAAATCCGTAATGATAGCAGATTGCATTTGTCGGACAGACTTTCATACATGCTCCACATCGGATACATTCCGGGTGATTTGGCGTGTCTGTTACATTTACATCCATTTTGCAGGCATGACTGCATTTTTGGCAGTTGACACATTTTTCAGAATCTACCCTGATCTTAAGAAATGATACTTTGTTAAACAGCGAGTAGACAGCACCAAGTGGGCAGATCCACTTACAGAATGGACGGTAAAACAGAATGCTTAAGATGATTACAAGTACAAGGATCGTAAACTTAAACGTAAATAAATGTCCGAGTGCTGCACGGATTCCTGAATTAGCAAGTGAAAGTGGAATTGCGCCTTCAAGTACGCCTTGTGGGCATATGTACTTGCAGAAGAACGGGTCGCCCATACCCAGCGAATTCGTTACAAATACCGGAAGCAGTATAACAAAGACGACCAGAACTGCGTATTTCAGATAGCACAGAGGTTTTAGTTTTGCAGTAGATAGTTTCCTGCCTGGAATCTTATGCAACAGATCCTGAAACCATCCAAACGGACAGAGAAAACCGCAGATAAAACGTCCTAACAGAACACCCATCAGGATAAAGAATCCTGTGATGTAGTAGGTGAACTTGAATTTTGATGAACCGACTATAGCCTGGAAAGCTCCGATCGGACAGGCACCTGTGGCAGCCGGGCAAGAGTAACAGTTCAGCCCTGGGACACATATTGTTTTTGCATTTCCCTGATAAAGTTTCCCTTTAAACAGATTCGGGATATGAGGATTGGTCAGCAGTGTTGCGGCTGCCTGAAACCATCCGCGGAAGCGAACCAGGAAGTTCATGTTTGATTTTAATTTTTTATCCAATTCCGACACACTCCATACATAATTTTATTGCCTTACTGAGTACAGTTGCAGCTTCTCCGCGGAAAATTCCAACAAGAAAAAATAAGAGACCGGCTGCAAGTAAAAAAAATTGTGCTGCTTTTTCTGATTTCATTAAGATACCCCCTGTTACTGTAAATAGTAACTGCTCCTTTCGATGTTATTGATCAAAGTTGGTCTATTGACCGTTCCATGGTTACATTATATAATATGGAATGTAAATTTCCTGTTAAGAAAATGGAGAAAAGTAAATTGAGATTATTGGTTGTTGAAGATGAGAAGAAATTATGTGATATGATTGCGAAAAGTCTGCATATGGCAGGTTATGAGGTGGATATGTGTAATGACGGAGAGCAGGCACTGGATATGATCTATGCGGAACTGTATGACCTGATCGTGCTTGATCTTAACCTGCCCGGGGTGGATGGGATGGAGATTCTTCGGGAACTTCGCAAAGAAAATGAAGAGACAAAAGTATTGATACTCTCTGCGAGAAGTCAGATCGCAGATAAGGTTGAGGGACTGGATTCCGGTGCAAATGATTATATGGAAAAACCATTTCACCTGCAGGAGCTGGAAGCTCGCGTGAGAAGCCTGACAAGAAGAAAATTTGTACAAAAAAATATCTGCCTGGAATGTGGAAAACTTCGATTTGATACGAGAGAAAGGGTTGCATATGCAGAAGATACCCCGGTTGCGTTGACGAGAAAAGAAAATGGAATTTTAGAATATCTCCTTTTAAACCAGGGAAGACCGGTCAGTCAGGAAGAACTGATCGAGCATGTCTGGGACTCTTCTGTGGACAGTTTTAGCGGTTCGATCCGAGTACATATGTCTTCTTTGAGAAAAAAACTGAAAGCAGGACTCGGATATGATCCGATCGTGAACAAAATCGGTGAGGGCTATAAAATAGGGGGTAACAGTAAAGCATGAAAAAAATATCACTCCAGTGGAAATTAACACTTCTTACAACAGTGCTGATCACTATATTATGCGGATGTCTTACCCTTTTTTTATATAAAAACGGAATCTATTGTTTCGATACGCTTCAGGAGTCTGTCACGGATCAGGGCACAGTGCCGGAAGCGGTGTACATTGATATTCCGGATGATGAGTGGGATGATTTTGTGGCACAGTTTTCCATGAAGGTTTATGACTCCAAATCAGATTATAGAACCAGAAGCCTTCTGATCACTGCTGTTGTAGCGCTGCTTGGCGGAGCAGCGACATATTTTATCAGTGGACGGGCATTGAAACCACTCAGGGAATTTTCAGAGACAGTGGAAAAAGTCCAGGCACAGAACCTGACAGATTATACAATCGAAGAGAATAAGATTGCAGAGCTGGACAGACTTCGCATATCTTACAATAAAATGCTTATGCGGCTTTCAGAATCATTTGAGACGCAGCGTCAGTTTACAGGAAATGCAGCACATGAGTTACGTACCCCACTGGCTTTGATCCAGGCACAACTGGATCTGTACCATACAACAGAACATCCAGAGAGTACAACAACGGCAGAAGAGACGATTCAGATGATAACGGAGCAGAATGAACGTCTTAGCAAGTTGGTCAGAACGCTTTTGGATATGAGCGAATTACAGACAGTAGCGCGAAATGACAGAATTGAGCTCCATAGCCTGATCGAGGAAGTGCTGGCAGATTTAGAACCGCTGGCACAGGAAAAGAAGGTTGAACTGATACAGAAGTCACAGGGAGCAGGAGAAAAAACAGATGAAGAATTATTTTTGACAGGAAGTGATATTCTGATTTACAGAATGCTATATAATCTTGTGGAAAATGCGATTAAATATAATCGGAAAGATGGAACTGTTACGGTATCAGCAATAAAGGATAAGAACGAAGTTGTTCTGACGGTTTCGGATACAGGAAATGGAATTGATGAAGCATTCAGGGAGCAGATCTTTGAACCATTCTTCCGGGTAGATAAGTCAAGAAGCCGGGAACTTGGAGGTGTGGGGCTTGGACTTGCGATGGTGCGGGAAGTTGTGCGGGTTCATGACGGGACGATTGAAGTTTATACAAATAAACACAGCGGGACAACATTTGAAGTGAAAATGAGTACAGGGGCAGAAAAAGAGCATAACCCCTGAAGATCAACATAAAAATAAAAGAAGTACAGAAACATTATGAAAAGAAAGCAGACAAGGAGAAACTGACATGGAGAAATCAACCGTTTATTTTACTGACTTTCGCTGTCCGGTAGGGACCAGCCAACTGGACAAGCTGAAAAAACTCTGTATTGCCGCCGGTATCAAAGATATGGATATGGATGGAAAGTTTGTGGCAATAAAAATGCATTTTGGAGAATTGGGGAATATGGCTTTCCTTCGGCCAAACTATGCAAAAGTAATCGCAGATCTGTGCAGGGAGCAGGGCGGAATGCCGTTCCTGACAGACTGTAACACGCTGTATCCGGGAAGCAGAAAGAATGCACTGGAACATCTGGACTGCGCAAATCTGAATGGTTTTAACACAACTACAACCGGATGTCAGATTATTATCGGAGATGGTCTGAGGGGAACGGATGAAATAGAAGTTCCGGTTGTAAACGGAGAATACTGCAAGACGGCTCTGATCGGACATGCGATCATGGATGCGGACATTTTTATCAGTCTGAGTCACTTTAAGGGACATGAGGCAACCGGATTTGGCGGAGCCATTAAGAATATCGGTATGGGATGCGGCAGCCGCGCAGGAAAAATGCAGCAGCACGCAAGCGGAAAACCGGCGATCAATACGGAAGTCTGTCGTGGCTGCCGCCGCTGTGCAAAAGAGTGCGGAAGTGATGCGATCACCTATGTAAATAAAAAAGCAGTCATTGATTATGATAAATGCAAAGGATGCGGACGCTGTATCGGAGCCTGCAGTTTTGATGCGGTATACAATCCGAACGATAGTGCAAATGAACTTCTGGATCGTAAAATGGCAGAATATGCACAGGCAGTCTGTCATGGCCGCCCGCATTTCCACATCGCACTGGTACAGGATATCAGCCCGAACTGCGACTGCCACGGAGAGAACGATGCACCGATCCTTCCGGATATCGGAATGTTTGCAAGTTTTGATCCGGTCGCACTGGATCAGGCATGTGCAGACGCCTGCCTGAATGCAACACCGATCGCAAACAGCCAGCTTGGAGAACATCTGGCAGAGCCGGGATGGCATTGCCACCACGATCATTTCAAAGATTCCAACCCGAATATCGAGTGGAAAGCAACGCTGGATCAGGCAGAGAAGATTGGCCTTGGAACAAGAGAATACGAATTAAAGAGAATCAAATAAGGAACTTAACATAAGCAGCTGAGCCTGGAAGACAGGTCAGTTGCTTTTTTGGCGCTAGTATATCATATTGCCGGGTGGCATATAAGAAAATATTAATACAGAATAAATATTTTGCAAAAAAATGATTTAAGCATTGTAATACTAACCGTTTGGCTAGTGTACAATAATTTTTTGATTTTGTATAATGAAGATGGAAAAGTTAGAGGAAATAATGGAAGGTCGCTTTCTGAGTTTGCAGCAGCCAGCATGTACAGATCATAACCATTATAAAAACAATCCCTGGAAGAATCGTTCAATGATATCCCATGTATCACGGGAAAAAGCATTTGGATCAGGATAATATTTACGAAGATTAGTAACAACAAAGTTTTGGTAGTCAGCATGGCTGCCACAATTAACAGGTAACATAGAAATCGCCCTCCAATCGAAAAATATACTTTTGATCAAAGGCGCGAAGCGCCGCATTTTTCGGTAGATTTGTCAAGCGATTTTGGCAAAAAAGTGGGGGATTTTATAAAATAAGGGATCTGAAGGTCTTGATTTTACTGGGCTGAAGATTCCGAGAGATTATAAAAGAAATCAGGAGGGAACACATGAAAAAGAGATACGTACAAAAAATGTTGACAATGGCATTGACTGCAGCAATGATCTGCAGTTCAGTACCGGTATCTGCGGAGACCGTTTCGGAGAATGAAACAGCCGTGACTGTAGAAGAAGCAGATAAAGCAGATCAGGCAGAAACGGAAGATACAGAGGTTGAGAATGGAAAAGAAGGCTATCTGTCCTATCGCATTTATCAGAAACCGGATAAAACAAAATATGTGAAAATAACAGAGTGTGATTATGATGCAAAGGGAGCTGTAGAAATACCCACGAAAATTAAGGATATTGCAGTAACGAGCATAAGGAATTATGCATTTTATGGCTGTAGGAGGTTAACGAGCATAGAGATCCCGTCGAGTGTAACAAGCATAGGGAATTATGCATTTTATGGCTGTAGGGGGTTAACGAGCATAGAGATCCCGTCGAGTGTAACGAGCATAGGGGATTATGCATTTAGTGGCTGTAGCGGGGTAACAAGCATAAACGTAGAAGCTGGCAATGTGGTCTATGACAGCAGAGATAACTGTAATGCCATTATAGAAACAAAGACAAATACTCTTATACAGGGCTGTAAAAACACAAAAATCCCGTCGAGTGTAACGAAAATAGGGGACAGAGCAATTTCTGGCTGTAGCGGGTTAACAAGCATAGAGATCCCGGCGGGAGTAACGGAAATAGGGGATTATGCATTTAGGGGCTGCAGCGGGTTAACAAGCATAGAGATCCCGGCGGGAGTAACGAGCATAGGGGATTATGCATTTAGTGGCTGCAGCGGGTTAACCAGCATAGTTGTAGAAGCAGGCAATACAGTGTATGACAGCAGAGATAACTGTAATGCCATTATAGAAAAAGCGACAAATACTCTTATACGAGGCTGCAATAATACAAAAATCCCGTCGAGTGTAACGAGCATAGGGCATGATGCATTTGGGGACTGCAGCGGGTTAACAAGCATAGAGATCCCGTCGAGTGTAACGAGCATAGGGCATGATGCATTTTATAAATGTAGCGGGTTAACAAGTATGGAGATTCCGGCGGGAGTAACGAAAATAGGGGACAGAGCATTTTTGGGCTGCAGCGGGTTAACAAGCATAGAGATCCCGTCGAGTGTAACGAGCATAGGGAACTATGCATTTTATGGCTGCAGCGGGTTAACAAGCATAGAGATCCCGGAAGGTGTAACGAGTATAGAGAACGGAGCGTTTAAGGGCTGTAGTGGGTTGACCAGCATAAAGATTCCGTCAAGTGTAACGAGCATAAAGAACGAAGCATTTGAGGATTGTATTGGGTTAACAAGTATAAACGTAGAAGCTGGCAATGTGGTCTATGACAGCAGAGATAACTGTAATGCCATTATAGAAAAAGAGACGAATACGCTTATACAGGGCTGTAAAAACACAAAAATCCCGTCGAGTGTAACGAACATAGGGAATTATGCATTTGGGGGCTGCAGCGGGTTAACAAGCATAGAGATCCCGTCGAGTGTAACGAGCATAGGAGAAGGTGCATTTATGGACTGTAGCGGATTAAAAGATGTATATTATACAGGCACACAGGAACAGTGGAATGCAATAAACTTTAGCAATGGCGGTGATGCATCAGATGTTTTCGTGGCTTATGATAAAGACTTGAGTCAAAATATCTCAATTCCTTTTACCTTGCACTGTAACTCTTCACGACCGAAACCAAGCCAGCAGCCAAGTGCGGAACCAAGCCAACAGCCAAGTGCGGAACCAAGCCAGCAGCCAAGTGCAGCACCAAGCCCTGCACCATCAGCAGTGCCTTCCAAGACGCCGGAAGCAGATCTGCCTGCGGCTGGAACAACTCTGAAAGAGAAAACAGGCAGGGAATTTAAGGTGACAGAATCAGATGGTTCTGAAAGTAAGCCATCAGTAACGCTTACAAAGCTGTCTGCCAAGGATAAAAAGGCAAAGAAGGTTACCATTCCCAAAACCGTTACAATTAACAATGTGAAGTATCGGGTGACAGGCATTGCGGCAAAAGCATTTAAGAACAGTAAGAAGCTGCAGAGTATTGTTATCCCGGATACGATCACAGAAATCGGAGCCGGCAGTTTTGAAGGCTGCAAAAACTTAAAGAGCGTTACGATTGGAAAGAATGTAACCTCTATCGGAAAGAATGCCTTTAAGAATTGCAAGAACCTCAAGAAGATTACTGTGAAGAGTACAAAATTAAAGAAGGTCGGAAAAGGTGCTCTCACAGGCATCAACAGAAAATGCGTTATTAAAGTACCGAAGAAACAGCTGAAGTCTTACAAGCGTCTGTTCAAGGGAAAGGGGCAGAAGAAATCTGTGAAGATCAAAAAATAGACGATAGAAGAATCCGAAAGAAATTGCGAAAAAACCGTCTTGATCTTACTGGGCTGGAGATTCCGAGAGATTATTTAAAAGAGAAGGAGGAAAATGATATGAGAAAACGAATTGCAGCAGGATTACTTGCATTTGCACTTGCATTTACCGCAATGGATTTTGGTGGTCTGGTAAGTATTCAGGCAAATGCAGCAGGACTGGTACAGGTTACTGAAGAGAACCAGAGTAATTTTCATTTAAACGGAGATTATGCCGGATATTATGCGATCGCAGATAAAGAAGATCTGCAGGCATTTGCGGCAAAGGTCAATGCCGGGGAGAAAGACATCAATGCAGTGCTGACGGCAGACATTGATATGACAGGTGAGGACTGGACACCGATCGGAGATACAAATGACGGTTATACAGGAACCTTTGACGGAAACGGACATAAGATCAGCAAGCTGGTCTGCGAGCGGACAGGAGATAAACAGGTATCAGGCCTGTTTGCACTGCTGATGGAGAACAGCGTTGTCAAAAATCTTGGCATGGAAGATGGCGTGTTCACATCGTCAACGAGTACGGCCGGAGCAGTTGCAGCAAAAAGCAATCTTGGAAAGGTGATCAACTGCTGGAACAGCGGAAAAGTAACCGCGCATGATTACGCAGGCGGCATTGTAGGAAGTTCCAAGGGCTGGATCGAATCATGCAAAAACAGCGGAGCGATAAAAGCAACGTGGGGCTTTGGACGCAGCGGAGGCATCGCCGGAGGGCAGGTCTGCAGCAGAAACAGTTCCCAGCAATATGTGAGAACTTATATCAAATATTGTTATAATACCGGAACAGTAGATGCATATTATGCCGGCGGGATCGTCGGTTATCAAAGCTATATAAATAAGGAAGCCTGTGATATCATCTCCTGCTGGAGCGATGCAGTTATCATGGGAAGCAAAACAGGTGGAATCACAGGAAGTCTGGCTAAAGGTGCCACAATCCAGAACTGTGTTTTTAATACCGACCGCTTTAAGGGAGGGGTCTATAATATAAATGAAAATGGAAGTGTCAAAGATTCAGAAGGGATGACAAGTGCAGAGTTTGCATCCGGAAAGGCAGCCTGGCTGTTAAATGGAAAGGATAATTCGCTGATTTTACAGGCAAAGTGGTTTCAGAATCTTGAAGAAAATCCAGATGCTTATCCGGTGCTGGACAGCACACATGGAAGCGTTTATTATCTGGAAGAAAGCAACACTTACAGCAATTATCCGGAGAACATGATGAATGGCGAGATCTGCTTGGTAAACGGTACACAGATTGTGGAAACAAGCGACAATCTGTCGGAAACAAAGCCATTATCTCTGAAGAAGGACGAAGTTTTCAGTTGGAAAGGGGACAGACAGATAGAGGCCGGCTATTATCTGGATGAAGAGGCACAGATACCGACCACAGCACAAAACAGCGGAGCGGCTGAAAAAGGCGGGGCACCGGCTCTGCCGGGGCAATATTATGTAAAAGTTACGGCCCTGGAAGTGGAAGGTTTTTATCAGGAAACTTCAGAAATTTTTTCCTATCAGATCAGCTTTGATGCCGGAATTCAGATGCAAAGAATTGCGGACAGCGAGAGCATAGATTATGCATATACGGGAAATCCGCGGGAACTGTCATTGGAAAAAGGAAGAAAAATCACCTGGAGCTGTGAGGAAACACCGACATCCATAAAGACCACATATTATAAAAGCAAGGATGGAGTGCTGACAAATGCAGAAAATTCCGGTGCACTTACCGAAGGCGGGGCACCGGCTGATAAAGGCGATTACTATGTAAAAGCAGAACTGACATTCCGTGAAAAATACAAATCAGAATCGGATTATCTGTTATATAAAATTTCGGATGGAGAAATTGAGGTAACCATGGATGGACATTCCGAACCATATGTTACTTTGGAAGAAGCATTTCGTGATACAGAGGGAAAAACAGCACAGATGAAGCTGTTGAAGAATATTGAACTAAAAAGGGAAGTGGAGGTAAACAGCGGAAACCTGATCCTGGATCTGAACGGATATCGTCTGCAAATTTCAAAGCGGACTACCCTGAATCAGGATGTTTCTCTTAAAATCACTGACAGCAGCGAAACACAGACGGGTGTATTTTCCGGCGAATTAACAGTAAAAAGTAAGAATATAGAGTTTGCCGGTGGAATTTATGAAAATCAGTCGAACAACTATGTTATGCATAACGGTGCGAAAATCAAGGTGAGTGGTGGAAAATTCGAGTGTATTTCAAAAGAATGGGCAGAACTTGGAGAAGAACGTTGCCTGGTGGATAATGAGACAAATGAGAAGCAGCCTTATGCCGGGGCAAGTGCTACAAACGTGCATGTCGAGGTATGTAAGGAACATGATTATGAACAGGATTTACAATACTGTACGTGGTGCCATAAGAAAACTCCGGATTTCCAGGGTTATATCCGGATCACGGTAAATGGAGAAGAAACTTATGTGAATACACTGAAAGAAGCATTCGAATACGCAAATGGCAAAGAAGCAGAGATTATCCTTATGCAGTCAATGGAAAATTCGGACAAACTTCCGTCCCTGACAGGAGGGAAAATATCGCTTGATTTAAATCAGAAATCCCTGACAACAGCGGAAAGGTCTTACGGAATCTACATAAAAAAAGGAGCAGAACTTACGGTAAAAAACGGAACCTGTGGTATAGAAATAAATCAGGGACCCGGAAAACTGAAAATAGAAAGCGGCAATTTTCAAACACTCAACTATTGGAAGTATTCCGAAGGCAGTACAGAAATTACCGGTGGAAATTTCCAGAACATCATATTAATAGATTCAGGCAGTGCAGAAGATATGCTTCCGCAGGGTTATGCGTTTTACAGTACAGAAGCTGGACGCTTTCTGAGCAGAGAAGAAGTACTTGCCCATACTACTCTGCAAAAGGTTGAGGTTCGAAATACAGGCATGAGCTGCGAGACACTTCCGCAGATTTCCGGAATTGCAGGTCAGACGCTGCAGGAGTATACCTTGATTCCGGGCGTGGTCAGGGCAGATACCGGAAATGGAGAAAGTACACTGCTGGAAGGAACCTGGAGTTTTGCGAAGAAAGAAAATCTGGAAGTGATACTGCAACCTGGAGAAATAATGTATTGCGATTTTATTTTTACACCGAAAGATGATAATTATCCTTATTACAAAGTAAAAGGTGTAGAAGTTCATGGTGGAAAAAAGATCCCGCAGCAGGCTGCATTTCATGAATCGGCAAGTTATATTTATACAGTAGGTTCTCCTAAGATGTATATAGATCTGCAGGAAAAACTTCCGGAGGACAGAGTGGTAGATAATTATATCTGTTCTGTAACAGGGGATGAGCAGATTTTTGATAAGTATGGGGTGGAAGGGAGTAGTATGCGGAGTAAATACATATATTATAGCGTGAACGACTTTACAGACAGGAGCATGATCGGAAAAACGGCTACGCTCCATGTAACGATAGAAATGAAAAATTATACGGATGTTTCTTATGACATAACGGTTACCCTGACAGACCAGATAAAGGTTGTCCTGAAAGAAGGCAGTGAAGTAAAAGTTTTACAGGATCAGAAGCTTACTTACGGGGGAACATTATCCGATCTGAAACTGAATCTGGAAGGGGAAGAACAGGCAGTCTTTGTTGAGCAGGGAACCGACACGCAGGTTCAGGGAACGCTTGCGTGGAAAGATGCCACACAAAGACCGGATACATCCGTGACAAGTGCAGAATGGATCTTTACACCGTATGATGCAGAGTATTATCCAATGCATGCAAATGCAGAAGGCAGCACAGCGATTACCGTAGAGCCAAAAGAACTGAAAGTCTTAGCGGCAACGGCAGATGATAAAGTATATGACGGAACCGCGTATGTCAGCTTCAGTGATATTGTTCTTGAGGGCATTGAAGAAGGAGATGAAGTTTCGGCAGACATCGGAACGATCCGCGGGACTTTGAAAGATGCAAAAGCGGGAAATTATACTTCGGTAACTTTGCCAGAGCTGAGATTAACCGGAAAAGACAAGGAGAATTATATTCTTGTGCAGCCGACAGACGAAATTCCTCTGACAAAAGCGGTGAATGTGGCAAAAAGCAGTGGGCTTCAGATCGAAGAACAGAATAAAAGTTACTTATATTTAAAGAATCAGGAAGAGCGGATAAATCTCAGGGAAATCCTCCCGGTGGACTGCGGGAATGCACAGTATGCTGCACCGGAGATAACCGGAAACATGGAATATATCACAGAACCGAGCATAGCAGACGATATATTATCTTATACAGTGAAGCAGGGGGAACTGGACAGGAAAGGAAAGATCCAGATCAAAGTTACGACTGAGAACTATGAGGACTTTGTGATCACCTTCAATCTGGAATGCAATGACCAGATGCCGGTCAGATTACAGGAAGGAACAGAAGTAACCCTGAAAAAAGATATGCTTACTTACGGCGATCTTTTGTCGGCACTGGAGTTTTCGAAAGCAGAATTTGTGGACGGAGAAGGAAATACAGTGGAAGGAACGCTTACCTGGAAAGATGGCACACAAAGACCAGATACATCTGTGACAAGTGCAGAATGGGTATTCACACCATCTGATGCAGCGTATGCAAACGCAGAAGGCAGCACAGCGATTACCGTAGAGCCAAAAGAACTGAAAGTCTTAGCGG
>OHCF01000869.1_pt1 | contig 13573 bp, 8 predicted proteins | sample 1577511 | NCBI WGS metagenome assembly OHCF01 (sample SAMEA3879568, study PRJEB24766) | human gut metagenome | biome: human-associated habitat; feature: feces | place: USA | collected 1985/1987 | reverse complement strand
TTCGTCGTCTGTTTGGAAAGCGAACGCGCTACTTCGTTCGGGCGGTAATTGAGCTTCTTCATCGCCTCATATACTTTTTTTCTCGTTTCTTCGCTGATATATCCACGGTTATTCAGCACACGGGAAACAGTGCTTACGGTAAGCCCTGTCTCCTTTGCCACATCCTTTAAGGTTGCCATACTTCCTCCCCGAAAACCTGTATCTTCTCTCTACTGCCCTTTTCCATGCAAAATTTTTCTGCAGTTTCAGGCAGTTCGAATATACCTGTGATTGTACCACAATCTGCAGTCACTTCAAGAATCACATCATCAAAAAGCAGAGAAAAATCACGGATTCCGACACCTGTTGCAAATGTTTCTTCACCGATTTTTAACTCTCCGGTTTTTGCATTGTATACAAAGTCAGTCTTCTGGTTGATGCGGGCACTTAAAATGTCCTCTGACTCTGCGCGGGTAATCTGAATTTCCGTTGCTGTGTCCGGTGCAAATTTCCACTGAAATAAATCCTTTGCTGACACATGTTCATCTGCAACTTTTGCTGCGGTGTCTGCCATCAGTGCCTCATTTTCAGTATCCTGCTGCCGGACATTTTTCATTGTATTGTCATACACAGGTTTCCTGCTGTCCTCATACTCCCTGACCGGTTCCTGCCTGAGCACTTTTTCACCGTTCTTATATGCAACGGAAAACTCCCTCGGCAGTCCCATCGCCCCGGTATAATTCCTTCCCCGGTTTGGAAATCTGAGCCACGGAACTGAGATCACACGATTTCCTGTATTGCTGTAAGTCTGCGCCGCATAAGCTATCTTATTAATGTATGCCGCATGACGCACACCGTCGGTCTGAAATTGATATCCATCAAACTCTCCCCAGAAGTAAAAACCGTCTGCGCTCCAGAACATCCAGGTCTCATTTCCTTTTTCATCTTTCAGGCATACCAGATCCGGACATTCCCACGCCTCTTTGAATGTCAGGCGGTCGGTCTGTTCCCATTTTAGCAGATCGGTGGAACGAAAAATGCCAAAATCATTTTCCTCTAACCACAGTGTCATGATATAGGCACCGCTTTTTTCATGCCAGAACACCTTCGGATCACGGTTTTCTTTACAAACCGTCGGAAGCACACCTTTGTCAATTTTATGGAGTGTCTCCCCGCCATCCGTACTGTATGCAATGCGCTGGGTAAACTGTTTCCCTGCGCTCCATTTATTATTATTTCCGGCTGCCGTATAGAAAAATACCAGCGCATCTTCCGGCAGTCCGAGCATCTTACGATCATTTACAATACCGCTTCCGGAAAACATCGTTCCGGTCTCATCCGGGAAAAGTACATCATCCTTCTGCTCCCAGTGCAGTAAATCCCTGCTTACCGCGTGTCCCCAGCTCATATTTTCCCACTGCACATCAAACGGGTTATGCTGGAAATACAAATGATACACGCCCTCTGCATACACAAGGCCATTCGGATCATTCATCCATCCGGTCTGCGGTGTAAAATGAATCGAAGGGCGGCGGAAAGCCTCACCCTGCGTAGCACGGAGAGATTTTTCTTCCGTTTCAGGTACGTCCTCATTTCTGATTCCGTCAAAGAAAGCTTTCCTAAGATCCCCTCTTAGAATTAGTGTTTTATCGGTAAATTGCTTTACCGGAAAACGGGCATAATAACTGACAGGGTATGTTTCATCCTCTGCCTCTCCCGCCGGGATCTGAAACTCAAACAGCTTTGTTTCGCTGTTATCCTCCCGGCAGAATATCTCAAGCATACGGTTGTTTTTTTTGCCGCCAAACGGCAGCTCGCCATACGTGGCACAGACCGGAATAAACAGCCACCCTTTTTTGATGTATATTTCCTTTTCCATGTCTTACAACCTCCTACTTATATTTTTCCTTTTTAACCAGCACTTGTAAGCACATAACATCTTTCACTGGTCAGCATATTTTGCATTTTTCTTATTCGTACTACTGATAACGTTGACCCCCTATTGTGCAATTATCTTCAAAACGCACGAACTTCTCCGTCTTCTGTATAAGTGATCTCAAACTTCTTCGCCTTAAAGTCAGCGGAAAGTTTTGCCCACGCATCACCGTTTCTTCGCACGATCACAAGCTTATCATCGTCACTGGTTTCGAGTTCAAACGTTCCATCGAATGCCGGGTGAGCATTACGGAATTCCATCATGCGCAGAAGTTCTGCCACGACCGGACGTTTTACTTCCGCATCGATCTCTTCTTTTGTATAGTAATGACGGTTGATGTTCCGTCCCACTTTCGTCTCTTCCAAAAGTTTTAAGTCATTCTTTCCTGCCAGCAGTCCGACATAGTAAACCTGCGGGATACCCGGTGCAAAGAACTGAACCGCTCTCGCTAACAGATACGCATCATCCTCATCGCCAAGTGCGGAATAATAAGAACAGTTGACCTGATAAATGTCAAGGTTATTGTACGCTGCGGTATTATAGATTTTCTTGACATTTGCACCAAACTTAAAGATATCTTCCTTGGTGCGCCCGATCTCCTCATCCGGCAGCAGATCTTTAACATCTACCACACCGATTCCGTCATGCGTATCAAGTGTCGTGAACTGTTTGCGCGGGCAGATCTCAAACCAGTGTTTTAAATACTGTGTCTGTCCATAGTATAATGCATTAATGAGCAGCATTGGAAGTGCAAAATCGTATACATAGTAATCTTCTTTTGCGATCTTCTCCTGCATCGTGTAATGCTCATGAATTTCCGGTAAAAGTGTGACTCCGTAAGGCTTTACGATATCCTCACACTCTTTTAAGAACTCCCATACATCCGGCTCAATGAAAAAGCAGCTTGTTCCGGCTTTTTTTGTTGCATAGGCAAATGCGTCGAGACGGATCATTGCAGCACCATGCTCACACAATGTTGTTAAGTTGTCGCGGATAAAACGCTTTGCCGTCTCAGATTTACAGTTGATATCGATCTGCTCTTCATCAAACGTGCACCATACTTTTTCAGATGTTCCGTCTGCAAAATGTGCCTCCACATACGGTGCACGCGGCTTTCTTTTGTAGATTGCATCCACCTGCTCCTCGGTCGGCTCCCCGTTTTCCCAGAAATCTTTGTAGCGGATGAACAGGTCATGATACTCAGATGCATCTTTTTTCTCCAGAAAGTCTTTGTAATACGGGCTCTGTGCCGAAATATGATTGATCATATAATCAAACATCAGGTAATACTTTTCTGCCAGATGTTCCACGTCGTTCCAGTCACCAAATGCCGGATCGACTTTGTGGTAATCCATCGGTGCAAATCCCCTGTCTCCCGAAGAAGGGAAGAACGGAAGGATATGGATCCCTCCCACTGCTTTTTTAAAATATTTATCTAAAATCTCGTTTAAATCTGCCAGATTATGTCCCATCGAATCCGAATAAGTAATCAGCATACATTTGTTTTCCAACTTTTTCATATCAATCTCCATTTCTGCATAAAATCCTGTTTTTATGCTCACCACCATTTCACTGCTGTCACTTCACAGGAATAATACTCTTTTATGATTTCACCGCGCCGGCTACCACGCCATCGATGATCTCTTTCTGCAGGAACAAATATAATACCAGAATCGGGGCAACGGTAAGTACCAGTGCTGCCATGATCACACCGTAATCGGATGAGTAAGTTCCGTAGAAAGAATAAGTCGATAACGGAAGTGTATATAAGTTTTTCTTTCCAAGTACCAGTGACGGAAGCAGATAGTCGTTCCAGAATGCCAGTACGTTTAAGATCACAAGGGTTGCCGTAGTCGGTTTTAACAGAGGAAATACGACCTTGAAAAATGTCTGTACATTGGTACATCCATCCAGATATGCCGCCTCCTCCAGTGAAAGCGGGATACCGCTCTTAATAAATCCCTGATAAATGAATACTGACATACTCATCGCAAATCCGGTATGCATAAAGATCAGTGTCAGTCTGTGGTTTAACAAATGAAGCCCGGAACCATAAATGGAAACTAACGGGATCATGATCGCCTGGAATGGAATGATCATGGATGCTGCCATCAGTGCAAAGAATACTCTGGAAAATGTATTTTTTGCGCGGGTAAAATAATATGCTACCATAGATGCGAAAATGATGACGAGCAATGTGCTTAAGCCTGTGATAAACAGGGAGTTTCCAAACGCTTTTATGAATTCCATTTTCTCAAATGCTTTTGTATAGTTTGCAAGTGTATATCCCTTTTCTGTAATAAAGGAAAATGGATTCTTGATGATATCACGTTTCTGTTTAAAGGAGTTTAACAACACCAGAATGAACGGTACCATATAAAGCAGGAATAAAACAATGATCGCTGTAAAGCCAACAACATCCAATACACGGCGTTTTGTCCCGCCAACTTTTGAACCTCTGCTCATTATGCCTCTACCTCCTTCTTCTTTCCGATATAGATCTGTGCACCGCTGATGCATGCAACAATGATAAATAAGATCAGTGCTTCAGCCTGGCCTACGCCATAATTTCTGGATGTAAATGCCTTTTCATAGACATACATCGCAACCAGTCTGGTGGAACCGTAAGGCTCACCGCCTGTCAATGTAAGGTTTACATCGTAAACCATGAATGCTCTCGATAAGGTAAGGAACAGACAGATAACAAACGACGGCACCATCAGCGGTAAGATAATGCTCTTCATTTTCTGGAAACCTGTTGCCCCATCTATGCTGGCTGCCTCAAGCACATCTGTGGACAGCCCTGTGAAACCGGCGATGTAGATTAACATCATATAACCGGATAATTGCCAAACTGTAACGATCACCATGGACCAGAATGCTTTATTCGGATCCGCTAACCAGGAAGTGGAAAATAATCCCCAGCCTGTGCTCTTTCCCATGTTTACAAGCACTCTTGAAAATACGAACTGCCAGATAAATCCAAGTACGACACCACCGATCAAATTCGGTGTAAAGAAACCGGCACGGAAAAATTTCTGGCCTTTGATTCCGTTTGTCAGTGCATATGCTAAAAGGAATGCTACTGCATTGACTAAGATTACCGATAAAACTACATATTTTAAAGTAAGTCCCATAGAGGACCAGAATGCCGTATCTTTAAATACGGAAATATAATTCTGCACGCCGATAATATTTTTTACTTTGCTGACTCCATCCCAATCGGTCAGTGTCAGGTAAAAACCATACAGGAAAGGCAGTATGACAACTGCACAGAAAATCAGACATCCCGGCAGTGCAAAGATACATAGATTTTTAATTTTTTCTCCCGTTTTTCTACCCATAACCCTAATTCCTTTCTGATATCCCCACGGAAACTGCCATCATGCTTTTTCAGATGGCATTCCCGCAGAGATGATATATGGCTGTGATCCGTACGGTCACGCTCAGATATTTTTGTTTTTTCTTTAGATACGATTAATTCTGTGATGTCCAGTAGTTGTCGATGTCTGCTGCAAGATCATCTCTTGTACACTGTCCGCCAAGGTATTTCTGCATGGAAGCTCCAAGTACGCTCCAGTGGTCAGAAGGTGCGATATAGCTGGATGAATAGGTGTTTCCTGCTGCCATTTTTGCCTGAATGTCTTTTCCAAGCGGATCTAATACTTCATAAGTATTGTTTTTACATGCCGGGATCACTGCTGCGTCTTCTACTAACATTTTCTGTCCGTTGTCAGAGTATACCAGCCAGTTGACAAATGCCTTTGCCGCCTCCTGCTGCTCCGGTGTGGACTGCTCTGCATCGATCATTAACTGTTTAATTGCGCTTGCCTGAATACCGTTGTTTGCAAAATCAGAAGTATCATTTCCTAAAACATATGGAATGAATCCATACTCATCACTGTCAGAAGCGCCTGCCTCTTTTAAGTTTGGCCAAGCCCAGCATCCATTGATCCAGAGAGCGGCATCGCCGTCAGCTAAGAAGATCGGATCCTGATCGTAAAGAGCGCCTAAAGGATCCTCTCCGTTGATGTTGTACTGGCTTAATAAATCAAAAGTATCCATGAACTCGTTGAATCTGTCATAATCTTCTGCCTTTAATGTACCTGCTTTTAACTCATCGATCACTTTGGCACTTCCCTCTGTGGTTCCGTCGTAGGAATCATAGATAAATCCAAGCTGATGTGCGCCTAAAGACCAGTCTTCTTTGGAGATAACAACCGGATTCTCCATGCCGCCTGCACGAAGGTTTTCAAGCAGTTCCTTTAATGCATCGTAGGAATTGATGGTGGATGGATCAAACTCTTCTCCTAAAGTATCCTCGATCGCTGTTTTATTGTAAATGATTCCACGTCCCTCAACACAGAGTGGGAAGCTGTATATCTTTCCGTCAACCTGTGTGGTCTGGTTTACACACTCTTTTACCCACTCTTCATCGGAGAGATCAACTGCATACTGGGAAGCAAGTGCAACAACGTCTGTGGCATCTATGATCGCCATTGTCGGTGCTGTTCCTGAGTTGTATGCGCTTGTAATTCTTGTATACGGAGACTCACCGGTTCCACATGCCTGAACCTCAAGCTCGATTCCTGTATCTTCTTTAAACGCCTCTGCCATATCTTCAAGTGCTGTCTGGATCTCAGCTTTACTGTTTAACATGGTGATCTGTGTTCCTGCCAGATCTGATGTATCAGTGCTTCCGGCACTCTCTGTTCCTGCTGCATCTGTGCTCTCACCGGCATCACTTTTGCTCTCTGCGCTATTGCTGCCTGCATTTGCTGTACCTGTACTGTTGTTGCTTCCGCAGCCTGCTAACATCCCCATTGTCATTGCTGCTGTCATGAATACTGCTACCACTTTTTTTGCTTTCATTGTTTTTCCTCCACTCTTTCATGATCTAAAATATGATTGGTTCCCGTTCCCATTTTACTAATTCTTTTTGGCTGTCCGTCATTTCTGTCCTTACTGTGTCCTTACTTTAACACTGCTTTCTCAGTATGTCAATCGGTTGACATATGATTTGTCAGTTATAATCAAATAATCACGTCTGTTTTTGTACATATTCACAACATATATTTTGCATTTTTTATCATTTATGGGCAGAAAGGACTATTAAAGCCTTGTGTTTTATGTTAATCGGTTGACATTTCAAATTTTATCAATTCCGATTCCTGTTTATGGTACTGGAAAAACACACACCTATCATGCAAAGCAAAAAGAGGACTTCACAACTTAGTTGCAAAATCCTCTTTCCGGTGTGCCACACATTTTACTGTATGACGGGTATATTAAATTTATTTGGGAACTACTTACTGATCTTTACCTTCTTTGCACCGCTGAAACTTCCATAAACTTTTGCTCCTGTGGAATCTTTCTTATAAGCACGCACTTTTACATAATATGTCTTGCCTTTTGCCAATTTTCCAAGTGTTTTTGATGTGCCTGATATTGTTACTTTCTTTACATTCTTTTTGAATTGCTTATCCGTAGAATAAACAATCTGATATCCGGCTGCACCTTCCACTTTCTGGACTGTAACTTTTGCTTTTCTTCCCGAAACAGCTTTCATTTTCTTAATTGCAGATTTCTTTACGGTCACTTTCTGCCATTTCGCATATAAAGTAAGATTCTTTTTGCTGCTCTTTGAGATTGTTTTAATTCTCTTTGTATACTTGCTGTCTGTATACCAGCCATTAAAGACATATCCCTTTTTGGAAGCAGATTTTAAATTTACCTTTTCATTGTAATAATATTCCGGGTTTTTGCTGCTGTTTTTACCTTTTCCTAACTTATAGGTAATTTTATAACCTACCGTGATCTTACAGGACGCGCTTACTCTGCTTCCATCTTTTGCCGTTGCCGTGATCGTGGTCACACCATTTTTCAATGCTTTTACTTTTCCATGCTTATCAACAGTCGCAACTTTTTTGTTGGAAGATGTCCACTTAACGTCTTTAATATCTGCATCAGATGGTGAAACAACAGCCTTTAATGTAAGCGTTGCACCTTTTTTCATTCCGGCTTTTGTTTTATTTAACGTGATTTTTTTAACTTTTACTTCTTTCTTCTCTGTTTCCGGTTTCTTTTCTGTATCTTTCTCCGGAGCATTTTTAATTTCTCCGAGTTTTACAGTACCAAATACTTCCGGTTTAGACCATCCCATTCCTGTTTCATCGTTCCAGCTTAATGTACCAATTCTTTTGCCGCTTGCATCAGCATCATTGATCTGAAATTCAAGTCCGATCTCATCTCCGGCTTTTGGTGTGATATCCGTCCATTTAAATGACGCTTCAACAACATATCCGTCAGAAGTTATTTTTGCCACAGACTTCATATTCTCTTCAAGGCACTTTTTGCCATTAAATGAGTGATCATTTACATAACTGATCCTGTACTGCTTGTCATCGTCTTCATAAGAGTTGGATTTTCCATTATTTTCGTCGATAAATACTTCTAAGGAATCCTGTTCCCATGCATCACCGTTGGTATTATTAAGGACAGGATCTTTGATCTCGGCATATACATAAAGATTGTCTTTATCCCAGAGTAACTTCGCATTTGCAGAAACATTGGAGCCGAGATTGATCGTAATCGGAATGGTTCCGGCATTATCCCATGCCGCATCTTTATCCCCGTCTACGGTAACTGTACCATAGGCAGCTTCCTCTACCCCCGGTTTCATTGTTACTTTCGCATAATATTTACTGCTTGTTCCCTGTTTTCCTGTCAAATCATTAAATGCAGCTGTTTTATCCCCATTTGTGACCACAACATCCATTCCGATCACTTTTGCAACGGAAAGTCCTGATAACGGTACCTTTATGGTTGCCTGATAACCATTTTCTACTTCTGCTGCCTCGCTTCTTTTTACCGTTACGGTCACTGGTGTGATGTCATCTTTTCCGGAATTTGCAGAATCCACATAAACAGCAACTGCATCATTATCATCTTTTACGGCATCTTCTACCGTAACCTGCACGGTAAGACCATCTTTATCCCACATCGAAATAAAGGAAGCCGTGATATCATTCTGCATGATACTGTATGTCTTTCCTGTCACTGCATCACCTTTTTTCTCTGCAGCAACTACATCCTGAATTGACGGCTGGAGTCTGGATGCATCTACATACGCCCAGTACGCAGGTTTTGCTTTATAATTTCCATCAAAAAGCAATGGGCACTGCGCAGAGCCGTCTGCACCACCACCAACACCAGACTGTTCATGTAACCATGAATTTGGCTCGATGACCCCCCATACGGTCAATCCGGAAACGTTCGAACCATCTGCTTTTAAGCCTTTGATCGCATCGAATAACTGTTTATGACAATATGCAATTTTAGTATACTCGCTCTCTTTTGTTGCCATACCTGATGTATAAGATGCACTTGATTTAAAATCAAGCTCTGTAAGCTGTACTTTTCCTGCAGCTTTTGCATATTTTTCAGCCACTGTTTTAAACTGCGTGGCAGAAAAACTATCCACACTGTAATGTGCCTGCATGCCAAATGCATCCAGTCTGGTTCCATCGGCAGCCTTTACATCATTGATGAGTTTTACAATACCCTCACATTTTGTATTATCCGTCTCACCAAAATCGTTGTAATAAAGCTCTACATTTTTCGGTGCATACTGGTTTGCATATCTAAAGGCATTGATGATAAATTCGTTGCTCTTATATACATGCCACCAGCTTGAATTATTTCCATGACGGATCTCATCGAGACTTTCCGCTGCACTCACGGTATCTGTACGGTAAGAGTTTCCAATGACAGCCTCATTTACAACATCCCAGCCATAAAATAATCCGTCATATTTTCCATTTGCAGCTTCCCCGAAGTAATGGTCAAAGACACTTGAAATAAACCATTCAAGACGGCGGTTCATGGTCTCTTTGTCCACATAAGGTTTGGTTTTATCATAATTTTCATGGAAAAACCATTCCTGTGTCTGGGAATGCCATACAAGGACATGACCACGGATACGGATTTTGTTATCCGGATTTTCATTATTCCACTCACAGATTTTATTTATTAATTTATCTGCACGTGAAAAGTCCAAGCTGTCACCGGCTTCATTTACGACCGGGACTTCAAGATCCTGTCCTTTAAATTGGATCGTCTTTGTGTTGACTTTATCCTCTAACTGATAGTTGAACAATGCATCCGGTTTTAATTCGTTTCCAGGTGTAACCGCATTAAAGTGTTTTTCCACCAGTTCCATCAGCGTATCATCATTGATCTCATCACCGGTCACTGCTGTGCCGGCAACTACATCATTGCCTAAAGCAGCTTTCACACTTTCTTTCCAGTCCGGGATGTCCTTCTCAATAGATGGCTTTTCTCTTTCAATCTTATTCATGGACACACCGGTCACATAGTAAGTCCCTTTTACGCAATCGCCCTGTCCATAGTTGGTTCCCTGTTCTATAATACGGATGACCACCTGATCTGCAGCTTTCGGTATTTTGAAAGTTCCCTCATATTTTGTCCATTCTTCAGCTTTTAATGTCTTTGTACAGTCTCCTGACAAAATACCTGCTGAATAACTTCCAAGATATGTTGCCTCACCACCGGAAACATAGAATGGTGCAAACTCCACATTTCTCTGCTCTTCCGGAGCATCTTTGTAATCATCGGACAATTTCGCCCAGAATGAGAATTTGTATGTTTCCCCTTTTTCAACCGCATCCGTGATATCCTGCGAAAAACAATCCCCAGGGGTGGCAGTTTCCTGATTACGTGTAAGTACACCGTATGTTTTAAGACCGGAATCTGCGATTTCTTCTTCCTCTGCTGCAACTGAAACAACCGATTCTCCGGCTGCACTGTTCCATGACTCCGCCGCTTCGGACGCTGCAAAATCACCGTTTTTTATAATATTATCCCCCAGTTTTGCATCGCCTGCTCCTGCTTTCAGTTCAAAGGTCACGCTCACAAGACTTACCGTTGCATTTTCCGGTTTATCTTCCGTTATCATGATTCCGACTGCATCAATAGCGCCATCCCCCGATGGATTTATCGTATACTCCGTCTGTCCGCTTAATCCGTACTGTGTATTAGCTGCTGTTGCATCATCTCCACCGTTGTATACTTTCAGACTGATCGGTACTTTCTGATCCGCCACCTGAAATGTAACAGCATTCACCTGTGACATTTCGATACTCTCCGGCAACGTCCATTTCACCTGATTATACTGTTTTGCAAAAGACAATTTCCACTGTCCATCTGCGAGTTCATAATCCGCGTCTCCCCATGCCACTTTCAGCTGATCTGCAGTAAAAACTTTTTTTACCCCTGAATTTTCGTTTTCATCTGCATAGACAACTGCATTTTCAAGATATGGTGTCAGCACCGGTCCTATCCCGGTAAAGACCATAGCACTGCACAAGGCTGCGCATACCCCTGCTTTCCAATTTCGTTTCAAACCCCGTTCTCCTCCTTTTATATATTTTCTACCGTTACAAATTTATGTTAGCAGAAGAAAATATTAAAAATAGAGGAATTTTTATAGAAAAAAACCGGACAGATAATAGAATACACTCTCTGCAGACATCCATTATCATGAGTTAAAAAAGTGGAGAATCCTGCAAAAAACAAAATTCTCCACTTTCTATCATGTTTTTACCACATGACATATATTATAAATTTACTTTTTGGGCTACTTACTGATCTTTACCTTCTTCACACTGCTGAAACTTCCATAAACCTTTGCGCCTGTGGAATCTTTCTTATAAGCACGCACTTTTACATAATAGTTCTTGCCTTTTGAAAGTTTGCTTAAGGTTTTTGATGTTCCTGTCACTGTCTCTTTCTTTACAGCTCCCTTTTTCACAACGACTTTTTCCCATTTTGCATATACAGTAATGTTCTTTTTACTGTTCTTTGCGATCGTTGTGATTTTCTTTGTGTACTTGCTGTCTGTATACCAGCCTTTAAATGCATAACCTTTCTTTGAAGCTGCCTTTAAGTTTACTTTCTGGTTGTAATAATATTCCGGATTCTGGTCATTATTTTTTCCTTTACCCAGTTTATAAGTGATCTTATAACCTACTGTGATCTTACAGGAAGCACTCACACCACTGCCGTCTTTTGCTGTCGCTTTGATCGTGGCAGTTCCGTTTTGCAGTGCTTTTACTTTTCCGTTTTTGTCAACGGCAGCAATTTTTGTATTGGATGAGGACCACTTGATACCTTTATTTGTTGCTTTTTCCGGTGCGACAACAGCCTTCAATGTAAGGGTTTCACCTTTTTTCATTCCAGCCTGTGTCTTGTTTAATGTAATTTTATGGCTGTATCCTTCCCACTACTAGGGCGGATTAGGAACTTTCATCCATTAGTGACGTGCGCCGCAAGGCACACCAAAAAGAAAAGAACCTGCCATAAGACAGATTCTTCTCCACAAACTATGTTATATTTATAAAATTATTAGCTGATCTTTAAGTCTGATAAATCGATATCTTTCTCTTCTGATGCATCCTGCTCTACTGGTTTTCTCTTTAAGAACTGAAGTAATACAGCGAATACGCAAGATCCAACTAACAGTGCTAACATCCAGTACTGTGGATAATTAAATCCTGGAAGTGCGAATAATCCACCATGAGGTACAGAAGATGTTACATTCAGTGCTGCACAGATTGCTCCACCAACTCCGGCTCCAACTCCTGTACAAATCGTGATACGGATCAGGTCATTTAAAATAATTGGGTATGAACCTTCTGTGATCATACAGCAACCCATAATAAATGCTGATTTTAAGTTATCTACTTCTTCTTTAGAGAAGATATCTCTCTTTAAGATTCTGGATAAGAAATATCCGATTGTCAGTCCGAATGGTGCGATCATAGATGCCTGCATCAAGATAGCTACTGGTCCACCGATTCCTTCTGATAATAACCCACAAACGAATGCGTAAACTACTTTGTTGATAGGTCCACCATAGTCAACTGCTGATAATACACCAACAATGATTCCAAATGGAATGATCATGCTCATATTTGTCTGCATGTTTTCAAGCATTCCTGTAATTGCATTTGTCAGCATTAAAATAGGAATACCTACGATATATTTCATCAAAGCACCGATAATCAGTGATCCAAGTAATGGTAAGATTAACTGTGGTAATAATCCTTCTACCCATTTTGGTACTTTTACAACTTTTAAAAGCCATACAGAAAAATATCCTACTAAATAACCACTGACTAATCCACCTAAGAATCCATATCCGGCATCTTTACAAAGCAAACCAAGGATAACACCCGGTGCGATTCCGGCTTTATCTGCGATACTATAGGAAACACCCGCACAGATAATAACTGGTAAGAATCCTAATCCTGTTCCACCCAAAGATGTTAAGAAATCAGGAAAACTAATCTGTTTTGTGAAATCATCAACACTTGTTCCACCAGCGATATTACCAATTACCATTAACATACCTGCTGTACATACAAATGGAATCAGATAAGAAATCGCGGTCATCATATGTTTCTTAATCTGTAAATTCTTCATATTTATTACCTTCCTTTCGGCATCTATACAAGCTGCTCAATTTTCTCAATTAATTTATTTGGAGACATAACAACTGTTTCTGTTGGTACTTCGATCATCTTTTTGCCAGCAAAGCGTTCCTTACCCTTTACGTTTACGTCCACTGCTAAAATG
>OHCF01000862.1_pt1 | contig 13673 bp, 10 predicted proteins | sample 1577511 | NCBI WGS metagenome assembly OHCF01 (sample SAMEA3879568, study PRJEB24766) | human gut metagenome | biome: human-associated habitat; feature: feces | place: USA | collected 1985/1987 | reverse complement strand
GCAGTTCTCGTATCATTGTATACAATCATACCATTTGTGTCAATATCTTTGGTATTTATTTTATTGACTTATTTTAATCATATTTTTTATTTTTCCCAGTGATTTTATCCTTTTACTTGTTTTCTAATAATCTCCGTACATTAAGCATGCCGAAGCCCTGCTTGTTCCACGGCTCTCCCAGATCGGTAGCTGTAAGGGACAGCAGACGAACAAATTCTTCATTGGTAATTCCCGGATATTTTTCCATAGCAAGGGCTGCCGCCCCGGATACAATGGGTGTTGCCATGGATGTGCCGCTTTTTGCTACATAGGGTCTGTAGATTCTGCCGTTCTGGTTCTGCCAGAAAGCATTACAGGACAGAATCCTTGTCCCCGGAGCCACAATATCCGGTTTACGGGTCACATCATATCTTCTGCCCCTGCCGGAGTACGTCTCACACCTTCCGGGATCATTTTTACAATATCTTCCGTCATGACAACCCACCGTCAGAACCTTTCTGCTACTGGCCATCTCCGAAATACTACCGTCCTCCGGACCGGTATTACCTGCAGCGCAGACCACGAGAATATTATGATCCCACAACAATTCCAGAGATTTTCGCAACATCTGCTCCTTGTAACGTTCCTTCAGGTCTCCGATCCCCACAGAGATATTCAGAACACGGATTCCATACCTGTTTTTCACCCGCAGTACCCATTCCAGAGCTTCCTGCATGGAATCACAGGAGCCCTCCCCCTGTCTGTCCAGCACTTTTCCCACCACAAGCTTTGCCTCCGGTGCCATTCCGCGAAATCTTCCTCCGGACAGTTCTCCGCTTCCGCATACAATCCCGCAGACATGTGTCCCGTGTCCATTATCGTCATACGGAAAGGAACGGCCTTCTACAAAGTCGGAAAAAGCAAGCAGCCGTCCTACCAGATCCGGATGATAAGCAATTCCGGTATCCAGCACAGCAACAGTCACAGATTTCACACGTCCTGCCCCACTATGCAATTGTTCCGGCACCTGTACCTGTTCCCTTACCCGCTGCATCTTGTTCCTTCCCCGTAAAATAAGACAAAACCGGCATAAGACTTATTCTATCTTATGCCGGTTTCTTATCCTGGTGTCGGTAAAATCTGACCCTTATTCATTTATAATTTCGATTCCCTCCGGGAATGCGCTGTCACCGATATTGGTGACACTTGCAGGCAAATGCACCTTTTTCAGTTCGGTATGACTGCGGAATGCTTCATCAGCAATCACGCGAACACCATCCGGTATGGTCACTTCGGGAAGGTCCCCCTTGTAAGCCACCAGAATGTCCCCGCTGATCAGGTAATCATCCATGCTGTTTTCTTCAAAATCATCCATCCATCCGGTATGCGTAAATGCCTTGGCTTCCACCCGGGTCACCGTATCTGGCAATATCACACTATTCAGATCATCACAGTGATAAAATGCTGCATAATCAATAGTGGTCACACCTTCCGGGAACGTCACACTTTCTGCCGAACTTCTGGAAAAAGCAAAGCGTCCGATCTCCGTGGTTCCTTCTGGTATACTCACTGCTTTGATCGACTGGTCACGATAATATTTCCACTCCGGAATCGTACCGTCTTCTGCCTCCGCAGTGATATCCTGCGTTTCTCCTCCGGTCTCCTGTCCTGCTACCGGTTCCGTATAGCCCTGTTGCACAGTTTCTTCTTCAGGCAGCATCATAACCATCGCATGATTTCCTACGACAAAGGTACTGCCGATCACATTTCCGGGCACCGGTGTCGGTGCAGGGGTCGGCGTTTCAGTGGGGGCAGGCTCTGTTGTTGCCTGTGAATCTGAAGTTCCGTCTGCCGCCGGTGTCGCCGTCGGCGCTGCCGTTACCAGAGGACTCTGACTTTTCTGCTCTGCCAGCTTCTGTGCAAACTTTTCAGCCACGCTGCCTTCGTCCGCATGAATCGTTACGTTATCACAATTTAAGAATGCATCGTCTGCGATGCTTGTCACCGTGTCCGGAATATAAATATCCGTAAGGTTCGTACATCCGGCAAATGCCTGTGCATCAATACTCTGTATATTCTCAGGGATCGTGATCTGTTTCAGTCCGGTGCATCCTGAAAAAGCATATTCATCCACTGAGGTAAGACCTTTGCCAAGTACAACCTCTTCCAGATTATCACAGCCCCAGAAGACATAGGCATCCATGCGCTTCACCGACTTGGGAACCACAACAAACTGTACCTTCTGATTGTTCTCAAAGGCACTCTCACCCACAACTTCCACTGTATCGGGAATCGTGACACGTTCATCGCTTCCTCTGTATTTTGTCAGTGTACTGCCTTCAATCTGAAAATCGGAGGCAGACGCTGCCGCATCTGCCTCCGACACAGGAAGATGTGTCAGGATCAATGCGGTAGCTATCAATGCCAATGCAACTACCCACTTTTTATGATTCATAAACCTTCCCATCCTTTATTTTCACTAGGCTCTTGCCTTGCGCAGAGTCTTCTTATCCTTCTTCATGAAGAATACTATGGACAGACATGCTAGCCCCAGAGACAGGAACCACTTCGGATGAATGGCATCTCCGGTCTTAGGAGTGCTGTCTGCGATTGTTCCGGCTGTCAGGTTGTTCGTATCCACATAGATCACATACGGTGAGAAATGCTCCGCCGTAAAGGTAATGCAGGATACTCCGGAAATCGTGGAGAACTTCGGTGTCAGCTTGTCTAACTTACTGTTCACCACTCCTGCTACCTTGTTGTTACCTGCATAGGTGATCAGAGAATCCGGGATCGGCAGGGTAATGCTGATGGACAAACCTGTAGTATCCGTGATCTTGTTATTGCCGGTGGAATCATAGAGACTGATATCCATCGGGAAATACTTGATGGCACTGATATCGTTGCCATACTCTGCCATCAACGCCTTTACTACTTCCTCTGAAGCAGATGCGCTCTCAGTGATCTTGATCACAAAGTTATCGGAAGATCCGTTTACCGTTGCAGATACCACACCGGTATTGGACAGACCGTTCTTGTCAATAACAACAGTGGTTCTGCCGCCGGAAACATTACCTGTGGTAGTACTGTTCGGCCTTCTGTTGGAATTGGAATTCGTAGAATTACCACTTCCGGTAGAAGTACTGGTATTAGAACCGTTTGACTTTGTATAGTTTGCCGTAACCGTTACATTTCCCGCAGGCATGGTGATTACCGTTGCCGATAATACCTTACTTGCTATAGTGGTATTGGATGGATCGATCGTCCAGTTGCTGAACTGCATGCCCTTGGCCGGATCATTAGCCACGATGATCGGCTGTGAACCGGCAGCATAACTTCCGGAACCGGAACCGTTCTTAACTGTCAATGTGTACAGTTTTGTTGTGGTGTTAGTCCCGGGAGCCGGTGTTGCTGTCGTTCCCGGTGCCGGTGTTGCTGTGGCGTTCGGATCGTCCTGGCTTCCGGTAATAGCATACTGGGCATAAGTATCCGTATCCTTGGTGATTCCGGTAATGGCAGGTCTCCATCCTGTAAAGGTATAACCGCTTCTGGTAGGGCTCTGTGGTGCAATGGCATCTTCGCCGGACGCTACCTTCTGCACGTACAGCACCGTATCATCGTAATCAATGAAACGTACCGTGAATTTGGAGTCTTCGGAATCATTCTTCTCATACTGGGCATAAATCGTGGTATTCGCCTGAATGTTGGTAACCGCAGGCCTCCATCCGATAAAGGTATATCCTTCTCTCTTAGGATCAATAGGAGGTTCTGCATCCTTTCCGGGAGCTACCAGCATAGTCTTCAGTACGCTGTCATCCCAGTCAAGGAAAGTTACCGTATATTTGGAAGCATCCGGATCATCTGCTTCGTACTGGGCAGTTACCTGCAGATCGGCCTGTACCCCATGATAATCCGGAACCCATCCGGTAAGGGTATATCCCTCTCTGCCTTTAACTTCAGGGGGAACTGCATCTCCCCCTGCTGCTACCGTCTGTGTATCCAGAAGCGTAGAATCCCAATCCCAGAAAGTTACGGTATAGAACAGTTCCAGCGGCTTTGAGGTCGTCATAATACCGTTCTTTGTTGCATAGATATATGCATTACTGCCATCTACGCAGTAGAACTGCAGTGCACTCTTATCGGTGGTTCCACCGAAGGCATCATTATCCAGATAGCTGACACTTTCCGGCACTTCCATGTAGGCAATACTACTGTTCGTAAAGGAATCCTTACTAATGGACTTACAGGTATCCGGCAGATAAACTGCGAACAGCTTCGGAGTATCCATAAAAGCACCTTCCGGAATATCTGTCACAAAGGAGGTACGCAGATCCACGGAACTTACCTTGGTGCCCGCAAATGCTTCCTCAGCAATTCCGGTGACTCCCTCTACTTCCGTAGGAGCTACCACTCCGCTGGCTCTTCCTTCCAGAAATTCAATGATATCTTTCTTCTTTCCGTTTTCCAGACTGTAGATAATAGAATTATCACAGGTGAAATAAGGACTTCCCTGGAAATCCACCGTTGTCAGTTTCTCACAGCCGGTGAAAGGACGTTTTCCCATTGTTGTTGTGGTGGCAGGTACTGCCACACCGGTCAGATTTGTACATCCCTTAAAAGCATAATCATCAATCTTCGTAGTTCTGTCTTTCAGATAGACACCACTCAGATTCGTACAATCCTTGAAAGTCTCCTTGCCAATCTCCAACAGTCCGTAAGCGGTCAATGTCTTGGTCGTATTGGACGGCAGAGCTTCCGAAGGTTCTGTGGCAGTAAACAGATTTTCTTTAATGGTTTCAATACCGTAAGGTAATTCGATCTGCAGTGCCGCATTGATGATCTCACGTTCATAATCCGTCATAGGTTCTGAATTCGTACCAAGATATTTATCTACCGCAGTCTTAGCCGCCTCCTGGTATTCCAGTGTCATATAAGCATAATTGCCTGTGGTATATTTCGAACCGGACTGAATTTCTTTAAACGTAGGATAATCTGCCAATTCATTTTTGTCCGTATCCGGGTTATACTTTACTTCCAGATTCTTCGGCCAGCCACTGTAATAGGTAATATAGGTTCTTTCCTGGTTTCCTCTGTTAATATAGCTGTTCGGATCCATTGCATAATTGAACGGTGCCGAATCATCCGAGATAGGGCCTGTAAAATACAATTGCTGTACATCAGTTGCGTCCTTGTTACCGCAATCTGCCTTATGATATTCCACCTCCTGGGTCTTGAATGCATCTGTACCGATACTGGTAATATTGACAGGCTCCTTGAAAATGACATCTTTCAAATTATGGCAGCCTTTAAACGCACTGTCTTCAATCGTAGTAATAGAGGAGGGAATCGTAATTCTCCTCAGATAACAGTTATTACGGAAAATACCGGAGCCGATCACTGTGATCTGGTAAGGTCCGACGGTATCCGGCATGGTAACAGTTTCCAGACCGCTGTCAAATTCACAGTATACTAGCTGATTAGAGGAATTCACTCTGTAAACAGCCTTTTTGCCACTTGTTTCCTGAACTGTCAGTTCATACAGATTCTGCTTGGTTCCGTCGGAATTCAGATAACTGAATGCCATATAATTATTCGTCGCACAGGTATGGAACTGGGAGCTGTCAACACTTTCCAGATAAAACTCTGCCGGTACATCCGCTTTGAAGGAATCAAAGGTATATGAAGTATCTACTGCTCCCCCCGTGATCTTCAAAGACGGGTTTGCTGCAGTTACATATTTCAGATTCTCGCATCCCCGGAACTCGGATACATCAATAGATCCGGATACCGGGCCGTTGGCATTGCTGAAAGTTCTGGGGAATGTCACAGATCTTAAATTTGCACATCCTTTAAATACATTTTTCCCAAAATTGTTTAATGCTGTTGCATTATTTGTGGAAGCCATTTCCTCTTCCACAGAGAAACCGTTATTTTCTTCTGCGTTGGACATATTAATGCCTATCATGGAATAACAGTCTTCAAATACATTATTGCCAATTGTTGTTACATTAATAGGAACCGTAAATTTTTCCATGGACTGGCAGTTGGCAAATGCGTAATCCGAAATCGTTGTCAGATTGCTGATCCTATCCAGATTTACACTGGTCATAGTAAGGCAGTTGGCAAACGCATAATCACCAATAATATTCAGACCATTTCCCAAAGAAATGCTGCTCATACCGGTACAGCCATAAAATGCATATACACCCACTCCTTTTACGCTCTTTCCGATGGTCAGTGTGTGAATATTACCATTTCCGGCAAAAATCCCCTTATCACTACTGGTGATCGGTCCTGCAATTTTCCAGGTACCTGCATCTTTTCCGGTTCCTTCCTGCAGATACTGGTTGCCGATATACCATACCTCTGCACCTTTGATACGCTGTTTATTGGAATCTGTCGTTTTCTCATAAACAGGTACAAGATCACCACCGGATACAGTATCCGACTTGTGATAATACAGTTCTTCAGATGATAAATTCTCCCACTGGGCACGGTCTTCATAACGGCAGGGCTGATACGATGTGCTGATCACAATCTCTGCCCCGGTTACCGGATCAGTTGTCGTCTGATTCACTGCATAGAACAGGAAATCATTTTCCTTACCTACAGCGACATAACCGCCGTTGGTTCCATCACTGTAAGAATATTTCTTATACGCATCCAGTCCATCGGGAATTACCAGGTTGTTACCTTCCAGATAGCCACCGTTGTATCCCAGGATCACGGCACCCTTATCACTGCCGCCGTCCGTTACATAGGCAAACTGATACTTACCGTCACCGGTGGTATAGATTTCTTCCTTACTGTCCAGATAAGGAATCTTCATCTGTTGCAGATAAGATTCCGTAACCTCCTTTTCTGTTCCATCTGCTGCACGCAGTCCTTCCGTAGGGATTGCCGCTACTATAATTGCCGAGATCAGAAACAATGTCCCCAGGGTCTTCCTTACTGTCTTTTTTAATCTTCTGTTAGTCTTCTTTTTACCCTTAGTCATCCTTTACTCCTTTGTCGTCACCTTTTTGGCAACCACTACAAATCTGCCGTTTTTCTCCTGATAATCACAGGTAGACAACGTTAAAAGCTGGTCACCGAACGAAGCTGTGACTCCCGTGTCATATAATGACATTTCTGCCATATCATTCATATAAGAGTCAAATTCCTGCTCGCTCTGGGCGTCTATAAACTGATAGTACTTAAATACGATTTCATCTTCACTATAGACCCGGGATCTGAATACGTACATGATCTCATACTGGCCTTTTTCATAAATGGTATCAAACTGTATGCAAGGATGTTTCTCATAATAGCTCTGGTCGCTGTATAGGGATAAGCTTCCGAACATCTGCCCGCTCTTCATATGATGTCCATACAAAATGAAGTTTGTGCTGGGCTTGAGCACATCACAATCCTTGTCCATGAAAATGGATCCGTTTTTATCATACTCCTGATTCAGATTGTGATCAAGATAATATTCATTATCCGTTGTCTGCATTACAGGGTAATCTATATTAGTATCGTCAATTTTTACCCATCCGATTAGTCTTTTGTTCTTATTTAATAAATTTTTATATTCATCCAGTACCGGAGGGGGCGTACTCTGCGTTTCATCCGCGGTGTAATGGATCACAGGATCCTGATTCTGACCGGTTGCCGGCTCTTTATCCTTCAATTCACTTAATTGCTTGTAATTATCGGCAGTACGGATGTTATACCAGTTATAAATTCCGAAATAGCCAAGGCATGCCACTGCGATCACACTGCAACAGACCACAAGAAGTTTCCTTCGTTTCTCCTGTTTTTTCAATTCTTCCTGAACGATTTTGTCAATCTCTGCCTCGTCAAACTGCGGTTCTGCTTTCTTCTTCACAGAAGTCTTCTTTTTTGTTGTCGGCCTCTTTTTGGGAACTTTTTTATCAGGACTTTCTTTTTTTACAGTTTCTTTTTTCTTTGATGCTTCTTTTTTATTTTTGGGAGTTTGGGCCTTCCCGATTGTTTTTGTATTTTCTTTCTGAAGAAAATGTCCTTTCGCCGGAGATGTTTCCGGTACTTTTCCTTCCTGTCTTTGAATGTCCTCCGACAGCTCTTCCATGTAATCCTGTCCCAGAATACTATGGAATCTACACCTGCCGCTGCGGATCACTTCCAGCAGTTTCTTCTGATCTACCAGGCTCATCTTCTTCGTCTGTACCCGAAGATTCTCGATCACCTGCTGATCCTTCAGGGCATTCTGATAATCCGCCTCCGTGCGGAACTTTCGCCCCTCTACCACATATATCTTCTGTGCCATCTATCTATCCTTAATTTAAAATCTGTCTTTTCACAATCTATGCATGTCTATATAGATATCTATATTTTACTATATCCGGAAATTATTGCAAGTCTTTTCCGGAAACATTGACAGGCTCCCCCGCATACAATAGAGCATAAATAAAATGTGGAGGCACTAAAAATGAGTGACTTAACTGCTACAAATTGCGGCTGCAATAATTCCTGCGGCAATAACAACTGTGGTAACGGTATCTTCGGCAACAGCTGCATCTGGATCATCCTGTTGCTGTTCTGCGGCGGTGGCTGCGGTAACAACAACGGCTGCGGGCTGCTGGGCAACAACAATGGCTGCGGTGGCAATGACTGCTGTGAATGGCTGATCTGGATTCTGCTTCTGTCCTGCTTCTGCGGCGGTGGCTGCGGTAACAACAACGGTTGCGGTTGCTAATCTCTGATACTGCTTTCCGGGATCTCCCGGAGCTTTGTAGGCACGATCACTCCGGGGTACGGACTTTTCTGTACCCCGAAGGATTGATCGGCATAAGCATGCTGCCGCTCTCATAAAATACTAGTAACTCTTTTGCAGGAAGGTATCGGTACATGGATGATAAGAGAATCGACAAGGCGGCGGCCTTTGACACATTATTCACTTCCAACCGCATTCAGATTCTGAAAATACTGGCTTATTATATGGATCCCCGGCTGCTGAAAGGACTTGCTGTTTACATAAAAATGTCGGAGTTGCAATACACGCTTACACTTTTTCGCAGGCATCCGGAGACTTCTCTGTGCATTGCTCCCTCTTCTGCAAACGAAGAAACTGCCACTGAACTGTGTAATGATCTCATACCCTTGTGCGACGAGACTCAGAAATCAGCGCTTCAACAAATCATACAAATGATGGACAATATTCATAATTTCCAGGAAATGATGGAAATGGTGCAGACCATGCAGGAATTGTTCCCGGAGGGCTTCTCCGATCTCTCCGGCATGGATCCGTCTATGTTGTCCGGTCTTTTTTCCACTGCAAAATCAGACACAGGAGGTCAGAAAAATGGACTATTCCAAGACACCCCTCTGGATGCAGGATGATCTCGTGAAGGACATCCCCAGAGAAAAACTGGATTTTCTCTCGAAACTTTTTGCCCAGGGGCACGGTAAAAGTCAAAAAGAAATGATGGCACTTCTCATGCCCGCCATGCGTAAAGCGAAACAGGAACACCTGACTTTTACCCCGCAGGAAATGCAGGCCGCCATCACCGCTATCAAAAAATACAGTACGGAATCGGAGCTTCGTCAGATTGAAAATATTCTGGAGAAAAGCCGATCACAAAAAAATAACTCCCGGCAGGCTTAATGTCTGTCAAGAGTTATTTTATTCAACGTTCAGCCAACGCCATTCGCAAAGTCGCGTTATCACGCTTTCCATCACTACGTGACTACCTTTGTTCATAAGACGGCGTTTACCTCATGGACATATTCGATCATAAAATCATGCAAGCATGATTTTATTTCACTTATTTGTCCATGGCTGAACTATTTTGCCACGATGTTGACGATTCTACCGGGAACATAGATTTCTTTTACAATGTTGCCGGTCAGCTTGTCACCCAGAGCTTCTTTTGCCATAGCGATGACATTTTCCTTGGTCTCATCCTTGGAAACATTGATAGTCACACGCATCTTGCCGTTGACTTGAACACCGATCTCAACAACGCTCTCTACGGTCTTCTCTTCCTCGAATTCAGGCCATGCTGCCTGATACAGTCTGCCCTCGAATCCGGCAGTCTGCCACAATTCCTCAGTGATATGAGGTGCTACGGGGTTAAGCAAAGTAAGCAGTGTCTTGTATTCGCCTCTGGTAATAGAGTTCTTCTTGTAGAACTCATTGATCAGGGACATCATAGCCGCGATGGCGGTGTTGTACTTCAGGTTCTCGAAATCGCTGCTGACCTTCTTGATGGTCTGGTGCATCTTGGTCTCCAGATCTGCGCTGTAGCCTTCCTCGGATGTCAATATATCCTGTAACTTCCAGACTCTCTCCAGGAATCTGCGGCAGCCCTTTACGCCTTCCTCACTCCAGGAAGCGCTCAGATCAAAAGCGCCGATGAACATCTCATAGGTACGCAGAGTATCTGCACCGTAATCCTGTACGATGTCATCCGGGTTTACGACGTTGCCACGGGACTTGGACATCTTCTCGCCGTTGGAGCCAAGGATCATACCGTGGCTGGTTCTCTTCTGGTAAGGTTCGGGAGTAGGTACTACGCCCTGATCATACAGGAACTTATGCCAGAAACGGGAGTACAAAAGATGCAGTGTGGTATGTTCCATACCGCCGTTGTACCAGTCAACCGGCAGCCAGTACTTCAATGCTTCAGGACTTGCCAGTGCCTTGTCATTGTGAGGATCGGTATAACGCAGGTAATACCAGGAAGAACCTGCCCACTGAGGCATGGTATCGGTCTCTCTCTTTGCCGGACCGCCACAGCAGGGACAGGTGGTATTTACCCAGTCAGTCATGGCAGCCAAAGGAGATTCTCCGGTATCGGTAGGCATGTAGCTCTCTACATCGGGTAACTGCAGAGGAAGCTCGCTCTCATCAATGGGAACATATCCGCACTTATCGCAATGTACGATAGGGATCGGCTCACCCCAGTAACGCTGTCTGGAGAATACCCAGTCTCTTAATTTATAATTGGTCTTGCGGTTACCGATGCCCTTCTCTTCCAGATAGTTCATGATCTTCTCTTTGGCTTCTGCCACAGACAGGCCGTTCAGGAAATCGGAATTGACCAATGTACCATCAGCAACATCGGTATATACAGCTTCTTCTACGCTGACAGGGCTCCCTGCAACAACTTCAATGATAGGCATACCGAATTTCTTCGCGAACTCCCAGTCTCTCTCATCGTGGGCAGGAACTGCCATGATAGCGCCGGTACCGTAAGTCATCAGTACATAATCGGATACCCAAACAGGGATTTCCTTGCCATTCACGGGGTTGGTAGCGGTCAGGCCCTGAATGCAGACACCGGTCTTATCCTTTGCCAGTTCGGTACGTTCAAAATCGGACTTCTTCGCAGCCATCTCGCGATATGCCACGATGTCATCCCAGTTCTTGATCTCATCTTTATATTTATCCAGAACAGGATGCTCCGGAGATACTACCATGTAAGTAACCCCGAACAGAGTATCCGGTCTGGTGGTGTAAATGCGCAGCTTCTCATCCTTGCCTGTCAGGGTGAAATCAACCTCGGCACCCTGGGACTTACCGATCCAGTTCTTCTGGGAGACTTTGACACGCTCGATATAATCTACGGTATCCAGTCCCTGGATCAGCTTGTCAGCATATTCGGTGATCTTTAACATCCACTGGCTCTTGACCTTACGGATGACTTCGGAACCGCAACGTTCGCAGACGCCGTTCACTACTTCCTCATTTGCCAGACCTACCTTACAGGAGGTACACCAGTTGATAGGCATCTCCGTTTTGTAAGCCAGTCCTGCCTTGAACAGCTTTAAGAAGATCCACTGGGTCCAGTGATAATACTCGGGATCTGTGGTGTTGATCTCTCTGTCCCAGTCGAAAGAATAACCTAAGGAATGCAGCTGATTCTTGAATCTTGCCACGTTGTTCTTGGTTACGATCTTGGGATGGATATGATTCTTGATCGCGTAGTTCTCGGTAGGGAGACCGAATGCATCCCATCCCATGGGATACAGCACATTATAGCCCTGCATTCTGCGCTTACGTGCTACGATATCCAGTGCAGTATAAGGTCTCGGATGACCTACATGTAATCCCTGTCCTGAAGGATAAGGGAACTCTACCAGTGCGTAATATTTGGGCTTGGAGAAATCGTCGGAAGTCTTGAATGCTTTTTCATCATCCCAGACAGTCTGCCATTTTTTCTCTACCTCTCTGTGATTGTAAGGTACTGCCATAATTATTTCCTCCTAAACTATGAGAAGCCTTCTATTTAAAATTACGTTCTCAAGTCGTTAAAAAACTACCGATTATTTTATCGTGTTTTTCCGATACTGTCAAGGACTGCGGCTCTATCCATACATATTTGTACATATTTTCTGTTCTCTGTGCATATCATATATACGAGAGGTGATGAATCATGTTTGCATGGATCACATTACTGATCAATCTGATGCAGCGGTATCGTTAATTTTACAATGTTACAATGGGATAACGAAAAAAGAGACCGGTACAACATCCTCCGGTCTCTTTTTATGGATCCTATGTATTCTGTGTATTAATCTTCTGCGTTATTCTCCGCTACTTTTGCTGCTCTGGCCGCTACTTCCTTCTCCTGTACGTCGGAAGGTGCCTGCTCGTAACGAGCGAATTCATAGGAATAATCCCCTCTGCCTCCGGTCATGGAACGCAGATCTGTGCAATAACCGAATAATCCGCTCATGGGAATATCCGCTTCGATGATCTGCTTGCCACCGCTCGAACTTTGACCCCATGGTGCAGTGGTGGGTGCTGCGGCGCTGGCGGCTGGCGTTCGTGTCCAAGCCGTCGAACATGCGCAAGTTCGTCATCGGCCCGTTCGTGCGCCGGTGCTGCTTTCTGCCGATCGACCGTGAGAACGCGCGCAACGCCCTGACCACGATCAATGCCGCGGCAGACCTCATCCGCGCACACGAGTGCTCGTTTGCCATCTATCCCGAGGGCACGCGCAGCAAAAGCGGCGAGCTGCTGCCCTGGCACGCCGGCTCGCTCAAGATCGCACAGAAGGCAGGCGTCCCCATCGTCGTCGCAACGATCGAGGGCACGGAGCGCATCGCGCACAACGTCCCCTGGCGGCGCACGCACGTGTATGTGCGCATCCGCGAGATCATCCCGGCCGAGACCGTCAAGGCCACGAAAACGACCGACCTCACCGAAGGCATCCGGAGCAAAATGCTCGCCGAGCTGGGCAAATAATCCTGAAATATCAAGCATTTTCCTCGTCCGCGCACTTGCGGGCGAGGATTTTTTATACAGGTAAGATAATGTGTCACATTTTTATCAAAAGTGTTGAAATTTGTCGAAATACGTCCTATAATACCGGCTGTCCTCAAAGACCACAGACAGGAGGTTTTTTGCAATGACAACCCACAAAAACATAACACGGATCCTTGCGGTCCTGTTGGCCGTACTGCTGTTCGGCCAGCTCGCCGCGTTCCAGATCCCGGCCTTTGCCGCGGACGTCGTGCCGGACGTGCACGACGGTGCGGCCTACATCCCCGACGATGCGGACGTCAATGACCTGCTCAGCCAGACGCTGCTGAGCAACTACAGCGATGTCGGCACGCAGGAATGGGAGTACAAAGCGACCAGCACGCTGTCCGGCGGCGCGACCAAATGGGTGCCCGTGACCGGCACCACCGCCGGCATCATCCCCGCGCTCACGGCGGGCAAG
>OHCF01000860.1_pt1 | contig 13689 bp, 9 predicted proteins | sample 1577511 | NCBI WGS metagenome assembly OHCF01 (sample SAMEA3879568, study PRJEB24766) | human gut metagenome | biome: human-associated habitat; feature: feces | place: USA | collected 1985/1987 | reverse complement strand
GAGCGCTTGCATGGCATGCAAGAGGTCACCGGTTCGATCCCGGTAATCTCCACCAAAAAGCACCGTATCTGGTTCAGGTACGGTGCTTTTCTTTTTGTCGCTTATGGGGGTAATGATGACCATTATGGCCTATGGGAAAGGTTATTTGCCGTATGGTGGGTAGAATGTTGGGTGCAGCCCGTTTGCAGAACGATGCAAGCATCGTTCCCTACAAATTGGTTGCAATGTTCATAGCAGATTTCAAAGTTTCACCGCGGCGGGATGATGGCAGATATTGATAAATATAAAATTACTCCCCCGGCAGCGTTCCACGCGGTAATGCGGGACTGCTTGTCGAGGGAGTTTTCTTGCTTATCGTTTATTGATTTATCAGGTTTCTTCTTCCGGTTCCGGCTGTTCTGCCAGGGCGGGGGCTACCATGCGCAGGAACTCGGCTTCGTCAATCACGGGGATGCCGAGCGTTTGGGCTTTGGTCAGCTTGGAGCCTGCCGCGGCACCGGCCAGAACATAGGCTGTTTTTTTGGAAACAGAGCCGCTGGCCTTGCCGCCGTTCTGCACGATCATGGCCTCGGCTTCCTGGCGGGAAAGGGTGGGCAGTGTGCCGGTCACAACGATCGTCATTCCGGCAAGGGCCGTTCCCTTCTTTTCGCCGTGCCACTGCATATTTACACCCGCATCGGCCAGGCGGTGCAGCAAATCCGCCGTACCGTCTTTGGCAAAGAACTCCACCACGCTCTGCGCCATCACGCCGCCGAAGCCATCAATGCTGCTGATGTCCTCCGCTGCGGCGTTTCTCAGGGCGTCCATACTGCCAAAATGCTCAGCCAGCAGGGCGGCGGCTTTATCGCCAATATTGCGGATACCAAGACCGAACACCAGCTTATCCAGGTTGTTCTGCTTAGAGGAAGCAATGGCTTTGAGCAGGTTTTCAGCGCTCTTGGCTTTGAATTTATCCAGCGTCAGCAGCTGATCTTTGGTCAGGTCGTACAGGTCTGCTACTGAGTGCACCAGCTGGCGGTCAATCAGCTGCTGGGCGATTGCTTCGCCCAGGCCGTCAATGGCCATGGCAGTGCGGGAGGCAAAATGGATGAGGTTGCGCAGGCTCTGGGCCGGGCATTCCGGGTTGACGCACCGCAGGGCGGCTTCATCCTGCAGGTGCACCACCGGTGCCCCGCAGGACGGGCAGACCCGCGGCATATGGTACGGCACTGAGTTTTCGCCGTGGCGCGCCACACCGATGACTTCCGGGATGATATCCCCCGCTTTGCGCACCTGGATGGTATCGCCAATACGGACGTCCATCGCTTCGATGATATCCTCATTGTGCAGGTTGGCGCGGGAAACGCTGGTACCCGCCAGAAAAATGGGGTCAAACACCGCGGTGGGAGTCAGCACGCCGGTGCGGCCAACAGTGACTTCGATATCACGGACGGTGCTTTCCTTGACTTCCGGCGGATACTTGAAGGCAATAGCCCAGCGCGGGAACTTGTTGGTGCTGCCAAGGGCCTGACGCGCAGTAAGATCGTTGACCTTGATAACAGCGCCGTCCATATCAAAATCAAGGGTGCCGCGGGCCTCACCAATGCGCTGGATCTCGGCAATGGCATCCTCAATGTTGGTATATACGTTATAGCGCGGGGATACCGGGAAGCCGAGGGACTTGATATAATCCAGCGTTTCGCTGTGGGTGGTAAAGGTTTTGCCCTCCACCTGCTGCAGGTTGAACACAAAGATAGAAAGCCCGCGGGCTGCCGTGATCTTGGCATCTTTCTGCCGCAGAGAGCCAGCCGCCGCATTGCGGGGGTTCTTGAACGGAGTTTTATCCTCCAGCTCCTGCTGCTCCTTCAGGGCAAAAAACGCTTCATGCGGCATATAGACTTCGCCGCGCACTTCCAGAAAATCGGGGGCATTGGGGATTTCTTTGGGGATAGACTTGATGGTAGCAAGGTTTTCGGTCACGTCCTCCCCCACCAGGCCATCGCCGCGGGTGGAGCCGCGGGTCAGGCGGCCGTTGCGGTATTCCAGGCTGACAGAAAGGCCGTCGATTTTGATTTCTACCACATATTCCGGCGTAACGCCTGCTTCCCGCACGCGCTGGTCAAACTCGCGCAGTTCATCCAGCGAGAAAGCGTCCTGCAGGCTTTCCATTTTAACAGCGTGGGCCACCTTGCTGAACTTGCCGCTGGGGGTGCCGCCCACATGCTGGGTGGGGCTGTCCGGCGTGACAAGCTGCGGGAATTGGGCTTCGATGGTTTTCAGCTCGCGGGTCAGCTGGTCATACTCGTAATCTTCCAGTTCCGGGGCGTCCTGGTCATAATACAGACGGTTATTCTTTTCAATCACAGCGCGCAGTTCTGCTGCACGTTTGCGGGCCTGCTCCAGTTCCATGGTAGTATTTCCTCCGTTTGCGCGGTTATTCGGCTTGCTCTTCCGAGTTTGGTTTGCTTTTTCAATGCACTTTAGTATGCCCGGCTGCGGGCAGATATAGAAAAGGCCGCCCTGCCTGTGGGCGGCTTGGACGCGATATAAAACGAAAAGCGCCCGGCAAAATTGCCAAGCGCTTTTGTTCTGGTGGAGATTACCGGGATCGAACCGGTGACCTCTTGCATGCCATGCAAGCGCTCTCCCAGCTGAGCTAAACCCCCAGATGCTTTGCCGTGGTTGGCTTTTCAACCGGCGACAGGTGTTATTATAACAGGGTGTTGGGTATTTGTCAACCGATTTTTTGAAAGTTTTTGGGGTTTGGCTCACTTTTTTGCTTTGCCGGGCATAGCATGGGCTGCGCGGAAAATAAAGCGGCGGGAGGTGATGCCCCATGCGCAAGTGCCGCAGTGCCGGGCACCGCAGCCGCCATGCCGCGCTTTGGCGGCGGCTGGCATTGGCAGCGGCAGTTTTCTGCCTTTGCTGGCACCTGGCCGACTGCATTGAAGATGCCATGTGGCCCGCCATGCGGGAAGTTGCCCAGCATGAATGCCGCAGCCTTGTGGTGCAGTGCCTGAACACAGCGGTCTATGGCGAGCTTTCCGCCAACCCGCAGCGGTATGCCGGGCTGTACACGCTGAACGGTGGCTGCCTGCTGGGGGACAGCGAACGGATCAACACCGCGCGGGCAGCCCTGGTGCAGACCGCCCAGCAGGCATTGAATACCATGCCGAAAAATGACATCAGCATTTCCTTAGGCAGCTTATCCGGCAGCATTTTCCTGTTGGAAATGGGGCCGGGCTGGACGGTGCACCTGAACCCGGACGGGTATGTGGAGGGGCGCATGGAAGAAACCATGGAGCCCGCCGCCATCAACCGCACCCGATTTACGGCGGACCTTGTGCTGGAAACCACAGTGAATGTTATCCTGAACGGCCGCGCCGCGCTGACCCAGGTGGAAATACGGGTGCCGTTGGCCAGCTTTTTGTTGGATGGCGATGTGCCCGCTTATTATGGCAGTTGAATGATAAAAGCCGCAGCCCGCGGCAGGCTCCCCCCTGCTGCGGGCTGCAGTTATACGGTTTTAATGATGGTTGTGGCCACGAATGATGCGGTATTCCGGTTCCAGCTTATCCGTCAGGAACAGCTGGCTGTGGTAAAGCCCGGCATAGCCGGAAAGCGCATAGGTAATGCCGCACACGATGGCAAAGTACCAAAGCCCCTGCGCACCGAACAGCTCGATTGCCAGCACCAGTGATGCCACCACGCAGTTGCTGGCACCGCAGAACACGCCAGCCAACCCAAGGGCTGCGCCAAAGCCCGCCGGGATGCCCAGCAGCGGCGCGGCCACACAGCCAAAGGTTGCCCCCACAAAAAAGCTGGGCACGACCTCACCACCCTTAAAGCCAGAACTGAGGGTAAGGGCGGTGAGCAGGATCTTGACGATCCAGTCCCACGGCAGGGCCTGGCCCTGTTCCACCGCAGCGGCGATGATATTCATGCCCGCGCCGTTATAGCGCATGCTGCCATACAGCAGGGTGAACACCACCACCACACAGCCGCCCAAAAAGGCCCGCACCCACGGGTTGGGCAGCAGCTTGGGCAGGCCGTGCGCAGCGCTGTGCAGCACAAAGCAGAACAGATGCACCACCACCGCGCAGGCCAGCGCCAGCAGCACGACCCGCACGACCATGGCAGGTTCAAACGCCGGGGCTTCCACCGCAAAGCGCGTAGGGGTAACGCCGATAAGCTGAGCAACGCCATAGGCAATGATTGCCGCCGTAAAGCACGGGATATACGCCGCATAGAACACAACGCCCACGTTGACAATCGTCATGGCAAAAAAGGTTGCGGCAAGCGGGGTGCTGAACAAAGCGGAAAAGAACGCCGCCATACCGCACTGCACGGCCATGCGGCGCTCGTGCTCATTCAGGTGCAGCACGCCGCCGGCCCACCAGCCGATGGTGCCGCCCATCTGCAAAGCAGCGCCTTCGCGCCCGGCACTGCCGCCGCCCAGGTGGGTGAGCACCGTGCTGATAAACATGACCGGCAGCAGCCAGAACCGGATGGGCTTGCCATCCTTGACGCAGTCGATTATATCATCGGTCGAAACGCCTTCCAGCTTTGCCGCTTTATAAAATGCCACGATGACAAGGCCGATGACCGGCAGCAAAAACAGGATGGCGGTGTGTTCGGTCCGCAGTTCGGTTACATGCTCCACAGCCAGATCAAACGCCGCACCAATGATACCGCAGGGCACGCCGGTAATCATGGCCAGTGCCAGCCATTTCAACAGCTCTTTTGCGCAGAACCATACGCGGCCCGCGCAGGATACGATTCTTTCCCTGATGTTTTCCATCCGATAGTTTTTCCCTTCTACTTTGCAATAATTCCGTTACTTCATCGCCTGCAGCTGCACCTGCAATGCGGCGCGGGTATACAGCGTATTGAGTACCTGAATGATCTCTTTTTTGCTCAGCCGCGGCGGCAGGCCCAGAATGCGCAGGAACGTGCGCCGCCGCTCGCTGGCGTTGGCGCTGCCGCTTAAGCCCCACTCATACAAATCGGTATAGGTAATGGGGTCCGTGTTCTGCTGCTGGGCCTGCAGGGGGGCCGCGGCCAGGGCGGTATGCAGCCCCTGCAGAATCAGGGCATCGTCCACACCTTCCACGCCAAGCAGGCCCTCCTTGCCGGGTTCCGGTTTGCGGGGTTCCTTACCGGGCACGGCGGGGATATAGGCCTGCAGCACGTTTTGCGGCCCCACAAGGCCGGTGATGTAGTGGCGTATCTTAAAGCCTGCGGCGTCGGAGTCCGTCAGCAAAATCATGCCCTGGGCGGCGGCAATGCGTTTGAAGAGCGCCTGCATGGTTTTATCCTTAAAGATTGCAAAACCGTCTGTTGTCAGGATGGTGGCATCCACAAGGTTGGCCAGGCGGGCGGCATCGTATTTGCCTTCCACCACAAGGGCCTGGGTCAGGTTCAATTTATTCTGGTTCATGCACGGCTCCTTGCCAGCGAAAGTTCGCAGATGGCTTTTTGCATCAGCAGCGGGGCATCCAGGCGGCTGCCTTTCAAATCCAGGTCCAGCTTTTGCAGGATGCGCAGGCTTTCTTCGATCTGGCTGCGCTGAAAGCGGGCGGCAGTCTGATCCGCGTTGCCAAGGCGGTAGTTCCATTTGCCGGTATACTTAAAATCCTTGGCCAGGTCCGCCAGCGGGCGGCGGCTCTTTTTAGCCAAAAAAGCCCGGTAAATATCCAGATAGTTGCCGATCAGCGCGCCGGTAATAAGGATCGGCTCGTTTTGCAGTTCCAGCAGGGTTTGCAGTTTGGCCAGAGCCTGGCGGGTGTTGCCCGCCGCCACCAGCTTGACCATATCAAAAGTATCAGCGTCCAGCGTGACGTTGCCAAGCTGCTGAATCATTTGGGTAGTGATGGTGGTATAGCCACTGAGCGCTGCCAGCTTGGCGATCTCATTTTGCAGCAAAAACTGGTCGTCGCCGCAGCGGTCCAGCAGGGCGGCTTCGGCACCGGGGGCAAAGGTGGTGTGATACTCTCCTGCCCAGGTGCGGGCCATCTCCTGCAAGGCGGCGCGGCCGGGTTTAGCAATCTGTACACAGTAGCCCAGTTTTTCGCATGCGGCGATGAGCTTTTGCTCCCGCTTGCCAGGCTTGATCTTGCCGTATTTTTCTTCCAGCAGGCTGGTCAGCACAAAGACGGCGTTCTCGGTATCGGAAAGGGTATCGCAGAGCTCCTGCAAATCTTTATCCGAATAGGCAGACGGACGAATGAGCGGCAGCATAACCAGCCGGCGGCCGCCAAAGAACGAGATGGTGCCCGCCGCCAGCACAATATCCTCCACACTGGGGGTGGGGCCGTCCAGCGTGGTGGTATCGGGGGCTTCTTCGCTCAAAAACTTTTCGGCTTTAGCGGCGGCGCTGCGCACCAGAGCTTCATCACTGGCATAAAAGTAAAACACCGGGCAGCCGGACTTGAGACGTTTTTTCAGTTCGGTTTCACTGTACAGCAAGGGGCTGCACCTCCTCATACACAACACTTTTGCCGGGGCGCACCACAGCAGTCGGGGTTTCGGCATCGTAATAAACAGGGGTATCCCCCGCTTTGGACAGCCATTTGGGTGTTTGCTGGTTGCACAAAATTGCCTTTGCCTGAATGGCTTCCGGGCAGCTGCCACCCGCGCAGTACAGATCCACTGCCACCGGATCGGCCAGGATCAGCTTGCCCGCACTGGCCGCGGCGTGCCAGCCGCCGACATCCAGCACCGCAAGGGCTGCGGCGTTGGTGTGCAGCAAATCTACTTCCACGGTATCCAGCAGCTGCAGATGGGTCAGGCCCTGCGGCAGGTCGGCAATGGTCAGCAGCTGCGCGGCCTGCAGGGGCATTTCGCCGGGTTCGGTGCGCAGGTCAATCACTGCGGCAAGTTCCGGCGCGCCGTTCTGGGTCAGGTACTGCTGCACCGCGCGGCCATTGGCGGCGCTGCCGCGGTAGAGCACCACGGCGCGGTTATTCTGCACCGCCACCACGCAGCCATTGCCCGCGGTGCCCACCATGGCCAGGCGTACCACATCGCGCTGCATGGTGCCGCCCAACATAACGGCTGCCACTGCGCACACAAAGCCAACGGGCACAAAGCGGCGCAGCTGCCGGGTGCGCCAGAAGAGCGCCGCCAGCACAGCAAAAACAGCCAGCACCCACAAAGTATACCGCACCGGCAGGGCAATGTGTGCCACCGGCAGAGCCGCGCACCAGGCGGCCAGGGTGGTCATCAGGCGCAGCACAATGCCAAGCAGCAGGCTTGCCCCGTGGAACAGCGGGTCCAGCACCGGCACAAAGGAAAGCACCAGCGCCAGGATCCCCAGCCGCAGCGCCGGGCCAAGCAGCCACACCACCAACAGGTTGGCGGGCACTGCGGCACCGCTGGCTGCCATGCCGTGCAGCAGCAAGACCGGTAAGGTTGCCAAAGTGGCCAGTACCGCAGCCTGCACCGCATCCACCGCGCGGAGCACGATGGCAAGGGGCAGCGGCAGGGCGGTTTGCCGCCTTGGATTATGGCGGGCCGCATAGCGCACCCCGCAGACGGAAAGCTGGAAGCCGATATCACACGGGGCAAAAGGCTGCTGCACCCCAATGATGATGGCGGCCAACGCCAGCGCGGTAAGGGAATCCGGCGGCTGGAGCAAAAGGCTGCCCACCAGCATGATGAGGAACATAACGCCCGCACGGAACACCGAGAACGGCAGCCCTGTCAACCCCATATAGAGCAGCAAAACCGTGATTTGCAGCAGGACCCGCGGAACCGAGAACCGGCTGCGCCGCCGTCCCTGCCCCATGGCAAACAGGCCGCACAGCAGCGCCACATGCAGGCCGGAAACCGCCAGCAGGTGGGCAATGCCCGCCGTGCGGAAGGTATCACTCCATTCGTCCGTCAGTTCGCTTTTCTCGCCCAGCAGCATGGCAGCTTCCACCCCGGCAAGATTTTTGGGCAAGTAGGTGGTTAACCGTTTGGCAAACGCCTGCCGCAGGTGGTACAGCCGGTACGGCAGCGCATCCGAGGTTCCCTGCCAGATATAATCCGCCTGATAGGATGCCCCAAGCCAAGTACCCTTGGCATAGCGGGACATGCGGTAAGAGTCCGCCCGCAGGGGCTGCAGTTGGAACTGCCCGGTAATGATATTCCCCGCCTCGGAATACGGCAGATCTGTGCAGTAAACCTTGAGCGAGGTTTTGCGGCCATCCAGCCGGGTGATAAGCAGCGTTGCCCGCACATTGCCAGGCTGCCAGGAGGTTTCGGCGTCCGGCTGCACAATGGCGGTGCAGGCATAGGTTTGCCCTGCCAGGCTTTGGGCCGGTTTTACCACGACCAGCTGGTAAGCAGCGCTCCACACCAGGCCAGCCAGCAGCCCTGCCACGGCGGGCAGCGCAAAGCGGGCTGCCCGGCGCTGGGTAAAGGCAGCAAAGAGGAACAGCGATATAAAAAGTGCCGCCGTCAGCAGCGAGGCCAACGGCGGCAGGTACGCCGCGGCCAGCTCTGCCAATGCGAAGGCAAGACCAAAGCCAGCCAGCTTACGAGTCATGAGTTTTTAGTGGGCAAACAGGGGCAGCGGCTCAAGGAAGATGATATCCTTGCGCTCGGCTGCATCGCCTTCCGCCAGAACAGCTGCCTGGGCCACAATGGTGCCGGAGCTGCGGGCTGCCAGTGCATCCAGCGCATGCAGGCTGCCGCCGGTGGAAATCACGTCATCCACAACCAGGATGCGCTTGCCGTTCATATAGTCAAGGTCTTTTTTGTCAATGACCAGGGTCTGCTTGCCGGCGGTGGTGATGGACTGATCCTCCACGATGACAGGATCCGCCATGTACCCCTTGACACCCTTGCGGGCGGGGATCCACTGCTTGCCGCTCTGGCGGGACATTTCGTATGCCAGGGGGATGCCCTTGGCCTCGGCGGTCAGAATGACATCAAAATCCGGGCACTTTTCCAGCAGGGCCTTGGCGCAGGCAATGGTCAGCTCAACATCGCTGAACATGATGAATGCGGCAATGTCCAGGTGGTCATTGATTTTGCAGATGGGCAATTCACGGGTCAGGCCTGCCACATGCAAGGTATAGGTTTTTGCCATAGTAAACAACCTCTTTTCACATTTCGGTGCAAAGGAGCCTGCATCAGCCCGGAGGCCATGCAAGGCTGCGCTTTGCCAGCACATGGAAGTGCAGGTGCTTCACGCTTTGGCCGCCGTCGGCACCAACGTTGGTCACAACGCGGTAGCCGCTTTCGTCCACGCCAAGCTGCTTGCACAGGTTGGCGATGGTAGCGTAAATATGGCCCAGCAGTGCAGCGTCCGCTTCGGTAAGCTTTGCCGCAGATTCAATATGCTGCTTGGGGATCACCAGAAAATGCACCGGTGCCTGCGGGTCAATATCATAAAATGCCAGCAGAGTGTCATCCTCATACAGCTTATTGGACGGGATCTGGCCCGCTGCGATTTTGCAAAACAGGCAGTCATCCATCGGTTTTGCCCCCTTTCCCAGGGTGCGGGGCGGTTGGCCCGGCACCCCAAAATTGTACAGTTGTATTATAGCACGCTCAGTTTGCTTTTTCCAGGTTTTCTTTCACAATGCCTTCCACAGCGTTCAGTGCATCGTCGATCTTGGAAGTATCGCGGATACCGGCCATGGCGAAGTCCGGCTTGCCGCCGCCGTTGCCGCCTGCAATGGCAGCGATCTGCTTAACCAGGGCACCAGCCTTCAGACCGCGGGCCAGGGCGTTTTTGCCAACGCCGACAGCCAGGGTGGTTTTGCTGCCATCGGTGCCGATCAAAGCGCCGACTGCGTTGGGCTCTTTATCACGCAGTTTATCCATCATGCTGCGCAGGGTATCAGGGGTGGTGCCGTTCAGATAAACGGTAACAATGCGCACGCCGTCAACCTCGACAGCATTCTGGAACAGGCCGTCGATCTGGCTGGATGCCAGTTTTGCCTTGGCGATCTCCAGCTGCTTGTTGGCCTCTTTCAGCTCAGCGGTCACAGCCTGGGCACGGGCGGCAACATCCTTCATGTTGTTGGCCTTCAGGGCAACAGCGGTGTTGGCCAGTTCAGCGGTACGGTCGTCCAGCAGGTTCAGCACGCCGTAACCGGTGGTAGCCTCAATGCGGCGGATACCGGCGGCAACGCTGGCTTCGGACAGGATCTTGAAGCAGCCGATCTGGGCAGTGTTTTTGACATGGGTGCCGCCGCAGAACTCAACGCTCCAGCCGCCTGCATCCACAACGCGGACAACCTTGCCGTACTTTTCGCCAAACAGAGCCATAGCGCCCATCTTTTTGGCTTCCTCAATGGGCAGGTTCTGGATGGTAACAGGCAGAGCGGCAAAGATTTTTTCGTTCACGCGCTTTTCCACTTCCACCAGTTCTTCGGGGGTAACGGCGTTGAAATGGGTAAAGTCAAAGCGGGTGATCTTGTCGTCCTGGTAGCTGCCGGCCTGGTGGACATGCTCGCCCAGCACTTCGCGCAGGGCTTTCTGCATCAGGTGGGTAGCGGTGTGGTTGCGGCAGATGGAAGCGCGGCGCTGTTCATCCACAGCAGCGGTTACGGTATCGCCTACGCGGATGGTGCCGTCCAGCAGGGTGCAGGTGTGAACATAGAAGCCTTTGGGGGTCTTTTTGACCTGGTTGACTTTCAGGTTTGCAGTGCCGCTGGTCAGATAGCCGTGGTCAGCAACCTGGCCGCCCATCTCGGCATAGAACGGGGTACGGTCCAGAACGACCAGCACATTCTCGCGCTCTTCATAGTCGGTGGAAACCGCATCGTTCAGTTCTTCGCCGTCAGACAGGGCCAGAACCTTGGCGGTTTCTTTCAGCACATCATAGCCGTCAAACGCGGTCGGCTCAGCGTTCAGTTCACCGAACAGGTCCTCGCTCCAGCCGGAGATATCCTTGGCCAGGCGCTCGGCACGGGCGCGCTCACGCTGGCGGGTCATCTCGACATGGAAAGCAGCTTCGTCAATGCCAAGGCCGGCTTCGGCAGCGATCTCCTTGGTCAGATCAATCGGGAAGCCGAAGGTATCGTTCAGCTTGAAAACATCCAAGCCGGACAGGATCTTCTTGTGGGTCTCGTGCAGGTGCTGGATCATGCCGTTCAGGATGTTCATGCCGGAGTCAATGGTCTTATAGAAGCGCTCCTCCTCGGTGCCAATAACTTTCTTGATATAGGATTCATGCTCGCGCAGTTCGGGGTAACCAACCTCGCTGGAGATGATAACGGTATCCACCAGATCAGTCAGGAACGGATGGTCGATGCCCAGCATACGGCCATGGCGGGCAGCGCGGCGCAGCAAGCGGCGCATAACATAACCGCGGCCTTCGTTGGAGGGCAGGATGCCGTCAGAAGCCATGAACACGGTAGCGCGGATATGGTCGGTGATGACGCGGATGGAGATATCGTCCTTCTCGTTTGCACCGTACTGTTTGCCGGAGATGCGTTCCACATGGTGCAGAACAGCGGCAACGGTATCAACTTCAAACAGGTTATCCACATCCTGCATGACAACGGCCAGACGCTCCAGGCCCATGCCGGTATCAATGTTCGGTTTGGGCAGCAGCGCATAGGTGCCCTTGCCATCGGAATCATACTGGCTGAACACCAAGTTCCAGATTTCCATGAAGCGGTCGCAGTCACAGCCAACGCCGCAGGTCGGCTTGCCGCAGCCATACTTCAGGCCGCGGTCAAAGTAGATCTCACTGCAGGGGCCGCACGGACCGGAGCCATGCTCCCAGAAGTTATCCTCTTTGCCCAGGCGGACCATGTGGTCTTCGGGGATGCCGACAGACTTGGTCCAGATATCATAGGCCTCGTCATCGTCCTGATAGACAGAGATATACAGGCGGTCAGCGGGGATTTCCAGCTCTTTGGTCAGGAACTCCCAAGCCCAGGGAATGACCTCTTTCTTGAAATAATCCTGGAAGCTGAAGTTGCCCAGCATTTCAAAGAAGCAGCCATGGCGTGCGGTAATGCCGACGCGCTCAATATCCGGGGTACGGATGCACTTCTGGCAGGTGGTAACACGGTGGCGGGGCGGTTCTTCCTGGCCAAGGAACCACTTTTTCATAGGTGCCATACCGCTGTTGATAAGCAGCAGGCTGGGGTCGTCTTTGGGCACCAGCGGGAAGCTGCCAAGGCGCAGATGGCCTTTGCCTTCAAAATAGTGCAGGTATTTTTCGCGTAATTCGTTAAGTCCTGTCCACTGCATGATCCTGATTCTCCATTTCGTATGCTGAAATAATTGGGATACTGTTTTGCCCCGGGTTTTACCACAGCCGCAAAAAAGGAAAAGAAAAACGGCCTTTGCCCCGCCAGACAGCTACAATGCCGTCCAGCATAGGGGCGAAAGCCGTATAACTTCCGTGGTACCACCCAGATTGCAGACTGTACAGCCTGCCGCTTTGGTGCGCCTTAACGCGGCGCATACGTCCGATTTTTTCGGAAGCTCCGGGGCGGCACTGCCCTGCCCGCACCGGGTGCCTTGCAGCTTAGCGGCACCCTCTCTGAATGGCTGCGGATAATGGGGCATTGACCCTTTCAACGCTATTTTTCCTTTTACCCTATGATTATATGCCAGCGTTCGGTGCTTGTCAACTGTTTTCTGCCGGTTTTTCTGTTATAGCTGCATCCAGAACGGCAAGGGCATCCGCTACCTGGGCAAACAGGGCGGCGCTGCTGGTTTGGGGCTTTTGCTGGGAATCCTGCAAAACGGTGATGGTATAGCGCGGAGCATCCGCCGGGTAAAAACCGGCAAACCAGTAATGCAGCAGCTCCCTGCCGTCTGCATCAAACTGGCCGGTCTGAGCCGTGCCGGTTTTACCGGCGGCGGTACCGGTATGGGGCTGGGCATCGCCGCCAATGCCGCTGCGGACAACGGTTGCCAGCATACTTTGCAGCACCCGTGCAACCGCCGGGCTGCAGGCCGCTGCGGGCTGCGGCTGCTGCGGAACTTGCGTCCCGCCGGTGATGCTGCCGACAATACAGGGGCTGTGATATACCCCGCCGGAGGCTATGGCATTGAACATGGCCGTTACCTGCAATGGGGTAACGGTCAGCCCACCCTGCCCGAAGGAAAAGCTTGCCAAACTGCCTGCATTTTGCAGGTCTGCCGCGCTGGGCAGTTCCCCCGCCGCGCTCTTCAGCCCCGGCGCCAGCAGAGCCGGGGTGCCAAGGCCAAAGCTCTGCGCGGCATTCAGAATTGCCTGCCCGCCCAGCAGCTGGCCCAGCGCAATAAAGTAACAGTTACAGCTTTGTTCCAGCGCGCCGCGCAGGTTGACGGTGCCGTGCGCCCGCCCCAGCGCACAGCGGAAGGTTTCCCCCGCCGTCTGGATACTGCCGGTGCAGTCATAGGTGAACCAGTCCAGCCCCTGGGCATAGGCCGCCGCAGCCAGTACCACCTTGAACACAGAACCCGCGCTGAAAGCGGACAGACTGCGGTTAATGAGGGAGGTATCATCGGCGCGGATGCTGGCGGCGATATCATCGGGGTCAAATTCCGGCATACTGGTGCTGGCCAAAATTTGCCCATTGCCCACCTGCATGACGATGATGCAGCCTTTGCTCATATTTTGGGCGGCAATCGCTTCGCAGGCACGCTGGATGTTAGCATCCAGCGTGAGGGTAATGGCTGTGTTGGTACCGCGGGCGGTGGTTTGCACCTGCGGCGTGGTGCCCGCCAACAGATCCCCGCGGGCAGTGGTGGTGCAAAGCACGG
>OHCF01000856.1_pt1 | contig 13707 bp, 8 predicted proteins | sample 1577511 | NCBI WGS metagenome assembly OHCF01 (sample SAMEA3879568, study PRJEB24766) | human gut metagenome | biome: human-associated habitat; feature: feces | place: USA | collected 1985/1987 | reverse complement strand
GTGCGCCGGAGCAGCCTGCCGGAGCGGAACAGCAGCAGCGTCGGGACGGTCAGCACGTCAAACCGCGCTGCAAGCTCGGGCTGGGCGTCCACATCGACCTTTCCGATGCGCAGCTCCGGCCGGGCCTCTGCCAGTGCGTCCAGCACCGGCGCAAGCGCACGGCACGGGCCGCACCACGCGGCAAAGAGGTCTACGAGCACCGGCCCCTCGGCCTGCAGGACCTCCTGCTCGAAATTTTCTTCCGTCAAAGGTAAAATCGGCATAAAAATCACTCCCTTCGGCGCTTAGTCTGCGCAGAAGGGAGCAATTCTATGTTCATAATGGAAGCGGAGCGTCGTTTTCGTAGGTCAGATAGCGGAAGCAATGGCCGCCGTCCTCCTGCAGGGGGCCGGTGTCCGTGCAGCGCCAGTTCGGGAGCCGGTCCAGATCGGGGAAAAACCGGTCGGCAGGCAGGTCGGCGCAGGTCTGCGTGAGCAGCACGCGGCTGCACCACGGCAGCAGCGCGCGGTAGACGCTCGCACCGCCGATGAGGCACAGCGAATCGGCCGGACGGGTACGCAGGGCTTCCTGCAGGGCTGCAAGCGACGGAAACACCGCTGCGCCCGGCACGGAAAAGCCGGGCGTGGCCGAGAGGATCCAGTTCTCGCGGTTCGGAAGCGGGCGCGCGTGGGGGAAGGTGAGCAGGGTCTTGCGGCCATAGATCACGGTCTTCCCGGTCGTGAGCGCGCGGAAGCGGCGCAGGTCGGTGGGAATGGAGACAAGCAGATCGCCGTCCTTCCCGATGCCCCAGTTTTGCGTGACGTTGACGATGCAGTCCATGGCTCCTCCTAAATGGCGACAGGAATTCTGGCCGAAAACGGATGATAGCGGTAGTTCTCCACCTGCACGCTGTCCGGCGTGAAGGCATAGAAGTCCGTGACCGCGGGATCGAGCCGGAATTCCGGCGCGGGATACGGCTCCAGCTCCAGCATCTGCTCGACAAGCGGAATGTGGCGGTCGTAGATATGGCAATCGGCGATCACATGCACGAGCTCGCCTGCGACAAGACCGCTGACCTGCGCCAGCATGTGCACGAGCACGGCATACTGCACGACATTCCAGTTGTTTGCCGTGAGCATGTCCTGCGAGCGCTGATTCAGAATGGCGTTGAGCCGGTTGCCGCTGACATTGAACGTCATGGAATAGGCGCAGGGATACAGAGCCATCTCGTGCAGATCGGCGAAATTGTAGAGGCTTGTCAGAATGCGGCGGCTGGCCGGGTTGTGCTTCAGGTCGTACAGCACGCGGTCGACCTGATCGAACTCTCCCTCCGGGAAGCGGTATTTGATGCCGAGCTGATAGCCGTAGGCCTTGCCGATGGAGCCGCTCTCATCGGCCCAGCTGTCCCAGATATGGCTGCCGAGGTCGCGGACGTTGTTCGACTTCTTCTGCCAGATCCACAGAAGCTCCTCCACGCATGAGCGCCAATAGGTGCGGCGCAGCGTCATGAGCGGGAATTCCTCCTGCAGATCATAGCGGTTCACCACACCGAAGCACTTGACCGTATGGGCCGGGGAACCGTCCGCCCAGCGCGGGCGAACGGACTGATCGGTGTCCCAGACGCCCTCGCGCAGGATGCGTGCACACGTCTCGCGGTAAAGCAAATCGGCGCGGCTCATTTTGCGGTGGATTCGAAGGTATAGGCGATGGAGCGATGGAACGTCTCACCGGCCTTCAGCACGGAGGAGCCGAATTCTGGATGGTTCGGCGTGTCGGGGCAGGCCTCCGGCTCAATGGCAAAGCCCTGATTCGGATGGAGCTTGCCCGAGAGGAATTCACCGGTGTAGAGCTGCAGGGCAGGGTAGTCCGTGTGCAGCGACAGGCGGACGCCGTCGTCCTCTGCCACAAGAGCGTCCTGCCCGTCGAGCACGAAGCCGTGGTCAAAGTTCTGCGCAATGGTGTGCGGCGTGCGGAAGTCGAACGGGCCCTCGGCCGGGCGCAGCTCGCCGGTGGGAATGAGCTCGCCGTCCACGGGGATCCAGCGGCCGGCATTGATCTGCAGCGTCGTTCCGAGGATGCTCTCTGTGCCGCCGAGGTTGAAATACATGTGCGTTGTGGGCGCGAGGATGGTGTCCTTTGTGCTGACACCCTCAAAATCGAGGAACAGCCGACTGCCCTCCACGCGATAGGTGACGTGCATCGTCAGCGCGCCGGGATAGCCCGCGTCGCCGTCCGGCGTGTGCAGCGTGAAGCGAACGGCCTGCTCGCCGAGGCACTCGGCGGTCCAAACGCGCTTGTGGAAGCCGACGCTGCCGCCGTGCAGGTGATTGCGGCCCTCGTTCTGCTCGACCTGCACCGTCTCGCCGTTCAGCGGAAAGCGGCCGCCCGCAATGCGGTTGGCATAGCGGCCGACGATCGCACCGAGGTAGCTGGTGTCCTGCAGATAGTCGTCCGGGGTCTTCAGGCTGACCACGACATTGCGGCCCAGATAAGCAAGCTTTGTGACGGTCGCGCCGAGGCTCATCACGGAGACGGAAAGCGTATCGGAAGAGATGGTATACATGCTGTAGCCATAGAAATCAGATAACTGGATCATAATGCTGCACTCCTTCCCGCCGGGGGCGGATCATAATATACAATTAAATTATAGCGTATTTTCGGCGCTCCGTCAACGGCGGTTATAGGGTCGGAACGTTTTTCATCCGGCTTTACAATGCTGCGGAAATATGCTATACTGAATAAGTTAAAAACAAAAAGCTTTTGTGGCTCCGGCAGGGCATATGTACAGCCGGAGATGGACAAGGGAATGCAGTGAGAGCCTGCAACGCCGACCGGCGCTGTATGTGCAAGACGCGAGCTCCATGGGCGAAAGCCGGTCATTGGGGCGACCTGAGAAGGCTGAGCGCCGCGTTGCGGGGGAGACCCGGGAGCACGAGTCAGAAGACCTACAGAAGCATGCGGCGCAGGTGCGCCATGACGCAGGAAAACGGCTGCGGCAGGGGGAACGAGGCCCTCTGCCGCAGTGTTTTTATTATTTTCGTATTAAGAAAGGAAGATTGGATCATGAAACGAATGATCGCGGCGATCCTTGTGCTGTGCATGGTGCTGTGCAGCATCCCGGTCGCAGCAGCGGCAAGTTTTGATGAGTTTTTTGCGGACGTTCCGGCGACCGTGGAAAACGACGCCTCCTATCCCTTTGCGGAGAGCGACGACGAGACTTGCCTGATATCCGGCAACAAGGGTATGGGGGGAACGACTTCCGCCCTCAAGCTGACCTTCCGGAGCGGCGGTACGTTCCGCTTCTCCTATAAGGTCTCCAGTGAGTCCAAATACGACTATATGGCGGTTACGAAGAACGGAACGGACCTGACGAAGTCCAATGCGACCTCGTATTCCGGTGCGATGACGTCTTTCCAGACCTACACGATGGAGGTCGCGGCGAATGACGTCGTGACCATCGGGAATTCCAAGGACTACAGCAGCGATAGGAACGATGACACGCTCTATCTGAAGGACTTCAGCTGCAAAACGTACTATGGCGTCACGTTCACGGGCGCGCCTGCAGGCACGGCCTTTACGCTGACGGACAGCGCGGATGCTTCCTATGCCGTGACGGACGGCAAGGCCAGCGTTCCGGCGGGCGAGTATCGCTATACGGCCGAGGCCTTCGGCTATGCGCAGGCCACCGGCAGCTTTACCGTGACGGATGCGGCCGTTGAAGTCCCCGTGACCATGACGGAGCTTGCGCGTCATAAGGCGGCGTTCTCGATCACGGGCCTTGCCGCAGGCACGACGGCGGCCGTCACCGTGAAGCACGGCGACGAGATTATGCAGGCCGAGGAGGACGGCTCCTACCTGCTCTTCCCGGCGGACTATTCCTATCAGGTGAAGGCTGCGGGCTATAAGACGGCACGCGGCACGTTCACGCTCGGCGAGGCCGACACGACAGTCAAGGTCACCATGGTCCCCGGCATCGAGTGGGATGGAACGGTGGCAGACGGCTTTGCGGGCGGCACCGGTACGCAGGCCGATCCCTATCTCATCTCGAACGGCGAGGAGCTGGCCTATCTGTCCGCGCAGGTCGCCTCCGGCAATGCCTTTGCCGGAAAGTATGTGACACTTGCAGCCAATCTGGACATGGGCAATGTGGCCTTCACGCCGATCGGCAGCGATGCCCGCCGCTTTGCGGGCAGCTTTGACGGCGCCTATCACACGATCGATAATCTGCTCGTCTCGCAGACGACGGACTATGCCGGTCTGTTCGGCTGCCTGGATACCGGCGCGGCCGTACGCCGCCTGACGGTCCGCGGCAGCATCTCCGGCCGCGGCTATGTCGGCGCCATCGCCGGTCAGGCGGACAGCGCCACGATCGAGGCCTGCGCGAACTATGCCACGGTCACCGGTACGAGCCGGAATGTCGGCGGTATCGTCGGCCGTCTGAACGGCAAGTCCGCTGCGCGCTCGACCGTCCTGCGCTGCGCGAACTTCGGCACGATCAGCAATGGTACGAACAATTTCTCGGCCGGTATCGTTGGCACTGCCTACTATACTACGCTGAGCGAGTGCTATAACGTCGGCTCCGCCACCGGCAACCGCGTCGGCGGCATTCTCGGCCAGACGGATTCGAACACGACCGTGACGTCCTGCTACAATGCCGGTGCGATCACACTGGCGGCAGCGGGCAATTATAATTATGCTGGCTCGCTCATCGGCCAAAACGGCGGCTCCGTTTCGAATTGCTATTACCTCACGGGCACGCAGGCCATCGGCAGCGGCTCCGGCGACACGACTGCCCTCACGGAAGAGCAGCTGAAGTCGTTCGACACCGTGCTGAAGCTCGGCGGCGCATTCGTGAACGACGCGAAGAATCAGAACAGCGGCTATCCCGTCCTTGCCTGGCAGGATGCGGACGCCAAGCTCATCGTGGCGTTCTCCGTCAACATGACCGGCGCTTCCGTCCATGTCTACGATGCGCAGAACGTGGAGCAGACCCCGGAGGAGGACGGCACCTATCGCCTTGTCTCTGGCAGCTATACCTATCTTGTCACGCGCGATGAGTGCGACGATGTGACCGGAAGCTTTACGATCGACGGCGCAGGCCGCACCATCACGGTCACCCTCTCGGTCCGCACCTATCCCGTCAGCGTGACGCTGACCCCGGCCGAGGCAAAGCTCGTTCTTCGTGATGCCGATGGCAAGCAGTGGAGCGCCGTGAACGGCGCATGGCGCCTGCCGAAGGGCAGCTACACCTATGAGGCGAGCCTGTTCGGCTACGAGACCGCGGCGGGCAGCCTGACGGTCACGGGCGAAAACGACAGCCTGCATGTCACGCTGCAGCAGGCGGTGCGCCATAGTGTGCGCATTGCCACCGTGAAGGCGGACGACGGCAGCGCGCTGAGCGGCGCTGATATCTCCGTGACGCATGCCGAGGGCGGCGAGCAGACGGCGGTGAACGGCGTCTACAGCCTGCCGGACGGCACCTATTCCTATGCCGTCATGCTGGACGGCTATCTGAATGTGGCCGGTTCCTTCACGGTCGCGGGCAAGGATCTGACTGTTACGGTCAGACTCGAGGAGGGCAGCAATGTCTGGACGGGCAAGGCCTCCGATACCGCACCGGAGACGAAGACCGAAAACGGCGTGACGTGGTATCTCATCAAGACACCGGAAGAGCTTGCGTGGTTCGCAGCGAAGGTCAACGGCGGTGAGACGACGATCAACGCCCGTATCATGGTGAACCTCGTGCTCAACAGTGCAGAGGCACCGAAGGCCAACCGCTGGGGCGGCTTTGGCAAGTACAACTTGCAGTACAGCGGCATCTTTGACGGCAACGGCAAGACGATCAGCGGCTATTACAGCTGCGATAATGACGATACCTACGAATCTGCGATGGGCCTGTGCGGCTACCTCGGGGCAGACGGCGTGATCAAGAATGTCACGCTTGTCGGCACGATCGAGGGCGACGGCGCGATCGGCGCCTTCGCCAACCAGAGCTACGGCCGCATTGAGGGCTGCGTCAGCCGTGTGAACGTGACGAATGCGGCCTCCTACGGCGGCGTGACGGGCGGCATCGCCGCGCGCGTCTATGCCAGCGGTGCGATCGTGAACTGCGGCAACGAGGGCAGCGTGACCTGCACGCTGAGCAGCGCCTATTCCGACGCGAAGGTCGGCGGCATCGTCGGCGCAAGCTACGCGCCCATCACGGGCTGCTATAACACCGGCGCGATCAACGGCGGCAGCAACAACCGCGGCTATGTCGGCGGCATCGTCGGCTACACCGAAAACGGCAGCGTGCAGATCCTGAACTGCTACAACACCGGCTCCGTTACCGGCGCGACCTGCGTCGGCGGCATCGCGGGCAAGCACACCGGCGGCACGGATCCCACGGTCACGAACTGCTATAACACCGGCAGCGTCAAGGGCGCTTCCTGCGGCGCGCTCGTCGGCGAATATGCGGCCGAAATTCGGAACAGCTATTATCTCGAAGGCTCCGCCTCTGCTGCGACCGGCAACACGAAGGACGGCGTCAATGTCGAAGCGACGGCCAAGACCGCCGCGGAGATGAAGGAGACTGCCTTCGTTCTCGCGCTCGGCAATGAGGTCTTCCACCAGGATGATGGCCGCAACGGCGGCTATCCGCTGCTGGCATGGCAGGGCGGCACGCATGTGGTCAACACGGCGGCGGCCGAGGCCATTGCGCGCGCGGCGGAAAAGCTCACGGTCGAGCCGACGCTCGTCACCGAGAACTGCACGCTGGCGCTCGCTTCAACGGTCGAGGGCTTTAACGGCACGATCACCTGGGCCAGCTCGAACGGCGCGGTCATCACGCCGGAGGGCGTTGTGACGCTCCCGTCCACGGGAACGGTCTATGTGAAGCTGACGGCGACGCTGGCCTATGGCGGCGAGACCGGCACGAAGACCTTCCTCATCACGGTGAAGTCCCTGAAGGCGCAGAACGACGAGCTCGTCACGGCGGCCAAGTCCCTGCTGGACAGCAAGTCCACGCTGAACCCGGTCCCCGGCACGGATACGAACCTCTGCACCTATGTGGAAAACTATCTGAGCAGAAATAACCTTGACGGCATCACCGTCACCGTAAAGGACCCCGGCGCGCTCGATTATCCGATGGATGTGGCGCAGACGACCGGCATCGCGGCCGACGGCAAGATCACCTATTTCAACGCGGACCCCGAAACGCTGGGCATTGCGGCGCACTTTGCCCGCGTCTCCGGCGTGGAGCTGACGCTTACGCGCGGCGAGAGCAGCGCGGATATCACGGCGATGGTCATCCTGAACTGGGATCTGGACACCGTCCGGGATTACCTCGAAAAGGCGGCGGCCTCCGTTACGTTCGATACCATCCGCAATCAGAATACAAGCGAAGCGGAGATTATCTCCGACCTGCAGCTCCCGCAGCGTACCGGCGCTTATCCGTTCGTCACGTTCGCCTGGACATCCGATTCCAAGCTGATCTCCATCGAGGGCAGCACGGCGGGCGAAGTCCTGACGGGCCGCGTCACACGCCCGAGCGTTGACACGAAGGTCCATCTCTATCCGACCCTGACGTTCCAGCTCAACGAGAGCTCGCTGCAGGCCGAGGGCTTCCGCCTGACGCTCCCGGCCGAGGATCTCGAGCCGCTGCGCCAGCAGATGCAGAAGGAGCTTGACGAGAACTATCTCGTCACGAAGCTGACCTATGTTGTGACCGGCGAGGTCATCGACCCCGAGGCCGTGAACGGCGACATCCAGCTTCTCACGGCACGCGCTACCGGCATCGAGAACTATGACGATTATAAGTTCATCGTCACCTCGGGCGATCCGGATGTGGCCGAGATCAACGCCTACCGCGCCAATATCTACCGCCCGATGCCCGGCGAGGCCGCGGCGGAGGTGACGCTGACCGTCACCATGCAGCACAAGACAAAGGACGTCTCCGTGCAGAAGCAGATCGCCCTCAAGGTCCTGCCGCTGACAAAGGCGGAGCTTGACAATGCGCTGGATCTTATGGAGCAGGTCAAGGCTCACTACTGGGACGGCCTGAACGACGGAGCGAACGAGTCGCAGTACGCCGTGACGAAGAGCCTCCACGCCTTCCGCGAGGCAGTTGCGGGCGAGAACGGCGGCCTGACGTGGCTGTATGACTACCGCGACGCGCATGGTGCTGGCATCGTGGCCGGAGATCAGGCGGATTATTCCTCCGTCGGCGGTCAGGAGCAGTACAACAAGTTCAAGTCCAGCAATCCGGCCGTCATTGCCCATGAGAATCTGGTGCTGACGCAGCCGAAGTACAACACGTCCGTCACCGTTGAGAGCGTGCTGGAGCATGCCGTCTTTGCCAAGTATGCCAAGAAGATTACGTCCGGCGCATGGTATGACGACTACTTCTCCAAGCTGACCGGTCAGAAGGTCTCCGCCACCATGACGGTCCTCGGCACGGACGGCCCGAACCCGGGCGGCGATCAGCCTCCTGTCAAGACGACGGTCACGGTCGTGCTGACCGGCGTGAACGGTGTCGGCGCAGTGGACCGCACGTTCGACACGACGTCGGACAAGACCGTGGCAGAGGCTCTGCAGGAGGGCCTTGGCGAGGACTACACGCTCACGGTCAGCGGCTATGGCTACATCGGCAGTCTGACCGGCCCGGACGATTTCAACGCCGCCAATGCGGGCGTTGAGTTCTGGGGTCAGTATTACTACATCAACGGCGCGTATGACACGTCCTCTCCGCTGACGGTCCCCGTCACGGACGGCGCGGTCTACGGCATCTTCGCCAACGAGAAGAACACGACCGGCGAGAACTACGGCTACAAGTACAACGTCTGGATCCACGAGCGCAGCGTTACCGCCGAGGCCGAGACGGCCTTTGACGTCACGGTCTACCAGATGCAGGGCAATACCGCCGTGCCGCAGGCAGGCGTGAAGGTCTACGCGGACGGCAATGTGATGGGCGTCAGCGATGAGAACGGCAAGGTTATCTGCCGCTTTGAGCATGCGGGCGACTATGTGCTCACGACCGGCGACGAGCTGCACACCTACAGCCAGTGCCGCGTCCATGTGACGGAGAAGCCCTTCAAGGCGACGGTCACGGTCCGCCTAACGGGCGTGAACGGCATCGGCGCGATCGACCGCACGCTGGAGGTCTCTTCCTCCAGCACGGTCGCAGAGGCGCTGCAGCAGGGCTTCGGCGAGGACTATGTCCTCACGGTCAGCGAATATGGCTACATCGGCAGTCTGACTGGCCCGGAAGACTTCAACGCGGCCAATGCGGCAGTGGCATACTGGGGCCAGTATTACTTCGTGAACGGCGCGTATGATACGTCCTCCCCGCTGACGGTCCCCGTCACGGCCGGCGGCATCTACGGCGTGTTTGCCAATGAGTCGACGGCCGACTCCGACAGCTACTACGGCTATAAGTACAACGTCTGGTTCCACGAGACCGCGCTCACCGCAGCGGCGAGCGAGACGTTCACGGCAACGGTGTACCAGATGGGAACCGGTGTTGCTCCGGCAGAGGGCGTGCAGATCTTCTGCGGCGGCGAGCTGCTCGGCAGGACGGCCGCGGACGGCACGTTTGCCTGGCACTTTGACACCGCAGGCGTCTACGTCCTCACGACGGGCGACAGCAACCACACCTACAGCCAGTGTGTCGTCACGGTGACGGGCAAGGCCCCGGTGTGTGACGGCGGTGCGGACTGCCCGAGCCGCGCCTTCCCGGATCTTGATCCCGCGCAGTGGTATCACCTCAGCACGGACTATGCCATCACGAACCATCTGTTCATCGGCTTTGAGGACGGTACGTTCCGCCCGAACGGCCAGATGAGCCGCGCGATGTTCGCCATGGTGCTCTGGCGCGTGGCAGGCAGCCCGGCAAGCTCCGCGGCGCTCCCGTTTGCGGATGTCGCTGCCGATGCCTGGTATGCCGATGCAGTCCGCTGGGCCTATGCGGCCGGCGTGATCAACGGCGTGTCCGCCACGGCGTTCGACCCCGAGTCCCCGGTGACCCGCGAGCAGATGGTCACGATGATCGTCCGCTATGCGGAAAAGATCGGCGCTGTCACCGGCGCACGCGATGATCTGTCGCAGTTCTCCGATGGGATGCAGGTCAGCTCCTATGCGCTCGCAGCGGTGCGCTGGGCAGTTGCCGTCGGCCTGCTGCGTGGTATGGACAACGGCCGCCTCGAGCCGCAGGGCACGGCGACCCGCGCAGAGGTCGCAACGCTGCTGATGCGCTTCGCCGCTCTCCGCAAGTAAGACTTTGCGCTCCCGTACCGCTCTGCGGCGGTGCGGGGATGCTGCGAAAATGGCGGATGCCGCATCGAGATTGATGTTGGCATCCGCCGCTTTTTGTGATATCATATTTGAGGAAGCTCTGATTAAATCATCTGCGGTGGATGGCGGATATTTTCCGCCAATCCATCGGTTTGAAAAACTTGAAATACACAAAGTATTCCTGCATTTTTCAAACCTTGACTTGACAGAAAATCTCTCGCCATCCACTCTTGCTGATTTAATCAGAGCTTCCTTGAGCAACACCGCACGATATGCGATTGCTGAATTGTGCAGTGCGGCTTTGAAAGTGAGGGGAAGGCATGCAGAGTTTACGGGGAAAGTTATTCCTCTCCGGGATGGATGAAAATGCGGCTTCGCTGGCCCGGAAATGGGGCCTTGGGCTGGAGCTGACGGATTTCTGCGAGGCGCGGAAATTGGAAGAACCTGCGGCCATGGAGGCTGCGCGGGCGCGCTGCAGCGGGATCGGCTCTCTCTGGCTGCATGCGCCGTTTGCGGAGCTGTCGCCCTGCGCCATCGACCCGCGCGTGCGCGAGGTCGTCATGCTGCGCTTCCGGCAGACCGTGCAGGCGGCGCTGGCGCTCGGCATTCGGCGCATCGTGGTGCACAGCGGCTATATCCCGCTTGTCTATTTTCCGGAGTGGTTCACGGCCCGGTCCGTCGAATTCTGGCGGGAATTTCTGCGGGACGCCCCGGACGGCCTCTGCCTTGCGCTGGAAAACGTGATGGAGCCGGGGCCGGATATGCTCGTGCAGATCGCTGCGGGCGTCGATGACCCGCGCTTCGGCCTGTGCCTCGATGTCGGCCATGCCAATACCCGCGTGAGCGAAACGCCGCCTCTGGATTGGATCGCGCCGATGGCCCCGTGGCTGCGCCATGTGCACCTGCACAACAACGACGGCGACTGGGACCTGCACGACGCGCTCGGGCAGGGCATGATCCCGATGCCGGATATCCTTGCCGCGCTGGCGGAGCAGTGCCCGGCGGCGGATTATACGATCGAAAATCAGAACTGTGAGCCCTCGCTGCGCTGGCTTTGCGCGCGGGGCTATCTGGAGGAACCATGACAGAGCAGGAATTTCAGACCTTTTTGCGCTCCATCCGCCCGGCGGACCGCGCCGCGATGGGCGCTGCCGCTCGCCGTCAGGCGGAGCTGGCCAAGCCGCCGGGCAGTCTCGGCACGCTGGAGGATATCTCCATCCGGCTGGCAGGACTGACCGGCCGGGTGAAAAATCGGATCGACCGCTGCCGCGTGCTCGTGTTCGCGGCGGATAACGGCGTTACGGCCGAGGGCGTTTCGGCAACGCCGGTCTCGGTCACGCTCAGTCAGTCTATCAATATGACACGGCATATCACGGGCATGTCCGCCCTGGCAGCGGCCTTTGGCGATTCCGTCGTCGTGACGGACGTCGGCATCGACGCGGATGTCCGCTGCCCGGAGATCGTGGATCGGAAGATCCGCCGCTCCACCGGCGATATCGCGCGGGAGCCCGCCATGACGCGGGAGCAGGCGCTGACGGCCATTTCCGTCGGCATGGAGCAGGCGCAGCGCGCCGCGCAGGACGGTATGCAGGCCGTCGGCATCGGCGAGATGGGCATCGGCAACACCACGACGTCGGCCGCCGTTCTGGCGGCGCTGACCGGCCTTGCGCCGGAGGAGCTGACCGGCCGCGGCGCGGGCCTGACGGACGATGCCTTCCGGAAGAAAAAGGACGTGATCCGGCGTGCGCTCACGCTGCACCGGCCGGACCCGGCAGACCCCGTCGGCGTGCTGGCCGCCGTCGGCGGTCTGGACCTTGCGGCCATGACGGGCGCGTTCCTCGGCCTTGCCGCAGCGCATGTCCCGGCCGTAGCCGACGGGCTCATCTCCGTGGTCGCAGCCCTGTGCGCCGTGCGCCTGTGCCCGGCTGCGCGGGATGCGATCTTCCTGTCCCATGCCTCAAAGGAGCCGGGCTACCGCCGCGCTGCGGAGGAGCTGGGCCTTGCGCCCTTCCTGCAGCTCGGCATGCGGCTGGGCGAGGGGAGCGGCTGTCCGCTGGCCTTTCAGGTGCTGAAGGCCGCCTGCGCCGTCATGAATGGCATGGCGACATTTGCGGAGGCCGCCATCAACGACGATTATCTGGAGTCCATCCGCACGCCGGATGCGTTCCGCGTGGACACGCCATGAAAATTTTACTGGTCGGCGGCAGCAAAAGCGGAAAAAGCGGCCTTGCGCAGCGGCTTTGCGTCCGGCTTGCCGCTGGTGCACCCATGATCTACTGGGCGACAATGGAGCCGGTGGACGGCGAGGACCGCGCCCGCATCGCCCGCCATCTGGACGAGCGCGCGGGCTGGGGCTTCAGCACGGTCGAGTGCGGCCGGGCGCTGGAGCGCGCCGCACTGCCGGAGAGGGCTTGCGTGCTGTTTGACAGCGTGACGGCTTTGCTTGCAAACGAGATGTTCTCCGGCGCGCAGCCGGATGCCGCCGCCCCGGAGCGGGCAGCGCAGGAGCTGCTGGCACTCAGCTGCCGTGCTGCGCATCTGGTCTGCGTCTGCGACGATATTTTCCGCGACGGTGCGGCCTATGACGAATGGACGGAGCGCTATCGCAGCGGCCTTGCGCGCGTCTGCCGCACGCTGGCGGCGGAATTCGACACAGTCTGCGAGGTCACGGCCGGACTGCCGCATCTTTGGAAGGGGGAATTGCCGTGAAGCGCTGGTTCACGGGCTTTATGATGTCATGGGGCATGTTTCTGGCCATTCCGTGCCCGTGCCGCATCTGGGACGAGAAGGCGCGGCCGCACATGGTCGCCTGCCTGCCGCTCACGGGCGGCGTAGTCGGGCTCGTGTGGGCGGCGATGGCATGGCTGCTGCAGCGCCTCGGCTGCCCTGCGCCGCTGCGGGCGGTGCTGCTGGCCGCTGCTCCGTGGCTCGTCACGGGCTTTTTGCATCTCGACGGCTATATGGACGTCTGCGATGCCCTGCTGTCGCGCCGCGACCTTACCACGCGGCAGAAAATTCTGAAGGATTCGCACTGCGGCGCCTTCGCCGTTATCTGCATGGTCCTGCTGGCCGCGGGCCAGTGCGCGCTGTTTGCGGGTGCGCCGTGGCTGCGCCTGCTGCCGCCCGATGGGCACGAGCCAGTATGCCGCCATGCAGCGCGGAACGGGCCTGCAGCTCGTGTTCCCGCTCGTGTGCCTGCTGGCGGCCTGCATTGTGCCGCCTGTGCTCTGCGGGGCGGCCGGGCTTGCGCCGCTTGCGGCGGCGGCGGGCTACTGCCTTGCCGTCTGGCGCGGCTTCCGGCAGCTGGACGGCATGTCCGGTGATATTTCCGGCTTCAGCCTGACAGTTGGCGAGTTGGCCGGGGCCGCGGTCTTGTGTCTTGTGAGGTAAGAGAATGATCCTGATCTTGGGCGGCGCGTGGCAGGGAAAGCTCACCTGGGCGGCGTCGCATGGTATGGT
>OHCF01000837.1_pt1 | contig 13928 bp, 8 predicted proteins | sample 1577511 | NCBI WGS metagenome assembly OHCF01 (sample SAMEA3879568, study PRJEB24766) | human gut metagenome | biome: human-associated habitat; feature: feces | place: USA | collected 1985/1987 | reverse complement strand
TGACGTATCTGCTGGTAAACAAAGAAAATGCATTCTCTACCTCGTGCGAGATTGTCGGAAAAGTAGAGGGAAGCATCAACCAGATGGCAAAACATGATTTTGTCCGTTTCAAAGAACTGTTTGATTTTGATATCTGTGTTTTTGATGAGATTTTTGAGTCCGGCGATGCCTCTGTCATCAGTTCCTATGAGAACACGGACAGTCCAAATAAACTGTTCAACAAAGAAGTCCGGGATCGTATCTGTGAGCTGGCCATCCGTCTGGCAAAGGCTGCATCCGCAGATGAATTTATGGCTGATATGGTTCAGTTTTACAAAGATTTCGGAGTGGGAAAACTGGGACTTCACAAGGCATTTCGTATTGCGCATACAGGAGAGAACGTTGAGATTATCCCGATTACCAACATTCCGGATGTGCGCCTCTCTGATCTTGTCGGCTACGAAATTCCAAAGCAGAAGCTGATCGACAACACGAAAGCGTTTGTCGAGGGCAAGAAAGCAAACAACTGTCTGCTTTTTGGCGATGCCGGAACCGGAAAATCCTCCAGCATCAAGGGCATCCTGAATGAATATTACGATCAGGGACTTCGTATGATCGAGGTTTACAAGCATCAGTTTCAGGATTTGAATGAGCTGATTGCACAGATCAAAAACAGAAATTATAAATTCATTATTTACATGGATGACCTTTCCTTTGAAGAGTTTGAGATTGAGTACAAATACTTGAAAGCTGTCATTGAGGGAGGCCTGGAAAAACGTCCGAACAATATTCTTATTTATGCAACCTCCAATCGTCGCCATCTGATTAAAGAGGATTACAGTGATAAAGAAGGAACAAGACAGGATATGCATACTTCCGACACCGTACAGGAGAAGCTGTCCCTGGTATACCGTTTCGGCGTCAGCATTTATTTTGGTGCACCGGATAAGAAAGAATTCCAGAAGATTGTTTCCACACTGGCCGAACGATACGGCGTGACGCTGCGTGAGGAAGAGCTTTTGGCAGAAGCGAACAAATGGGAACTGTCCCACGGCGGTCTTTCCGGCCGTACCGCACAGCAGTTTATCGATTATCTGCTCGGAAAACAGTAAAAAGAAAAAGGTCAAAAAGTCCGCTTGGTATTGGGAGCGGGCTTTTTGGGATATCCTTTGAAAAAGAAGGAGGAAAAGCGTATATGCAGTATTCCACATTTGCTGCCATTGATATCGGCAGCTACGACGTCATTCTGGAGATTTTCGAGATCTCCAAAAAGCAGGGTATCCGAAGCGTGGATAAGATCTGCCATCGGATGGAGCTTGGAAAAGATACGTACACGCTGGGGAAAATCCGCCCGGAGATGGAAGAGGAGCTCTGCCGCGTGCTCGCAGATTTCGTGCGGATCATGGAGGGCTACCGCGTGGATGCTTACCGCGCCATGGCTTCGAGCGCAATCAGTGAGGCGGCGAACAGCCTCTATGTCCTTGGAAAAATCCGTCAACTGACCGGTCTTTCCGTCACCGTCCTTTCCAACTCGGAGCAGCGTTTCCTTGGCTACAAGGCGCTCGCGGCGATGGAGGACAATTTTAACAAGATCATTGAAAAGGGAACTGCGATTCTCGATCTTGACGGTGGCAGTTTTCAGATTTCCCTGTTCGACAAGGATGCACTTGTCACAACACAGAACATCCGCATGGGAAGTCTTCGCATCCGCGAGCGTCTTGCCGGAATTCAGAGTGAGACGGAACATTACGAAGAGATGGTCGAGGAGCTGATCTGGAACGAAGTATCAAGCTTTAAAAAGATGTATCTGAAAGACCGCAAAATTGAAAACATTATGCTGATCGGCGATGTTTTCACCGACAGTGTTTATCAGAACATTGAAGAAAAAACGACAAAAATTATTTCCCGCGAAAACTTTAATACCTGGTATGAGAAAATTATCCGCCAGTCACCGATGGAGCTCGCCGTAAAACTTGGTATTCCGCTGGAAAACGCTTCACTGATGTATCCGTCTGCTGTGATTTATAAATGTCTGATTGATATGATGGGTGCGGAGCATATCTGGATTCCGGGCGTGCATATGACACGTGGTATTGCATACGAGTATGCGGAGCAGATGAAACTGCTGAAAGGCGGTCATAATTTCGAAAATGATATTCTGATGGCGGCAAAAAATATCGGAAAACGGTACGCAGTGAACCGTCCGCATGTCCAGAACCTGGAGATGACAGCGCTTGCCATGTTTGATGCGACGAAAAAGATGCACGGTATGAAAGAGCGCGAACGGCTGCTTCTCCAGATGGCAGTGATGCTGCATGACGTTGGAAAATACATCAGTTTCAATAATGTGGCGGATTCCTCCTATAATATTATCATGTCAAATGAAATCATCGGATTGTCGCACATTGAGCGTGAGATGGTGGCATTGATTGCAAGATACAACACGGTTACGCTCCCGTCCTACGATGAGCTGGTGATGGAATCGTCCTTGAGTGCCGAGCAGTATCTGACAGTATCTGAACTGACCGCAATCGTCCGTCTGGCGAATGCGCTCGACCGGAGTCATTTGCAGAAGATTCAGGCGATCCGCGCCACATTAAAGGAGCGCGAGCTGCAGCTTTCGCTCACGGTCAACCGCGATTTTACCCTTGAGCAAGGTTTGTGCCAGGAAAAATTAGATTTCTTCAATGAGGTATTCAGCATACAGCCGGTCATCAAACTGAAACGGCAGATGTAAAAGGAGGCGAAGAAAGATGGATATTGCACCATATAAGAAACCGGAATATTTCCGCAACCGGGAGTTGAGCTGGGTCAGCTTCGACGAGCGTGTTTTAAACGAGGCGCGGGATAAGAGTATTCCGCTGTTTGAACGTCTGAAATTTATCAGCATTACATCCTCCAACCTGGATGAGTTTTATATGGTCCGTGTGGCTTCACTAAAAGACCAGGTGCATGCAAACTATACGAAAAAGGATCTGTCCGGCATGGATGCGAAGGAGCAGCTTGCCGGGATCAGCAAACGGACACACGAGCTGGTGCAGCTGCAGTACAATACGTACAATCGCTCGGCGGTTCCGTCTCTGGAGCACGTTGGCCTTACGATTATCAGCGAGCACGAGAAGCTGACGAAGGAGCAGGCGGAGTATGTGGATTCCTATTTTGAGGAGAACATTTACCCGGTTCTGACCCCGATGGCCATGGATTCGGCCCGCCCGTTCCCATTGATCCGGAACAAAACATTGAATATCGGTGCACTGGTGCAGAAGAAAGAGGATTCGCTTCTGAGCCGTGCGGAGGATAAGAAAGAGAAGAAAGGCAAGGAGAAGGAAAAAGAGAAAGAACTGGAATTTGCGACGGTTCAGGTTCCTTCGGTACTGCCGCGTTTTATTCTGCTTCCGCAGGATGAAAAGACGGGACAGCGGTATGTGATTCTTCTGGAGGAGATCATCGAGCGGAACATTGGAAAGCTGTTCTTAAGCTACGATGTGGTCTGCGCGCATCCGTACCGTGTTATGCGGAATGCAGATCTTTCGATCGATGAGGATGAGGCTTCGGACCTGTTAAAGGAGATCCAGAAGCAGCTTAAAAAACGTCAGTGGGGCGAAGTGATCCGTTTGGAAGTGGAAGATAAGATGGATAAGCGGCTCCTGAAGATGCTGGAAAAAGAGTTTGACATCGATGAAGACGACCTGTTCCGGATTCCGGGACCGCTCGATCTGACGTTTTTAATGAAAATGTATGGGCTCGACGGCTTTGATGAGTATAAAATTCCGAAATACATTCCGGCGGCAGTTCCGGCGCTGATGAATGAGGATGACATTTTTACAAACATCCGAAAAGGAGACATCTTACTGCATCATCCTTATATGACGTTTGATCCGGTCGTGCAATTTGTACAACAGGCAGCAAAGGATCCGGATGTACTGGCAATCAAACAGACGCTGTACCGTGTGAGCGGCAATTCTCCGATTATCGCGGCACTGGCGCAGGCGGCGGAAAATGGCAAACAGGTTTCCGTACTGGTGGAATTAAAGGCACGGTTTGACGAAGAAAACAATATTGTCTGGGCGAAGATGCTGGAAAAGGCGGGATGCCATGTAATTTATGGTCTTCTGGGACTGAAAACACACAGTAAGATCACACTGGTGGTTCGGCGCGAGGAGACAGGCATTCGCAGATATGTACATCTTGGCACGGGAAACTATAACGATTCTACGGCAAAGCTGTATACGGACTGTGGTCTGCTGACATGCAATGCAAAGATCGGTGAGGATGCAACAGCAGTATTTAACATGCTTTCGGGCTATTCGGAGCCGGATCGCTGGAACAAACTGATTGTTGCACCGCTTTGGATGAAGGACCGGTTCCTGCATCTGATTGCTATGGAAGAGGAACACGCAAAGAAGGGACAGAAAGCGCATATTATTGCGAAGATGAACTCGTTATGCGACCGCGATATTATTGCGGCGCTTTACAGTGCTTCGGCAGCCGGAGTAAAGATTGACCTGATTATCCGGGGAATCTGTTGCCTGAAGGTTGGCATCCCGGGTGTCAGCGAGAATATTACCGTTCGCTCGATTGTCGGCAATTTCCTGGAACATGCGCGGATTTTCTACTTCTACAGTGGTGGAAATGAAGAGGTGTTTATGGGAAGCGCGGACTGGATGCCGCGAAATCTGGAAAAACGGGTGGAGATTGTGTTCCCGGTTGAGGATGAGCAGATCAAGAAAGAAGTAATGCATATTCTTGATATCCAGATGAAGGATAATGTGAAAGCCAGTATTTTACAGGCAGACGGAACGTATACAAAGCCGGATAAGCGTGGAAAGACGCTGGTGAATTCACAGGAGTATTTCTGCAGGGAGGCAACGGAAAGAGCGGAAAAACCGAAAGAACAGGAAAACAGCAGGGTGTTTGTGCCGGCGGAACCGGTGGAATAGGTTTGGACGGACGCCCCGTAACGCACACAAGGGTGATGCGCGGTTTCGGGAGCTAGTAATTCTAAGGCTCTGTCATTTTGCTAAAACCATGCGCCAAAAATCAAAACTCGCTGTCGCTCAGACAGTTGATTTTTGGCGCATAACGCAAAATGCCAGAACCTAAGAATTACACGCTCCCTGCAAATGCGCACCACCCTTGTGTGCGTTACGGGGCTGTGCGAAGGACGGACACGAATGTGGGTGCGGGAGCGCCCACTGCGTTGAGATGAGAGAAGAATATAGATGTTGTGATGAAAAAGCGCGGTGACTTTGATCGTTACGGCGCTTTTTTGTGTGCTAAAAATAATCTGTCTGGTATAAGGAAAAGGAATGGCTATTCAGAATTTGTTTTGAAAATTGGTTTTGCGGGTGATTTTCGGGGATTTTACAAAGAGTGATCTGGAAGAGTGGCTGGAAAAGAAGGGGATGGAGATAAGGGAAAATGTGGACATTTTTTGTAAAGTAACCGGTTATTTTATTAACGGTTATTTTACAAAGCGGTGGTAGTGGGCTTTACGGAAGGAAAGGTATAATGAGTCTCGACAAGACGAGGAGGAAGAAAAACGAATGTCAAATATTGTGTTGAAGAATGTCTGTAAATCTTATGATAAGGAACATTATGCGGTTCAGGATTTTTCGCTTGAAATACCGGATCGGGAGTTTGTGATTTTTGTTGGACCTTCCGGCTGCGGAAAATCGACGACGCTTCGGATGATTGCCGGTCTTGAGGAGATTACGAGCGGGGAGCTCTGGATTGATGGACAGCTTTGTAATTATGTAGAAGCAAAGGATCGCGATCTTTCGATGATATTTCAGAACTACGCGCTTTATCCGAATATGACGGTATATGAAAACATGGCGTTTTCTCTGAAAATCCGGAAACAGCCCAAGGATGAAGTTGATAAAAAGGTACATGAGGCAGCTAAAATGCTTGGAATTGAGCATTTACTTGACCGGAGACCGGCAGCACTTTCCGGCGGTCAGAAACAAAGAGTTGCGATTGGAAGTGCAATTATGAGACGCCCGAAAGCATTTTTAATGGATGAGCCGCTTTCGAATCTGGATGCGAAGCTGCGGGCACAGATGCGGGTGGAGCTGGCAAAATTACATAAGGAACTGAAAACGACGATGATTTATGTTACACATGATCAGACGGAGGCGATGACGCTTGGTACAAAAATTATTGTCATGAAAGACGGTGTTGTGCAGCAGGCGGATACACCGGAGCAGATTTACCGCCATCCGGCAAACAAATTTGTGGCCGGTTTTATCGGAGCTCCGAGTATGAATTTTATGGAAACGATGGTGACGGAAAGAAACGGAGCGGTTTATCTGGAGGCAGACGGAGGAGTTACCCTTCGTGCAAAAGGAGAGAACGAAATGGTGCTTCGTCGCGCTTATCTCGGAAAAATGGTGATCTTAGGTCTGAGACCGGAGGATTTACAGGACGAAACAACCGCTTCCGCACATCGGATCTGTTATAAAGAGAATCAGTTGAAGGCATTTGTTGACCTGCGGGAGATGATCGGTGCAGAAGCGTATCTGCATATGAATACCGGAAAAAATCTGATTACAGCAAGAGTGCCTTCCGAGGTGCCGGTTACTGCAAAGGAAAGCATTACATTGTATGCAGATATGGAAAAAGCACAGATCTTTGATCCGTTTACAGAAGAAAATATTTTATCTCGGCCGGTTGAAAAAGAAGAACGTGCAACAGCATAAGAAGGAGCAGAAAGTGAAAAAAGTAATCGAAAAGTGTAAAAAAGCAGAAGTTTATATGTATCTAATCCCGAGTATGGTGATCTTTAGCATCTTTCTGTTTTATCCGTTTTTTAAAACCATTTATCTGAGCCTGTATAAGACAAACAAGCTTGGAGAAGCGAAATTGTATGTGGGACTGGACAACTATAAAAGCTTATTATCGAATCCATCCTTTTACAACAGTCTCTGGGTTACACTGGAATTTGTGGCGATTGTTGTAGTCGGAAGTATGGCGCTTGGCCTTCTGGGAGCAGTTCTTTGCAGCAAGGCTTTTCCGGGAATCCGGGTATTCAGTACTTCCTATGCACTCCCAATGGCAGTAGCATCGAGCTCAGGTGCCATGATTTTCAAGATTATCTTAAATCCCACGATCGGTATCGTAAACAAATTGCTGCATGTGAGCATTAACTGGGTCAGTGATCCGAAATATGCGCTGATCTGTGTGGCTGTCCTTACGGCATGGCTGAACAGTGGCATCAATTTCCTGTATTTTTCGGCGGGACTTGGAAACATTGATGATTCGATTTATGAGCGTGCTTCTGTAGATGGAGCGAATGCAGTACAGAAATTTTTTAAGCTGACACTGCCGGGACTTTCTCCGATCATGTTCTACACACTGGTTGTTAACATTATTCAGGCATTCCAGTCATTCGGACAGGTGAAAATCCTGACACAGGGAGGACCGGGAGAATCCACGAACCTGATTGTATATTCGATATACCGTGATGCGTTTTTTAATTACCGGTTTGGAAGCGCAGCCGCACAGTCCGTTGTTTTGTTTCTGATTGTCATGGCGCTTACCCTGGTTATGTTCCACATGGAAAAGAGAGGAGTAAAATACTGATGTCTACGATAGCAACTACGATTGCCGGACCAAAAACTTATTCTGCAGAGGAGCTGCAGGCACTGCATCTGGCAATGAATGCAAAAGCAAAAAGAAAGAAAATGCTTCAGAAAACAGCGTTGGTTACCATGAACCTGATCGTTTGTCTGTTTATGCTGTTTCCGCTGCTTTATACCATCAGTGTAGCGTTTATGCCGTCCGGCGAGCTTTACACAATGGCAATGAACATCGTGCCAAAACATCCGACACTGGAAAATTTTGTGGAAGCATTTCATAAAATTCCGCTGATACGCTTTGTACTGAACTCATTTTTGGTTGCGGGCAGCATTACGCTGGGTCAGATTGTAACGTGTTCTCTTGCGGCATTTGCCTTCTCTTTCCTGAATTTCAAAGGAAAAAATGTTCTGTTTATGCTGGTCATGGCGACCATGATGGTGCCGGGTGAGGCAACCATTATTTCCAATTATCTGACAGTAGGAAGTCTCGGACTGCTCGATACCTATATTGTTCTGATCCTGCCTTCTCTTACCTCTGCAATGGGAATTTTCCTGTTCCGCCAGTTCTACATGACCTTTCCGGTTTCACTTTATGAATCGGCGAAGCTGGACGGCTGCGGTAATCTGCGGTTTATCGTAAAAATCCTGATGCCGCTGACAAAGTCAGCAATGGGAGCAATGGCGGTTTATACCTTTATCAATGCATGGAATATGTACATGTGGCCGCTGCTGGTTACAGGTTCGGACAGCAAGCGTACCGTACAGATTGGTATCAGTATGCTGAACAGCGTCGATGCACAGTCGATTACCCTGATGCTGGCGGGTGTGGTAATGATTATCATTCCATCCATTTCCATCTTTATCGTAGGCCAGAAGGCCTTAATCAAAGGAATGTTTTCAGGAGCAGTCAAGGGCTGATTCCTGTGACAGAAAAAAGAATAGAAAACTGTATGAAAAACGAGGAGAAAAAAATGAAGAAAAAAGTGATTGCATCGATTCTTGCGGCTTCTATGGCAGCTATGGCGCTTACCGGATGTGGAGGCGGAAAAACAACGAGTGAGGCACAGGGTGCAACAACGGATGAAACCACAGCCAGCACAGAGGCAGGAAGTACGGCAGATGGCGCAGAAGCACCGGACTTAAACCAGGATACGAAGGGAACCACGATTACCTTCTGGCATTCCATGGGCGGTGTCAATGGCGAGGCAATGGATTATCTTGTCAATAAATTCAATGAAGAAAATACCGATGGCATTACCGTTGAGGCGGTTTACCAGGGAGAATATGATGATACGATTAACAAACTGAAAAGTGCACAGATCGGAAATATGGGGGCAGACCTGGTACAGATTTATGATATCGGAACCCGTTTTATGATTGATTCCGGCTGGGTCATTCCGATGCAGGAGCTGATTGATGCAGATGGCTATGACATTTCCCAGATCGAGCCGAATATCGCTGCTTATTATACGGTAAACAATGAGCTGTATTCCATGCCATTCAATTCGTCCACACCGATTCTGTATTACAACAAAGATATGTTTGAAAAAGCAGGGATCACTGAGGTTCCGACAAGCCTGGAAGGAATTCTTGCTATCGGTGATGATCTGAAAACAAAGGGCGGAGCCGGTGAACCGCTGGCACTCTCCATCTATGGATGGTATTTCGAACAGTGGCTCTGTAAACAGGGACTTTCCTATGCGGATAATGGAAACGGCCGTGATGCAGCTGCTACTGCGGTTGAATTTGATTCCAACGGCGGAGCGCTCAACATCTTAAATGAGTGGAAAGCCCTGAACGATGCCGACGTTGCACCAAACGTAGGCCGTGCCGGAAGTGATACCGCAACAACAGACTTTACTTCTGGAAAAGCAGCGATCACCCTTGGCTCTACCGCATCCCTGAAACAGATTTTACAGGATGTCAACGGAAGCTTCGAAGTTGGAACCGCATATTTCCCGACAATCAAGGACGGCGATGAGGGCGGTGTTTCCATCGGAGGAGCATCTCTCTGGGCATTGAACAACAACGATGATGCAAAAGCAGCAGCTACCTGGAAATTTATCAAATTCCTGATTTCCCCGGAATCTCAGGCATACTGGAATGCCGAGACGGGTTACTTCCCGGTAACAACAGCTGCTGATGAGGAGCAGACCTTTAAAGATAATGTAGCACAGTATCCGCAGTTCCAGACCGCAATCGACCAGCTGCACGATTCCAAGCCGCAGTACGCCGGCGCACTTCTCTCTGTATTCCCGGAGGCAAGACAGATTGTGGAAACAGAAATCGAGAATATGATCAACGGAAACGAGACTCCGGAGAAAGCAGTAGAATCAATGGCTTCCCAGATCAACAGCTCCATCGAGGACTATAATCTGGTAAATGAATAAGAGATGGGCTTTACAAAAATAAGATTTCGTCCTATAGTGAAGAAAAACGAGTTCCCAAAGCGTGTTTGAACGGTTTTTAGGAAGGGGAAGATCCGAGTTACGGAAATGATTTTTCAGATATGACTGGAAATGCGTCGGAGACAAAAATCCGGCGCGTTTCCGGATTTATAGTAAGCCTCCAAATAATGCAAAAGAGTCAGTACCGCTTTTTTTAACCGAATCAAGTAAGTCCCCTGCTTCCATTGCGTGAAGCAATAAGCAGTGGGTGGGGACTTGCTTGTATCAGGAGGAGTGCAAGCTCCTTCTGATAAACTGCGGAGCAGTTATTCGGTTATGAGCAAGTAGCAAAGCGGATTGCGAATATCCGCTTGACTTATTTTCAGGGTTTACGATAAAAGAAAAAAGCTGCAGCCGGGACAAAAGATAGAAAAGAGTGCAGGCTTGGAAATGGGAACGGAAAATGGAGGACAGATACGAGATGAAAACAAAAGTATGGGCACACAGAGGAGCCAGCGCATATGCACCGGAAAATACACTGGAAGCGTTTCTTCTTGCGGCAGAGCAGGGAGCAGACGGTGTGGAGCTGGATGTACAGCTGACGAAAGATGGCGAGATGGTTGTTGTCCACGATGAAGAAATCGACCGGGTCAGTGACGGAAGCGGATTTGTCAAAGATTATACGCTTGCGGAATTAAAGACCCTGAACTTTAATAAGACACATCCGGAGTATCAGGATGTAAAAATTCCGACGCTTCGCGAAGTATATGAAGCATTAAAACCAACGGGAATGACGATTAATGTCGAGCTGAAAACCGGTATTTTCTGGTATAAAGACCTGGAAAAAAAGGTACTCGAGCTGACAAAAGAGATGGAGATGGAAGATCGCGTGATTTATTCTTCCTTTAACCATTACAGCATTGCAAAAATTCTGGAACTGGATCCGAAAGCCAGCACCGGCATCCTCTACGCAGATGTTATTTACGATGTCGTGAATTACGCGAAAAAAATCGGAACAGGAGCTCTTCATCCGGCAACCTTTCATGTGCAGATGGCAGATTTTCTTCAGCAGTATGTGGAAAGCGATCTTGCGGTGCATGTGTGGACGGTCAATGATAAGGCGGAGATCGAACGCCTGATGGATGCCGGTGTTGACGCAGTCATCACCAATTATCCGGATGTGGCCGTTTCCTGCCGCAACGCGAAGTGATACCAATTGGAGAAAAAAAGCTGTTCCTTTTGGATATCGACGGAACCATCTGCGTGGGGAACCGTCTGATTCCGGGAGCAGACCGGTTTTTAAACGGACTGTCCGAGTACGGTGGAGATTATGTGTTTATCACAAATAATACGACGATGAGCGTAGCAGATTACCGGAAAAAATTTGCAAAGCTGGGCATTCCGACAACAAGCGGGAACTTTCTGACAGCATCCGTTGCGACAGCTCATTACCTGAAACAGAAATATGGATCCCGTCCCGTCTATGTGCTGGGAACGGACTCTCTGATCCGGGAATTGGAGAGCTTCGGTGTGTGTACCACCCGCGATCCGGAAAAAGAAGGAATTGCGTGTGTGCTTGCAAGCTATGACAATGAACTGACATATCAAAAACTGACGGATATCTGTCGGCTGTTGACAGAGCGCCCGGAGCTCGATTACGCTGCAACGAACCCGGACTATGTTTGTCCGATTGAATTCGGCTACGTGCCGGATTGTGGTTCCATCTGCGAGATGATCGGCCATGCGATCCATCGTATGCCGACTTATATCGGAAAACCAGGCATACGGATGGTTGAGATGGTACTTGATATGACAGGCAGAACGCGCGATGAGGCTGTTCTTGTGGGAGATCGTCTCTATACGGACATTGCGTGCGCCAACATGGCGGGCGTTTCTGCAGCCCTTGTGCTTTCCGGTGAATCTACGCGTGAAGAAATGCAGAACTCGCAGTATCTTGTGGAGTATGTGTATCCATCCGTAAAAGAAATGTATGCGGAGTGGGTGTATGGACAAAAGAAAAAGTGTTCTTAAAACTTCCCATCATCTTTGATTTCGGAGTAAGAACATAAGGACAGAGAAGAATTCTGACAGAGGAGACGGTGACGGAACTCCTCAACGGGATTCTTCTTTTTTGCGGCAGAAAGCTGCGTCTTCTATGCATGGCATAAAAGCCTGTAAATAAGATAGAAAAAGCTTGCCAAAAGGGTGAAATTTCCTATATAATGATTCAGATTGTGATAGGAAAAAGTAAATCATCAGGAGATTTCAATAGAACAGAAAAAGGAGACTTACTGCATGAGTATTTTAAATGTAGAACATCTGTCCCACGGCTTCGGCGACCGCGCGATTTTTGAAGATGTATCGTTCCGCCTGTTAAAGGGGGAACACATCGGTCTGGTAGGCGCAAATGGTGAGGGAAAATCAACCTTTATGAACATCATCACCGGAAAGCTGATGCCGGATGAGGGAAAGGTTGAGTGGGCAAAAAATGTCCGTGTCGGCTATCTGGACCAGCATACCGTTCTGGAAAAAGGTATGACGATCCGTGATGTGTTAAAAAGTGCTTTTTCCTGGTTGTACGAGATGGAAGAGCGGATGAACACGATCTGCGATTCCATGGGCGATGCCTCCGAGGACGAGCTGAATCAGATGATGGAGGAACTTGGCGTGATCCAGGAAATGATGGATGCACATGATTTCTACATCCTGGATTCGAGAATCGAAGAGATTGGCCGCGCACTTGGTCTTGAAGAGATCGGTCTCGAACGCGATGTCACCGAACTTTCCGGCGGACAGAGAACGAAGGTACTTCTGGCAAAATTACTTTTGGAAAAACCGGACATCCTTCTTTTGGATGAGCCGACCAACTACCTGGATGTGGAACATATCACCTGGCTGAAACGATACCTTGAAGAGTATGAAAATGCTTTCATTCTGATCTCTCACGATATCCCATTCCTGAACAGTGTTGTCAATCTGATCTATCATATGGAAAACAAAGAACTGAATCGTTATGTTGGTAATTATGATCACTTCCAGGAGGTTTATGCAGTCAAAAAAGCGCAGAAGGAAGCTGCCTATAACCGCCAGCAGCAGGAGATCAGTGAACTGAAGGATTTCGTGGCACGAAACAAAGCCCGTGTGGCAACCAGAAACATGGCTATGTCACGGCAGAAGAAGCTGGATAAGATGGATGTGATCGAGCTTGCGAAAGAAAAACCAAAGCCGGAATTTCATTTCCGCACTGCGCGCACTTCGGGTCGTTTCGTTGTGACTGCAAAAGAACTTGTGATCGGCTATGAAGAACCGCTCTCCAGACCGCTGACCTTTGCGATCGAGCGTGGCGAAAAGATCGTGCTCACCGGTGCCAACGGAATCGGAAAAACAACACTCTTAAAGAGTATCCTCGGTTTGATTCCGTCCCTTGGCGGAAACGTGGAGCTTGGCGATTATCTAGAAATCGGATATTTCGAGCAGGAAATGCCAAAAGGCAACACCAACAGCTGTATCCAGGAAATCTGGGAAGAATTTCCATCCTATACTCAGTATGAAGTCCGTGCAGCGCTTGCCAAATGCGGTCTTACCACACAGCACATTGAAAGCCTGGTGCGTGTGCTCTCAGGAGGAGAACAGGCAAAAGTTCGCCTCTGTAAACTGATCAATCGCGAAACCAATCTTCTTGTCCTCGATGAGCCGACCAACCATCTCGATGTAGACGCAAAAGAGGAGTTAAAAAACGCACTGAAAGAGTACAAAGGAACTGTTCTTATGGTCTGCCATGAGCCGGAATTTTATGATGGCCTGGCAACCAGCGTATGGGACTGCTCGGAGTGGACGACGAAAGTGATTTAATCGAATCAAGCAAGTCCCCTGCTTCCATTGCGTGGAGCAATAAGCAGTGGGTTGGGGCTTGTTTGTATCAGGAGTAGTACAAGTCACTCCTGATAAGCTGCGAAGCAGTTATTCGGTTATGAGCAAGTAG
>OHCF01000808.1_pt1 | contig 14310 bp, 14 predicted proteins | sample 1577511 | NCBI WGS metagenome assembly OHCF01 (sample SAMEA3879568, study PRJEB24766) | human gut metagenome | biome: human-associated habitat; feature: feces | place: USA | collected 1985/1987 | reverse complement strand
TGCCGCAGACCGGAATCGAACCGGTACGGGTATCACTACCCACGGGATTTTAAGTCCCGGGCGTCTGCCAGTTCCGCCACTGCGGCATATGGACGGAGATGGATTCGAACCATCGAAGCAATTTGCAGCAGATTTACAGTCTGTCCCCTTTGGCCACTCGGGAATCCGTCCATGTATTTTGTTTTGTGTCAGAATGACTTCCGACATTGAATGATTATACTGGATGTGGAGGGAAAATGCAAGGGTTTTTTTGAAAAAAATAGAAAAAAGTTGAAAGGGGGGAGCAGGTCGGGTATAATATCAAATATATGGGCTTCTATATTGAGTAAAAATGGAGGATATAGGGTAAGTATGATTAAGATTAAGGATTATGTCCGGGTGGGGTCGATGGAGGAGGCGTATGAGCTGAATCAGAAGAGAAGCGCCTGTATCCTGGGCGGGATGCTCTGGACGAAGATGGGGCAGAGGCAGGTGCAGACGGCGATTGATTTGTCCGGGCTGGGACTGGATCAGATTGAAGAGTCCGAGGAGGAGTTTTCGATTGGATGTATGGTGACGCTGCGGCAGATGGAGGAGAATGAGGGGCTGAATGCTTATACCGACGGTGCGGCACGGGAGAGTGTGCGGAGTATTGTCGGGGTGCAGTTCCGGAATCTGGCTACGGTGGGAGGCAGTATTTTCGGCAGATTTGGATTTTCGGATGTGCTGACGCTGTTTCTGGCGCTGGATACGGAGGTGGAGCTGGTTCATGCGGGACGGATGCCGCTGGCGGAGTTTGCCTGTTCAAAGAGAGACAGGGATGTGCTGGTAAGGCTGATTGTGAAGAAGCATGAGGGTGTTACAGTTTATCAGAGTCATCGAAATTCCAGAACGGATTTCCCGGTGCTGACGTGTGCGGTGCGGGTGGAAGACGGAAAAGGATGTGCGGTGCTTGGGGCAAGACCGGCGAAGGCGGCACGTGTAGAGCTTCCGGCGGAGCTGGCGGAAAAGCTGGCGGCTGGAAAGGCATCTGCGGAGGAGCTGAAGGCGGCGGCTTCGGAGATTTCTGATCAGTTTACATATGGCAGTAATATGCGCGGAAGTGCAGAGTATCGTCATCATCTGGGACGGGTGCTGCTGCGCAGATGTATGGAAGAAATTCAGAAGAAGGAGGAGCAGTGATGAAGATTTCGATGATCTTAAATGGAAAGAAGACGGAAGCGGAAATTGATGCAGACATGCTCCTGATCGATTTTGTGAGAAGCCAGGGATGCTACAGTGTGAAGCGCGGCTGTGAGACGTCGAACTGCGGGCTGTGTACGGTTTTTCTGGAGGGAAAACCGGTGCTGTCGTGTTCGGTGCTTGCGGCGCGGGCGAATGGATGTAAGGTGGATACGCTGGAAGGCCTGCAGGAGGAAGCAGAAGAATTTGGTTCCTTTATTGCCGGACAGGGCGCTGAGCAGTGCGGGTTCTGCAATCCGGGGATGATTATGAATGCGATTGCGCTGTTCCGGGAAAATCCGGATCCGAGTGAGGAAGAAATTAAAGAATATCTGGCGGGAAATCTCTGCCGCTGTTCCGGATATGAAGGACAGCTTCGGGGAATTTTGAATTTCCTTGCCTGGAAAAAGCAGCAGGGAGGTGCGTCATGAGCAGAGAAAATCATATCTATGAACCGGACTGGTCGGGAAGAACCGATCAGCTCTGCAGTGTGAATAAGCCGGTGATCAAAAAGGATGCCCTCGCGCTGGTAACCGGAAAGCCGGTTTATGTAGATGATCTGGCGCCGAAGGATTGTCTGATTGTCAAGGTACTGCGGAGTCCGCATGCCAATGCAATCGTAAAATCCGTGAAAAAGACGGCAGCAGAGCGTGTTCCGGGCATTGAGGCGATTTATACCTGGGAGGATGTGCCGAAACAGCGTTTTACAATGGCAGGACAGACCTACCCGGAACCAAGCCCGTATGACCGTCTGATTCTCGATCAGCATGTGCGCTACGTGGGAGATCCGGTGGCGATTATTGCCGGAAAAGATGAAAAATGCGTGGACCGTGCGCGGAAGCTCCTGAAAGTAGAGTACGAAGTGCTTCCGGCCATTCTGGATTTTCATCAGTCCAAGGATAATGAACTGCTGGTGCATCCGGAGGAAAGCTGGAAATCGCTCTGTCCGGTCGGTGCGGACAATCAGAGAAATCTCTGTGCAAGTGCGGAAGATCACAACGGAGATGTGGAAGCCGTGCTCGCAGAGTGCGATGAGGTCGTAGAGCATACGTATCATGTACGCGCAGCCCAGCAGGCGATGATGGAGACGTTCCGGACATACTGCTTTATGGATACCTACGGACGGCTGAATGTGCTGAGCTCGACCCAGATCGTTTACCATGCGCGCCGCATTCTGTCCAATGCACTCGGCATTCCGAAATCGAAGATCCGTGTTTCCAAGCCGAGAATCGGCGGCGGATTCGGAGCGAAGCAGACGGTGGTTGCCGAAATTTTCCCGGCGTTTGTAACCTGGAAAACCGGAAAACCGTCGAAAATGATCTTTACGAGAGAAGAGTCCCAGACAGCATCCACACCGCGCCATGAGATGGAAGTAACGATCCGCCTCGGTGCGATGAAGGACGGAAGAATCCGTGCGATCGATCTGTATACACTTTCCAACACGGGTGCATACGGCGAGCATGGACCGACAACGGTCGGCCTTTCCGGCCACAAATCGATTCCGATGTATGGATCTCTTGAGGCTTACCGGTTTGCGTATGATGTTGTGTATTCCAACGTAATGTCAGCCGGTGCTTACCGCGGATACGGTGCGACGCAGGGTATCTTTGCCGTAGAATCTGCTGTCAGTGAGATGGCAGCGCGTCTTGGCATCGATCCGATCCGGATCCGGGAGCAGAACATGGTCCGTGAGGGACAGTTCATGCCGGCTTACTATGGCGAAACGGCAAACAGCTGTGCGCTTGACCAGTGCGTGGAGCGTGCGAAAGAGATGATCGGCTGGGATGAGAAATATCCGTGCCATGATATGGGAAATGGAAAGGTGCGCAGCGTCGGCATTGCGATGGCGATGCAGGGCTCCTGTATTTCCAATCTCGATGTCGGATCGGCAACGATCAAAGTCAACGACGACGGCGGCTATACGATGCTGATCGCAGCGGCCGATATGGGAACCGGCTGCGATACGATTCTGTCCCAGATGGCGGCAGAGTGTCTGGAGTGTGATGTGGATGACATTACCGTTGTCGGCGCAGATACCGATACGTCCCCGTATGACTCCGGTTCCTATGCATCGAGTACGACGTATATTACCGGAAAAGCGGTGGAAAAAGCCTGCATGACGCTTCGGAAACGAATCTGTGCCCTGGCGGCAGAGCGGATGAACGTGCCGGAAGATGAGACAGAATTTACCGGTACCGGCGTCGTGCATGAAAAGAGCGGAAGCAGCATGACGATGGAAGAAATCGCAACAGCGGCCATGTGCAATAACGGCATCGCGCTGGAAGCGACGGAAAGCAACTGCTCTCCGGTATCGCCGCCGCCTTATATGGCTGGTGCGGTCGAGATCGAGCTGGATAAAGAGACCGGCGAGGTCAGGATTCTCGATTATGCCGCCGTTGTCGACTGCGGAACCGTCATCAACCCGAACCTTGCGCGCGTACAGGTCGAGGGCGGTCTGGTGCAGGGCATCGGCATGACGCTGTTTGAAAATATCCAGTACACGGACAAGGGTCAGATGATCAATAATTCGTTTATGCAGTATAAAGTGCCGACCCGCCTCGATATGGGCAGGCTGCGCGTCGAGTTTCGGAGCAGCTACGAGCCGACCGGTCCGTTCGGTGCAAAATCGATCGGCGAGATCGTCATCAACACACCGGCTCCGGCGCTGGCACATGCAATCTACAATGCGACGGGTCTGTGGTTCCGCGAACTGCCGATCACGAGCGAGCAGATTGCAATGGGAATTGCGGAAAAAGAATGCGAGTAACGATACTTTATCTGGCAGCCGGGAACAGCAGACGGTTCGGGGAAAATAAGCTGCTCTATCCGCTGGATGGAAAGGCGGTGTACCGCCATCTGCTGGACCGGCTGGCCCAAATTGCCGGAAGGCATGAGAACTGGGAACTGCTGGTTGTGACGCAGTATGAAAGGATTCTGGAGGAGCTTGCGCCGCTGGTAAAAGCCGGGCGTCTGCAGACGATGTTTTCGCCGGACAGCGAAAAAGGAATTTCCTATACAATCCGCGCGGGAATCGAGGTGGCGGAGAAGCAAAATGCCGATGCCTGTGCGTGTTTTGTGGCGGATCAGCCGTACCTGAAGGAAGAGACGGCGGAGCGCTTTCTGGAATCCATGGAGATGCAGAAGGCTCCACTTGGCTGCGTTTTCTGCGGCGGCGAGAGCGGCAATCCGGCGTGGTTTTCAAAACCTTATTTTTCAGAACTAAAAGAACTTTCCGGCGACCGCGGCGGGAAAAAGGTGCTGAAACGGCACTGGGAATCGGTAATTCCGTTCCTGGTCGAAGCCGCGTGGGAATTAAAGGATCTGGACCGGAAAGAGGATCTCTGCTGCAGAGACACCGGCGGCTGCCATGAATAAAATTTGAGACAGTGCGAAATTTGATGGATTTGGACTTGCATTTCCAGTGAGAAGTAAGTACAATGGGTATAATAAAAATTCGGGAGGCTTCAAAAAAATGCAGTTATTGGAAGACAGAATCCGCAAAGACGGAAAAGTACGCGAGGGAAATGTCCTGAAGGTGGACAGCTTTTTAAATCATCAGATGGACGTCAATCTGTTCCGGGAAATCGGAAAAGAGTTTCAGCGTCGTTTTGCGGGAGAGGAGATCACGAAAATCCTGACCATCGAGGCATCTGGAATCGGAATTGCCTGTGTTGTGGCTGAAATTTTTAATGTTCCGGTTGTGTTTGCAAAGAAAACACAGACCAAAAATATCGCCGGCGATGTTTATACCACAAAAGTAGAATCTTTCACCCATGGAAGAGTTTATGATATCATTGTTTCCAAAGAATTTCTGGGAAAAGGAGACAAAGTTCTCCTGATCGATGATTTCCTGGCAAACGGAAAAGCGCTGGAAGGACTGGCAACCCTGGTACAGGATTCCGGTGCAGAGCTCGTAGGAGCAGGCGTTGTCATCGAAAAAGGTTTCCAGATCGGAGGAAAACTGCTGCGTGACCGCGGCATTCATCTGGAATCTCTTGCCATTGTCGATGGTATGGATGATAAAACCGGGGAAATTACCTTCCGGAAACAGTAAGGAGGCGTCAAAATGGCAAATCTGATTGCAAGAATTGCCGTTCTTCTGGTTCTGGCGGCCGCAGGAATGGTGCTGGCCGACAGAAAAGAAAAAATTGATCTCAGTGTGTCACTGCTGCTGTTTCTGGCGGCAGTCAATGTGACCTCTTTTTTCAGCCTGAAAGATAACAGGATTGTAGTTGTTATGATTCTGACGGTATATTTTCTGTTGTATGCAGGCGCAAAAGAGCTGCTGCGGAGACGGGCAGAGAAAAAAAGAAAATGAATGCAAACCGAACATCCGGCTGCGAGCACCCATGCAAAAGTGCCGGTCGGATGTTTTTTGAATTTTCCTGTAAATTCAAAAAACATCCGGGCAGGATCGCGCTGCAGAGCGATATTGCAGAAGAACTCCATATGGAAGGAGATGCCGCAAGAATCCACCAGCTCGTTTCTCTTCTTGTGGATAACGCCGTTAAATACACTCCGGAGGGTGGAAAAATCCACATTTTCTGGCGAAAAAACGGCAAAAAAGCAGAATTTTCGGTGCAGAATACCTGCGATACCCTGCCGGAAGGTGATCTCAACCGCCTCTTTGACCGCTTCTACCGTGCGGATGCGTCGCGGGCCAGGGAAAGCGGCGGCTATGGAATCGGCCTTTTCGTGGCAGCTGCAATTGTAAAGGCACATAAGGGAAAAATCACCGCAGAGCGGACACAAGATGGCATCTGTTTTAAAGCAGTCTTTCCGGCAAAAGGATGAAAGAAACAAAATTCCGGAAAAATGGAAAAATGATGGCAGGGTAGGAAAGGCAGACACACAAAAAAGCAGAAATCAAAAGCTTCCAAGAGAGAAAAAACAAAACAAAAGAAAACAAAAGAAAACAAAACAAAAGGAGGAATATATGATGTTTGATTGTGGTTTACAAAACATTTTCCAGCTGAAAAGCGGACAGTCCCGTTCTATTAACTGGGAAAACCGGAATGGAGAAAAAGGAAAAGGCGGCATGGCATCCAGCGATCTTGGTCCGTCCAGAAAAGGTTCCCCGTGTATCCCGAAAATAGAAGCAGGAGAGACCGTAACACTTGGTGAGATCCAGGGAGAAGGCATCATTCAGCACATCTGGATCACCGTCACAGACCGTACCAGTGAACGCAACCGCTATGTTCTGCGGGATCTTGTTCTGCGCATGTACTGGGACGATGAAGAATTCCCATCCGTTGAATGCCCGCTTGGCGATTTCTTCTGCTGCGGCTTCGGTGTTTCCTACCAGGTAAACTCAGTCCCGATTGCTGTCAATCCGACCCGTGGTTTCAACAGCTATTTCCCGATGCCGTTCCGTAAAAACGCCCGTATTACCATTGAAAATCAGTGTGATGAGCCGATTCCGGCCTTCTTTTATCAGATCGACTATTGCCTGACAACGGTTCCGGAAGATGCTGCCTATTTCCATGCCCAGTGGCGTCGTCAGCGCATCACGGAAAAGGCAAAAGACTACGTTGTCCTCGACAACATCAAAGGGAAAGGCCAGTACGTTGGAACTTATCTTGCACTGACCAGCCTCGAACGCTACTGGTACGGAGAAGGTGAGATGAAATTCTACATCGATGGAGACAAGGATTATCCAACCATCTGCGGAACCGGAACAGAAGATTACTTCGGTGGTGCCTGGAGCTTTGCAACACAGCAAAATGGCCAAACCGTTGAAAATCAGTACTGCACTCCGTATCTTGGATATCCTTACTACTCTACCCACGATACCTTCCTTCATAATGATTACCACAATGATGATCAGATGCCACAGCGCAGCTTCTACCGCTGGCACCTTCTTGATCCTATCCTTTTTGAGAAGGATCTTAAGGTAACCCTGCAGCAGATTGGCGTCAGTCATGGAGGTCTCTTTGAACGTCAGGATGATGTCGCTACCACAGCTTACTGGTACCAGACGCATCCTCATGTACCATTCGCGCCACTCATGTCCAGAAAAGAGCGCTGGCCAAGATGATTTTTGACGCTTTTCCTATTTTATATGTTTTATGACTTTGCATATCGGCTGCAAGAGTCCGTTCCGAACAAATCCGCTTCCAACGAATTTGTCCGGAAACGGGCTCTTTCTTTTTTTTATATGGTATTCAAAAAGCGATCCGGATTACAGAGGTCCGTCTTTTCACAAAGCTTTCACATTTTCCGTCCATTCTTTAAGGTTCCTTTAAAGTTTTCTCATTATACTTAAAAGTGTAAAAAACATTTCCGGAAGTAAATCAAACGAAAGGATCAATCGATTATGATGCAAAGCCAACAGATTCCCATGACCTTCCAACGGTATGAAACAAAATACATGCTTTCCCCGATCATGGCTCGCAAGCTTCGCAAGAGCCTTCCGGGTCATCTGCAGATGGATGAATACGGCCTTGATACCATCTGCAGCCTCTATTACGATACCCCGGATCACCAGCTCATCCGCCGTTCGCTGGAAAAACCCGTCTACAAAGAAAAACTGCGACTCCGCAGTTATGGTCCGGTCAAAGAGACCAGCCCCATATACGTAGAACTAAAGAAAAAATATGAAGGAATCGTCTACAAACGTCGCGAGCGCATGATATTATCAGAAGCGGTTCCCTATCTTGCGGGAAAATCAGAACCGGGCTTCGACAGCCAGATTCTCCACGAAATCACTTGGTTTCGCAACTACTACCGGGGGCTTGCTCCCGCTATGTACATCGCCTACGACCGCATCGCCTGCTTCTGCATGGAAGACAGGAACTTTCGTGTTACCTTAGACACCAATATCCGATGGCGTACCGACAATCTGTGTCTTGACGGTCCAACGGAAGGAACCAGGCTTTTAGAACCAGGCTGGTATCTCATGGAGGTGAAAACACCAGGTGCTGTGCCCCTATGGTTCAGCAAAATTCTGGATGATCTTGCAATCTATCCGGCATCATTTTCTAAATACGGCTTTGCCTATCAGATCGAAAATCAGAAAGCATCAGAAGAAAAAGAAGAAGAAAAAGCTTTCATACCATTCACAGATATCCGGCAAACCGTATCAAAAACAGCATTCTGTTAGCTGAATCAGGTAAGTCCTCTGCGGCCATTGCGAAAAGCAAGAAGCAGTGGGTGGACTCACAGCTTGCGAAAAGCCTTTTTCAAACATAATCTGCTTCACAAAAAAGAAAATGTAACTATTCAGAGCCATGCAAAATAGAAGCAACATCGCGATGTAGCGTAAGCGGAATCGAGATGGGGCTCTGAATAGACAAGAAAATAAAAAAATTCTGGGAGGAATTTGCTATGCTTAACACAATATTCAGTTCCGTTTTTACAGAAACAACCGCCGCCTTCACCTTTGGTCAGTTCCTTGCCTGCACAGCAGTGTCTCTGATTCTGGGACTGTTGATCGCTGCTGTTTACAGGTACAAAAGCGAATGCACCAAAAGCTTTGCTGTCACGCTTGTTCTGATGCCTGTGATCGTACAGATGGTGATCATGCTCGTCAATGGAAATCTTGGAACCGGAGTCCCTTGATTATACCAGTGTTTTTGACGATATCTTTGCCAGGTATCTGACCCGTTGCGAGCTTGTACAGGTAAAAACCACGAATATGGGAAGTCTTTTCAAGCTGGAGTATCGCATCGTATTCCGCGAGGAAGGCGAAGAGAAAAACATGATTGACCAGCTCTGCTGCAGAAACGGAAACCTTGAAATCCTGTGCAGTCGTGCGCAGACCGGAAGGGAGGAATTATAATGAATCGAAACAGAAAGAAAAAAAACAGAAAAAAAGAGACCGGCGCAGTCGTCAGCCTGCTTCTTGCATCATCGCTGGCCTTCGGCGGATGCGGCACAGCAGTGACATCTTCCAGCTCTGTGAATGCCGAATCTGCCCGTACAGAGTCAACCGGCGAAACATCTGCCGACAACGCGGATACCACATCAGAGAGCACAGATTCGGAAAATGCAATGGAAAGTGCTTCCGATATTAATTTTGACCTGGAACTGACCGAATCCACTATCGACACCGAATTCACAGACCGTGAGAAGAGCGGAAGCTATAAAGCATCAGAAGCCGTAAAAATTACACTTAATAAGACGACAGCTACCGTCTCCGGCAGCGGAGCCAAAGCAGACGGCAGCACAATTACCATCACGGAAGAAGGTGTTTACGTCGTAAGCGGAACACTTGAGGATGGCCAGATTATCGTAGATGCATCCGATTCCGACAAGGTTCAGATCGTACTCGATGGAGTCCATATCAACTGTGAGACAAATGCTGCCATCTACGTTCGCGAAGCGGACAAAGTTTTCATCACGCTTGCTGAAAACAGCAGCAACGCGCTTGGCGGTGGAAACGAGTACACTCAGATTGACGACAACACGGTAGACGGCGTTATCTTCTCCAAATCAGATCTTGTCTGCAACGGGACAGGAAGTCTGACCATCGAGGCAGACTACAAGCACGGGATTGTATCCAAAGATGACCTTGTGATTACCGGCGGAACCTACAAAATCGCCGCTGCGGACAACGGGATCACAGCCAAAAATCAGATTAAAATTCTGAATGGAAGCTTTGACATTGATGCTGCAAACAGTGCGGTCAAAGCGAAGAATACGGATGACACAGAGCTTGGAAATATCTATATTGCCGGTGGTGTTTTTACAGTTAAGGCGGAACAGGACGGCTTCCATGCAACCGGCAGCATTGTTGTCGATGACGGAACCATCACCGTAAACTCCGGTGATGACGGTTTCCATGCGGATCTCGACACCGTCATTCATGGCGGAACGATCCTTGTTGAAAAAAGCTACGAAGGACTGGAAGGAAAACGCGTTGTGGTCAATGGTGGTGACATTACCGTAAATGCCAGCGACGATGGCGCCAATGCTGCCGGTTTCGGTGACGATGACAGCAATGCCGCAAGCTCAAACGACGATAGCAGTGCTGTCGTAAACTCCGGTGATGATAGCAGCATATCCGGTACGGCAGACGGAAAGGAACCTCCGCAAATGCCGCCTGATACAGAAAACGGCAGCGATATGCAGCCATCGCAGGACTTCGATCCGGAGAACGCTCCGTCTGGCGGAAATGCGCCGCAGGACTTCGATCCGGGGAATGCTCCTTCTGACGGCGATGCTCCACAGATGATGCAGGGAGGCCCTGGCGGCGGGGGAAACTCTGAGCTTTACATTAAAATTACCGGCGGAACCCTGACCGTATCTGCCGATGGTGATGGTCTTGATTCCAACGGCGGTCTTCTCGTGACCGGCGGAACCACGATCGTGTACGGGCCGACCAGCGATGGTGACAGTGCCCTCGATTACGACGGAAGTGCAATTGTGACCGGCGGAACCTTAGCTACTATCGGCAGTGCCGGCATGACGGAAAGCTTCGACGAAGCTTCCACCCAGCCCGTTATCACCTATTACTGTACGGAAACCCAGTCCGCTGACACTGCCATCACACTGACAGACAGCGATGGAAGTGCCCTCTTCACGGTCACACCCGAAAAAGCCTACGCCAGCATCGTTTTGACCTGCCCAGAAATGAAACTGGGCGCAACGTATACTCTGGCTGCCGGTACCGACAACGAAGAGATCACCCTCACGGACATCATCACCACCGCCGGAACCCGGTCTGTTAAAACGATGAGCGATCCCGAAGGTGGAAAAATGCCAAATAACAGCGACAACAAAGGAATTCCGCCTTCAAAACCAAGCAACACGGCTGAGTGAACCGTTATAGTTCATTCAGCACCGGAACATTTGCTGTTCCGGTGCGTAAGAAAGTGATTCTACCGTGGCTGTCTTCCTACTTCCAATTTACCGTATTCTGTGCTAAAATAACCTCACAAGAAAAGAGGTAGAAAAATCATGTATGATAAACTGACCGAAAACGATATTAAAAAAATGCAGGAAGAAATCGACTACCGCAAACTGGTTGTCCGTCCAAAAGAACTCGAGGCTGTAAAAGAAGCCCGTGCCCAGGGCGATCTCAGCGAAAACTTTGAATACAAAGCTGCCAAACAGGACAAAAACCGCAACGAAAGCCGCATCCGCTATCTGGAAAAAATGATCAAAACCGCCCACGTTATTTCAGATACCTCAAAGGACGACGAAGTCGGCATCAACAATACCGTCCAGGTTTACATCGAAGAAGATGATGAGACAGAAACCTACAAACTTGTCACCACCGTTCGTGGTAATTCTCTCAAAGGATACGTCAGTATCGACTCGCCATTAGGAAAAGCCATTCTGGGTCATAAAGTCGGCGACCGCGTCACTGTAAAAGTAAGCGATGCCTATAGTTATGATCTCATCATCAAGTCCATCGAAAACACTGCGGATACCGATGATGAACTCCGCAGCTATTAAAGGACAGAAAGAAAGGAAAATACCAGTCATGGAAAAAATTGCAAGCTTTACGATCGACCATATCAAACTTAAACCAGGCATCTATGTTTCAAGAAAAGATCACGTAGGTGACAGTGTCATCACAACCTTCGACCTGCGCATGACATCTCCAAACGATGAGCCTGTTATGAATACCGCTGAGGTCCACACCATCGAGCATCTTGGCGCAACGTTCCTTCGCAATCACGAAGAGTGGAAAGATAAAACCGTATATTTTGGTCCAATGGGCTGCCGTACAGGATTCTACCTGCTGCTGGCCGGTGATTACAGCTCGAAAGATATCGTTTCACTCGTAATAGAAATGTATGAATTTATCCGCGATTTCAAGGGCGAAGTCCCGGGTGCATCCCCGAAAGACTGCGGAAACTATCTGGATATGAATCTGTCCATGGCAAACTACCTTGGCAAAAAATACCTGGATGAGGTTTTGTACGGAATTGATGAATCCCGTCTCGTCTATCCGGAATAAATTCTAAAAATGGTAACTATTCAGAGCCATACAATTTCGCATGGCTCTGAATAGTTACAAAAAATGAAAGAAAACAGGGGGAAACAGAGTATGAGAACCATGGAAAACGAAAAACTGCGTGTGCAGATCAGCGATCACGGCGCAGAACTTAGCAGCATCTACGATAAAGCGGCTGACCGTGAGGCAGTCTGGATCGGCGATCCGGCCTTCTGGAACCGCCACGCACCGGTCCTGTTCCCGTTCGTCGGAAAAGTAAACGGCGGCTTCTACACCCATAAAGGAGTCAAATATCCGATGGGCCAGCACGGTTTCGCCCGCGACAACGAATTCGAGTGCATCGAAAACACCGAAAACAAAACAGTACACCGCCTGGTATCGACCGAAGAAACAAAAAAAGTCTACCCGTTCGATTTTGCCTTCACCGTAACCCAGGAACTCTCCGGCAGAACCCTGACCATAACCTGGAACGTAGAAAACACCGGTGATGATGACATGTACTTCTCCGTCGGCGGACATCCTGCATTCATGATTCCGGAACAGTATGACATCGTCTTCAACAAAGGCCTGGAAAACCACACTGAGACCGAACTCGAATACGTCCTGATCGACCCGGAAACAGCAGGCGTCGATGTCGCACATCCGAGAAAACTGAAACTTCAGGACGGCAGAATCCCGTACACCAGAACTCTTTTCGACGAGGACGCCCTGATCTTCGACAACACCCAGGTCGAGCGCGTCGGCGTAGAAGTTGATGGAAAACCGTATGTCACTCTCACCTGCAAAGGCTTCCCGAGCGTCGGCGTATGGTCCAAGCCAAAAGCAGATGCCCCGTTCGTGTGCCTCGAGCCATGGATCGGCCGCTGCGACAACGTCGGCTTTGACGGCGAATTAAAAGACAAATACGGCGAACAGCACCTGAAGGCCGGGGAAACCTTCCAGGCAGGCTACACCATCACCATCGGAGAATAAGGACCCGAAAAAAAGAAAAACCTCCGAAGTACAGCGAAAAGAACACGATTCCTGTACTTCAGGGGTTGAAATTTTACGGTTTCTTTACTATAATTAGCATCAAACCCAAAAAACGCATGTAGTTCATCATGCACAGAAGAAAAAACAGGAGGGAACGTTCTTGAAAAGAGAAACGGTTATCGTACTTGATTTTGGCGGTCAGTACAATCAGTTAATTGCAAGACGTGTACGTGAGTGCAACGTTTACTGTGAGATTTATTCTTACAAAACAGACATCGAAAAGATCAAAGAAATTCAGCCGAAAGGTATTATCTTCACCGGCGGCCCGAACAGCGCATATCTGCCGGATTCCCCGACCTATACAAAAGAAATTTTCGAACTTGGAATTCCAATCCTCGGCATCTGCTACGGATCACAGCTGATGATGCATCTGCTGGGCGGAAAAGTAGAAGTAGCTCCGGTCAGAGAATATGGAAAAATTGAGGTAACCGTAGATACCAGTTCCGCACTGTTTGAGAACGTATCCGAAAAAACCATCTGCTGGATGAGCCACAACGACTACATCTCCAAAGCAGCTCCGGGATTCGAAATCATCGCCCATACGGATGACTGTCCGGTAGCAGCCGTTGCAAACGTAGAGAAAAATCTCTATGCAACCCAGTTCCATCCAGAGGTTCTTCATACAAAAGAAGGAAAGAAGATGCTTTCCAACTTTGTATACAATGTATGTAAATGTGCCGGCGACTGGCATATGGACTCCTTCGTGGAAGAATCCATCAAAGCTATTCGAGAAAAAGTTGGCGATGGAAAAGTGCTCTGTGCCCTTTCCGGCGGCGTTGATTCTTCTGTTGCAGCTGTTATGCTTTCAAAAGCAGTTGGCAATCAGCTCACCTGCGTTTTTGTTGACCACGGTCTGCTGCGTAAAAACGAAGGCGATGAGGTAGAGGCTGTATTCGGACCGGAGGGTCCGTATGACCTGAATTTCATCCGTGTTAATGCACAGGAGCGTTTCTATGCCAAATTAAAAGGCGTAGAAGAGCCGGAGAAAAAACGTAAAATCATCGGTGAAGAATTTATCCGTGTCTTCGAAGAAGAGGCAAAGAAAATCGGTGCGGTAGACTTCCTTGTACAGGGAACCATCTACCCGGACGTTGTAGAGAGTGGTGTCGGCGGAGAATCCACCGTTATCAAATCTCACCATAATGTCGGAGGACTGCCGGATTACGTAGATT
>OHCF01000783.1_pt1 | contig 14780 bp, 13 predicted proteins | sample 1577511 | NCBI WGS metagenome assembly OHCF01 (sample SAMEA3879568, study PRJEB24766) | human gut metagenome | biome: human-associated habitat; feature: feces | place: USA | collected 1985/1987 | reverse complement strand
TATTTAGTAAGAGACGTCCGATCGGTATGTTTTTGTTTAATCAGTTTGGTATCAAAGTAGTACAGACCTGGCTTGGCTGTATCATTGCGGCTACGGTTATTGCATTTCCTCTTATGTACCGAAATGCCAGGGCGGCATTTGAACAGGTAGACGAAAATGTGATATATGCGGCACAGACGCTTGGTCTGAGCGAACGGACGATCTTCTGGAAAATCCGCATGCCGATGGCAAAACCGGGCATTTTATCCGGAACAGTCCTGGCATTTGCGAGGGCGATCGGTGAGTATGGAGCAACTTCCATGCTCGCCGGAAATATTGCCGGAAGGACTTCAACGATCTCGCAGCAGATTGCCATGGTGCTTCAGAACGGAGATTTTGCACTTGCCGGTTTCTGGTGTCTGGTGATTTTTGTGATTTCGTTTGTCTGTCTTGTTGCACTGAACCTGTTTGGAGAGAAGAAGAGTAAAGGAAAAAAGCATGTCTTTCATCGTAAAAATAAAAAAACAACTGGCTCTCTATGAGCTTTCGGTTGATCTGGAGACAGAAGCCGGGATTCTGGCGGTAATCGGAGGCTCCGGTTCCGGAAAAAGTATGACGCTCAAATGCATTGCCGGGATTGAAAAACCGGACAGCGGATTTATTTCTCTGAACGGCAAAGTGTTGTATGATTCTTCAAAGAAGATCAATCTTCCGCCGCAGAAGCGAAAAGTAGGATATCTTTTTCAGGAATATGCCCTGTTTCCGACGATGACAGCGGCAGAAAACATCAGCATTGTGATGAAAAAAAATGATCTGGTGCAGGTGCAGAAGTGGCTGGAAAAATATGGACTTGGTGATTATGCGGACAGTTATCCGGATCATCTTTCCGGAGGACAGAAACAGCGGCTTGCCATGATCCGCATGCTGGCGGCCGAGCCGCAGTGTATCCTTTTAGATGAGCCATTTTCTGCACTGGATGAGCACATCAAGCGGAAGATGGAGAGAGAAGTGATGGAGATGCTGCATGATTTTGGCAAACCGATTCTTTTTGTTTCGCACAATCAGGAAGAGGTTTACCGCCTGGCAGACCGGATCGGAAGCATGGAAAACGGCAGATTCAGTTCAATTCGCGAAAAAAGGGAATTTTTTGCAGAGCCGCAGACAGCCGGACAGGCAAAACTGGTGGGCTGCAATAACATTTCAAAGATTGACTGGATCAGCAAAGATCAGGTGTACGCAAAAGAATGGAATCTTTTGCTGAGAGTCCCATCTACTGAGCCGGAAGACCGGAAAAGATATCGTGCGATCGCCATTTATCCGGGGGATATCGTACTTTCAAAAGAACGAGCTTTGGAATGGAAGAAATCGTGGAATCGGATCACGATCAGCAGATACAGCATCTCAGAGGAACTTCGCAGCTGGTCGGTAAGCTGTCAGATGGAAGGGACAAAGGCAGAACTTATGATGCTTTTGTCGAAAGAAAAAGTGGCATCTCTGCCGGAGAAGATCACAGAAATCTGTATAAGCTGTGAAAAAATCCATCTGTTACAATAGATGTAAAGGACTCCTGCCTTTATTTTATATAGAGGAGAGTAACAAATTGTTAAATCGCATTAAAAACGATTTACAGAAAGTGTGGGGATGATAAAATGATTTATCTGGACAACGCAGCGACAACGCTTCAAAAACCGCAGGCAGTTTATGATGCCGTTCTTGATGCCATGAAAACTTTGGGAAATTCCGGGCGGGGATTTTCCGGTGCGGCACTTGGAGCCTCCAGAATGATCTATGAGGCAAGGAGGACGCTCTGCGATTTTTTCGGTGGCAGTGATCCATCCAGGCTGGTCTTTACCTCCAATGCCACGGAAGCTCTGAATATGGCGATCCGGGGGATGTTTCTTCCGGGAGATCATGTGATCACGACGCAGATGGAGCACAATTCAGTGCTGCGTCCTCTCTATGCGATGCAGAAAAAAGGTGTTGAACTTACAATTGCGGCGAGTGGACAGAACGGAACGGTAGATTTTGATGCAATCGAAGCAGCCATTCGGGAAAATACAAAAGCCATCGTCTGCACGCATGCATCGAACCTGACCGGAAACCTTACGGATATGCAGCAGATGGGAGAGATGGCAAGGCGGCATGGGCTGTTTCTGATTGCAGATGTTTCGCAGACTGCCGGTGTAGTTCCGATCGATGTCAGGCAGATGCATATCGATGTGCTTTGTTTTACCGGGCATAAAAGCCTGTTCGGACCTCAGGGGACGGGAGGAATTTATGTCGGCGAAGGAGTAGAAATCCGGCCTCTGAAAAGCGGTGGGACCGGCGTGCACAGTTTCCTGAAAACGCAGCCGGAAGAATTCCCGGAGCATCTTGAGTGCGGAACGCTAAACGGTCACGGGATTGCCGGGCTTCTTGTCGGTGTGCAGCAAATTCAGAAAATTACATCAGAAGAGATATGGAAAAAAGAGCGAAATCTGATGGAATGTTTTGTCTCAGAGGTCAGGCAGATTCCTGATGTAAAAATATATGGTGATTTTTCGGATAAACACAGATGCCCGATTGTCGCACTGAATATCGGAAACGTGGATTCCTCGCAGGTCAGCGAATGGCTCTGGGAAGATTATGAGATCGCGACGCGTCCGGGAGCTCACTGTGCACCGCTGATGCACCAGTATTTTGGAACACAGAAGCAGGGCATGGTGCGTTTCAGTTTTTCGTATTATAATACAGAAAAAGAGGTGCTTACAGCCACAGAAGCGATCCGGGAGATTGCAGAAGAATTGGAGGGGTGAGATGGCAGAAGAGATTGTATTTTGTAAGGGCGGCGGATGTACGGCAAAATTAGGGCCGGATCTTTTAAGTCATGTACTTGGCAAGATTCCACGGGGAGAAAAAGATCCCGGTCTTCTGATCGGTTACGACAGCCGGGACGATGCGGCTGTTTACCAGATTTCAGAAGATACCGCCATTGTCCAGACTCTGGACTTTTTTCCGCCGATGCTTGAAGATCCGTATCTGTTTGGTCAGATTGCAGCGGCAAATGCTTTAAGTGACATTTATGCGATGGGCGGAACGGTAAAGACAGCACTGAACATCCTTTGTTTTCCGGAAAAAATGGATTTAAATATCCTGGGAAAGATTATGCAGGGCGGGGCCCAAAAAGTGATCGAGGCGGGCGGAACGCTGGCGGGAGGTCATTCCATTGCCGATACCGATGTCAAATACGGACTGTCGGTGATGGGTATTGTAAATCCAAAACGGATCTATGCAAATGACAAAGGCAGACCGTCGGATGTACTGATCTTTACCAAGAAGCTCGGAGTCGGGCTGGTGTGCAATGCAAACCGTGTCGGCCAGGCACCGAAAGGAGCTATGGAAGAGGCAGTCGCTTCGATGACCATGCTCAATAAAAAAGCTGCAAAGATCAGCCATCGTTACGAGATACATGCCTGTACCGATGTGACCGGTTTTGGATTTTTAGGACACTTAAGTGAAATGATAAACGATGCCATTTCGGCAGAAATCGACAGCATTTCCATCCCGGTCATCAGAGGAGCAATGCACTGTGCAGAAGAATTTCTGCTGACGGCCGCGGCACAGCGAAACCGCAATCATGTCGCAGAACGTGTGACATTTTCAAAATATATTCCATTTGCGATGGAAGAACTGCTCTTTGATCCGCAGACCTCCGGAGGACTGTTGTTTGCCGTGAAAAAAGAAGAGGCAGCGGCATTTGAGAAAGAATTAAGAGAAGCCGGAATGCCGGCAGCGATCGTCGGAAGGTTTACGGAGAAAAAAGAAAAAGATATCTATGTGAATTGAGGAGGATGTAATATGATCACAGTAAATGCAATGGGCGATGCATGCCCGATCCCGGTTGTTAAGACAAAAAATGCGATTGCATCTTTAAAAGGTGCCGATGTGGTGGAGACACTGGTTGACAATGAAATTGCAGTCGAAAATCTGAAAAAGATGGCAAACCAGAAAGGTTATAAGGCCACAAGCGAAAAGCTTGAAGAAGGAAAATACCGTGTATGCATCACCGTGGAAAACGTGGTGGATAACGATGAGAAAAAAGAAGGTGACGGTGGAAAATTCTGCGACTGCACACCGGCAAAAGAGAGCAATAAGGTGGTTGTGATCCGCTCATCTGTGATGGGGGACGGGGATCCGGAGCTTGGAAGCGTCCTGCTGAAAGGCTTTATCTATGCAGTTTCGCAGCAGAAAGATCTGCCGAAAACCATGCTTTTTTATAATGGCGGTGCATTTATCACCTGTGAGGGCTCCCAGTCGCTGGAGGATCTGAAGGCACTGGAAGAACAGGGTGTAAAAATTTTAACATGCGGAACCTGTTTAAACCATTATGGTCTGACGGACCAGCTTGCAGTCGGAGAAGTGACGAACATGTATGAGATCGCAGAAAAGATGACGCAGGCCTCCCTGATCGTAAGTCCGTGATATGAGAAAAAAAACAAAGCAGCTGCTAATCACGTTTTCCACCACGACAGCGGCGATGGCGATGGAAAAGAGGGCACAGCAGATGAGGATTTTCGGGCGGCTGATCCCGCTTCCATCCGAGATTTCTGCGGGGTGCGGACTTTCCTGGAAAACAAAACCGGAAGAAAAGGAAAAGATGCTGGAATTTCTGGAAGAAGAAAAGCTGAAGTGGGAAGCAATGTATGAGCTGGAATTGTATTAGATGTGAGATAAATTGATATCAGTGACGGGAATTATTTTCCAGTTTGATATCGCCTCCGGCAGATTGCGGGGATGTTCCGCAAAATGTCAGAGGTAGTCTTTAAATGAAAGAGAAAGGACAGTATGGGATATTTTAATCAGTACGTAAGAGCAGAAAGTCTGGAGGAAGCCTATGAGCTTTACCAGAAAAAAAACAATTTTGTTCTCGGCGGAATGCTCTGGCTGAAGATGCGGAAACGGCCGTTTGGAACGGCGATCGATCTGTCCGGTCTTGGACTGGATCAGATAGAAGAAGATGAAAAAGAATTTCGCATCGGAGCGTATGTTTCGCTTCGGGAACTTGAGACAAACGAGGCATTAAATGCTTACACGAAAGGTGCGTATGCCGAGTCGGTGAAACATATCGTCGGGGTACAGTTCCGGAATGTGGCTACAGTGGGCGGCAGTCTCTGGGGACGTTACGGATTTTCGGATGTGATGACGATCTTCCGTGCCATGGGTGCAAAGGTGCAGTTACATCATGCAGGCATCCTGGATCTGGATGAGTTTGTAAAAATGCCAAGAAAGACAAGGGATATTCTTGTTTCGGTGATCGTGCCGAAAAAGGTAAAGGCAGTGGTGTATTTAAGTCAGAGAAACCAGTCCACAGATTTTCCAGTGCTGACCTGTGCGGTGGCAAAACGGGAAGAAGGCTATGTCGCAGCAGTCGGGGCAACGCCGCATCTTGCGGAGACCGTCTGGGATAAGGATGGTATCTTAACCGAGGTAAACGAAGAAAATATCGAAAAATTTGCCATGCAGGCTGCAGAGCAGATCCGTTTCGGCAGTAATATGAGAGCCGGAGCTGCATATCGGAAGATCGTCTGTCAGGTGCTTGTAAAACGTGCACTGCATGCGATCGAGACAGAAAATGCCGGAGAGGAGGAAAAGTGCTGATGGAAGTGACCATTACATTAAATGGAAAAAAGATCACAGATTCGGTGGATGCCGATATGGTGCTCCTTGATTTTTGCAGAAAACATAAATGCTTTTCCGTCAAAAGAGGATGTGAGACCGGAAACTGCGGGCTTTGCACCGTTTTACTGGATGGAAAACCAGTGCTTTCCTGCAGCCTTCCGGTCGGACGTGCATCAGGAAAAAAAGTAGATACCTTAGAAGGTCTCCAGGAAGAAGCAAAGAAATTTACCGATTTTTTTGCAGCTCAGGGTGCTGACCAGTGTGGATTCTGCAATCCGGGTTATATTGTTAATATCGTGGCACTGCTGCGTGAAAATCCAGATCCGACAGACGAAGAGATCCTTGAATATTTATCAGGCAATCTCTGCCGCTGTACCGGATATCAGAGCCAGCTGCGTTCGCTCCGCAACTATCTGAACAGCAAAAAAGAAGCGGCACCGCTTGATCTGGAGGCAGAAGTTTATGGTGCGGACATCGGAAGGGAGTGGAAGCATGAGTGAATTTAAGCGAGATCGAAAAGATTATCATATGGTCGGAAAATGTGTTCCGAAAAAAGATTCAAACCAGCTTCTGCTCGGAAAACCGGTCTTTATGGATGACATTATGCCGCAGGACTGTCTGGTTGTAAAACTGCTCCGCAGTCCGCATGCCCACGCTCTGGTAGAAGAGGTCAAAACAGTGGCAGCAGACAAGGTTCCGGGCATCGAAGCCATCTATACCTGGAAAGATGTGCCGAAAGAACGTTTCTGTATTGCCGGACAGACTTATCCGGAGCCATCGCCGTATGACCGTCTGATTCTCGATCAGAGAGTACGCTGTGTCGGTGATCCGGTGGCGATCGTGGTCGGTGAGACGGAAAAAGCAGTCGATAAGGCACTGCGTCTGATCAAGGTAAAATATCAGATTCTGGAGCCAGTGCTTGATTTCCGGAAAGCCCTTGATAATGAGGTTCTGGTACATCCGGAGGACAACTGGAAATCCTATGGAAATACCGGTGATGTGAAACGTAACCTTCTGCATCACGAAGAAGATGCCCATGGCGACGTAGAGCAGGTGTTGAGTGAATGTGATGAAGTGATAGAACACAACTGGCGGATCAAGGCAGCACAGCAGGGGTATATGGAAACTGTCCGTGCATACTGTGAGATCGACCGCTATGGACGTCTCCATTGCATCAGTTCCACGCAGATCGTCTTTCATGTAAGACGTATCCTTGCCAATGCACTTGGAATCCCAAAATCGATGGTGCGTGCGGAAAAACCGCGTATCGGCGGCGGATTCGGGGCAAAACAGACAGCAGTATGCGAAGTTTATCCGGCATTTGTAACCTGGATGACAAAGAAACCATGTAAACTGATCTACAGCCGAAAAGAATGTCAGACGATTGCTTCTCCGAGACATGAGATGGAAGTGACGGTCCGCTTAGGTGCGATGAAGGACGGACATATCCGAGCTATCGACCTTTACACCTTATCCAATACAGGTGCATACGGAGAACACGGAACTACGACTGTAGGACTTTCCGGACATAAAGCACTTCCGCTTTATACCGGAGGCTGTGAGGCAACCAGATTTTCCTGCGACGTAGTCTATACGAATGTTCAGGCAGCCGGAGCCTACCGCGGCTACGGTGCGACACAGGGTATTTTCGCACTGGAATCCGCAGTCAATGAGCTGGCGGAGAAACTGCACATGGATCCGGTGGAGATCCGCATGAAAAATATCGTCCGTGAAGGTATGTTCATGCCGGCTTACTTCGGTGAGACGGCAAATGCCTGTGCACTGGACCGCTGTATCGAACACTGTGCCGACAACTTCCACTGGAAAGAAAAATATCCGGTGCGTGACATGGGCAATGGAAAAGTGCGTGCAGCAGGCATGGCACTGGCAATGCAGGGATCCTGTATTTCCAATGTCGATGTCGGTTCCTGTACCTTAAAACTCGGTGACGGTGGAACTTATAACATGATGATCGGAGCGGCTGATATGGGAACGGGATGCGATACGATCCTTGCGCAGATGGCAGCAGAAGTGCTGGACTGTGATGCAGACCAGATTTCCGTTTTCGGGGCAGATACGGATGCATCCCCATATGACTCCGGGTCTTATGCATCCTCCACCACTTATGTGACAGGAATGGCAACGCAGAATGCAGCACTGCAGCTGCGGGAAAACATCAAAAAGATCGGAGCCGGCATGCTTAAGTGTGAGCTGGAAGAAGTCGATTTTGACGGTGAGAAAGTTTACCTGACCGACGGCGAAAAGTCCGTCAGTCTTGCGGATATTGCCACAAAATCGCAGGTCAACAATAAGATTCCTGTGGATGTGACAGCCACGTATTCTTCCCCGGTATCCCCGCCTCCTTATATGGTCGGAATGGTAGAGATCGAGCTGGATAAAGAAACGGGAAGCATCGAGATCCTTGATTATCAGGCTGTGATCGACTGCGGTATCCCGATCAATCCAAACCTTGCAAGAGTGCAGGCGGAAGGCGGTATCGGCCAGGGAATCGGCATGGCACTCTATGAAAATGTGACTTACAACGCACAGGGAAAAATCGCAGAGAACAGCTTTATGCAGTACAAGATCCCGACCCGTCTGGATATGGGCAGGATCAACGTAGAATTTGAAACCAGCTACGAGCCAAGCGGCCCGTTTGGTGTCAAATCCATCGGTGAGATCGTGATCAACACCCCGACCCCGGCACTCGCCCATGCGATTTACCGTGCAACCGGTGTATGGCACAGAACAGTACCATTTACTCCGGAGAAAATTTTGATGAGCATGCTTGATCCGCAGTGGAAAGAAGTGGATCGACGGGTCAAAGAATCATGATACATCTCATTTATATGGCGGCTGGAAACAGCAGGCGTTTTGGAAATGCAAACAAACTGCTTCAGAACTGGCAGGGAAAGCCGCTTTACTTTCATACATTTGAAAAATTGCTTCGGATCAGAGAAAAAGATCCGCAGAATATTTCCCTAACGGTTGTCACGCAGTATCCGGAAATTTATCAGGAAGTGAAGATTCATCCTGGCGTACATGCAGTATTTTGCAAAGAGAGCAGACTTGGTGTGTCTTATACGATAAAGGCAGGGATCCGTGCGGTAGAGGAAGCGTATACTCCTGAGAGAAAAGAATGTTGTTTTGCAGAAGAAGAGATTTCTTCCGAAACAGAAACAGAGAAAAAGAAATCGTGGGATTATCTGATGTTTACAGTTGCCGATCAGCCGAACTTGAGTGAACAGAGCATCGAAAAACTGATCAGGGCAGCAAATCTGCAGGTCAGGCAGGATAAATCAGCAGGACATTCATCTAACCGGGCAGCAGACCGGCGATTCAGGCAGGGATATACTTCACTGCCGCCAGTGTTCTCTCTGCGTTGCGGGGATCGGATTGGCAATCCTTGTATGTTCCGGGCAGATCTGATCCCGGAACTGATGCAGCTGGAAGGCGATAAAGGTGGAAGAGCTGTTCTGAAACAGCATGCATGCTGTTATGTGGAGATTAAAAATGAAGAAGAATTTTCTGATATCGACACAGAAGAGCAGATGAAGAAAAAATAAGGCAGAATGAAAACATCTGCCAAAGGAAAGAAAGGAGAAAACGCATGAAAAAAACAGCAGAAAAAGGAAAAAAGATCGTTCTTGGTGTGCTGCTCGTTCTGGCATGTATCCTGATGCCGCAGAAAATGGCGAATGCGGCAGGAAATGCTGTGCCGACGGCAGTCGATAACCTGACGGTGTCTCTTAGAAACAAAGTCAGTATGGCAGTTACAGACAGCGGGTACATGAGGGTAGCCTATGACGGCAGTAAAGTTCGGGTGGAATATTATGATACACAGTTTAACCTTCTGCGCAAAGGTTCCCTGAACCTGGAACTGCCGATCTGGGGTGGATTTTATGCAGGGCAGGATGCTTATTATCTGGCAGAAGCACAGAGCAACACCGAGCAGAGTGACACCAAAGAAGTGATCCGTGTCATCAAATATGACAAAAACTGGAAACGTCTCGGAGCAGCATCCATCACCGGCGATCCGGAGCTGTTCGGCGGCGAAGTACGTTATCCATTCGACTGTGGATGCGTGGAGATGGCAGAATCCGGAAACAGCCTTTATCTTGTGACAGGACATGAAGGTTATGTCGATGACGGGGTTGGCCGGGGACATCAGGGCTATCTGATGGTTCAGATCGATAAGACAACGATGAAAGGATCCATTGTGGACTGCAATCTGGGACATTCTTTTGCACAGTACATCAAGTCTGATTATGCACAGCTTTATGTCCTGGAACAGAGTGAGGGAGGAAGATGTACGAAACTTTCAAAATACGATGCCGCTTCCATGAAAAAACAGAGTCTGTCTGTTCTGGAATATGGAGGCTTTCGTACCGATGCATGGGCAATTGCCTGTTATGCGAGTGTGGATGATCTGGCAGTATCTTCCTCAAACGTTCTCAGTGTCGGAACATCCATTGATCAGAGTCAGTACGACAATGTGACAAGTGATATGCCGCACAACCTGTATCTGACGATCACGCCGAAAAACAATTTTACGGAAGATGCGACAACGGTCAAATGGCTCACAGATTTTACCGGAGACGGTGCAAGTTTTCTCGGTGTAAAACTTACGAAGATCAATGACAGCCGTTTTATGCTTTCCTGGGAAGAAACAGGAAAGACGCAGAAAATCACAGATAACGATCCGCTTTCTGTTTCCATACTGCACTATGTATTTCTGGATGGAAACGGCGAGATCGTCAGCCAGCAGTTCACGGCTCCGGCCCCGATTTCCGACTGTCATCCGATCGTAAATGGCTCAAAAATTGTCTACAGCGCGTCAAGTGCGAACACCGTTGCCTTTTATTCGATCGATGCAGGCAGCGGAGCTTTTCAGAAAAAAGTGTACCGCATAGCCGGTGAGAATGCCGTCTGGAACCTTTCAAATGGAGTGCTGACGATTTCTGGAACCGGTGCGATCGATATCGATAAGGAAGCACATTATCGCTATCCGGTATCATCGACAGCACGTTCCTACAGCTACAGTTCTGCAGATAATTCCTGGAAAGATATCCGCGAGTACGTCACAAAGATCGTGATCGAAAAAGGGATCACCAGTATCCCGGAAGAAGCGTTTTATTACTTCAGCAATCTGAAAGAAGCAGAGATCAAAGAGGGACTGAAGTCAATCGGGAAAAAGGCCTTTTATGCATGTGAAAATCTGAGGAAGATCACGATACCGGCGAGTGTGACCGAAATCGGAGAAGAATGTCTGGCAACCGGTTATTACTGGGTTGGCAGCAAAGAGCCGGTTGTAGACGCGAAAATTTATGCGCCGAAAGGTTCTTATGCGATCAAATATGCAAAGCAAAATAACATTGCCTATACAGAGACAAAAGCTGCAGCTTCCGGAAACAACAGCGGAAATACTTCAGCGAATATCACCAGGAAAAAAGTGAGGGTCACGGCTCTGACCTCATCGAAAGCCGGAACCATCAAATTAAAATGGAAGAAACTCTCCGGTGCAGACGGTTATGAGATCCAGTATGCACGCAATGCGAAATTTACCAAAAACAAAAAGAAAGTTACCGTAAAAAAAGCGGCAGCGACATCAAAGACCATCAAAAAGCTGAAAAAGAAGAGCAGATATTATGTGCGCATCCGTGCTTACAAAAAAGCAAACAGAAAGACCGCTTACAGCAAGTGGAGTGCAAAGAAGAGCGTGAAATGTAAGTAAAAGCAAAAAAGAAAACGTGCAGTGCAGGCTGCCGTAACGAAGATACAAAACAAAAAGCAGAGACACCGTGACGGAAAACACGTCCTGTGCTCTGCTTTTTACGTTGTGTAAATTCAGTTTCAGGCTTTTGAACCAGGTCTCATTACAGCATGGAAGCTCTCAGTTCTTCCGGTGTTTTCTGAGACAGCATAGCCGGTGCGATATCGAATACGCTTCTTGCTCCGGATTCGCCATTCTTGGACAGACGATATGCAGCACGTGCATAAGCAACCAGAACACTTCCGGTAAATTCCGGATTCGAATCCAGCTTCAGAGAATATTCAATCACATGCTTGTTGCCCTCACATCCGGTTTCACCGGTGCGGATCACAAAACCGCCGTGCGGCATCTTGCTGTGATGAGCCTTTAATTCTTCTTCTGAAATGAAGTTTACGGTTGTATCGTATTCATCGAAATAGTTCGGCATTGTCCTGATTGCTTTTTCGATGGCAGCTTTATCTGCACCTTCTTCCGCAACGACATAACATTCTCTTAAATGTTTCTCTCTGGTAGTCAGTGTCGGTTCGCTTCCGCTTCTTACCTGTTCCATGGCAGATTCGATCGGAACGGTGTACTGGATCGCATTTTTAACGCCTTCGATACGGCGGATCGCGTCAGAATGTCCCTGGCTTACGCCCTTGCCCCAGAATGTATAAGTGCTTCCCTGAACCAGGATGGATTCTGCATACAGACGGTTCAAAGAGAACATACCCGGATCCCAGCCGACAGAGATAATGCCGATGTTTCCGCCTTCCTTTGCAGCCTTATCTACGCTTGCAAAATATTCCGGGATTCTTGCGTGTGTATCGAAACTGTCGATCGTGTTGAAAGAAGCAGCAACTTTTGGTCCGATGACCGGCAGATCGGTAGCAGAACCGCCGCAGAGGATCATAACATCGATCTCATTTTTCATAGGTTCCATATCATCGAAATGCTTTACAACAGCACCTTCAGTCTGAATAGAAACACCGGCAGGATCTCTTCTTGTGAAAACTGCTTTCAGTTCCATATCATCATTGCGTTTGATGGACTGCTCAACGCCGCGTCCAATGTTGCCATAGCCAACAATACCAATTCGGATTTTTTCCATTTTCTTACATCTCCTGTTAAAAATTTTCTGTTATCCATCATAGGATTCCAGCTTTGGGAACCCTGTGAACTGTTCTAAATTATAGCATAGATTTTTGCTCAGGCAATCATTTTCTTTTGAGAAAATATGATGTATACTGAAAAGTAGGATAAATTTGCAACGATTTTTGGAGAAAAGACAGAAGAAGTGGAGGAGAAGCCCTGGCATATCTTTTAAACGAAAAGCTGTCAGCATTGGGGTATAAAGTATTTTATGATATAGAATCACTCTCATCCGGAAAATTTAATGCAAAACTTCTGGAAGTGATCGATGAGTGTAATGATGTTCTGGTGATTTTACCGCCAAATTCTCTGGAGCGGTGCGTCAATGAAGATGACTGGCTGCGTCTGGAAGTAGCTTATGCGATCAGACAGGGAAAAAATATTATTCCGATCATGATGAAAGGATTCGAGTGGGGCAAAAATATACCGGAAGATATAAAAGAATTAAAAAATTATAATGGCGTGATCGTGACCTTTGACTTCTTTGAGGGCGTTTTAGCGAGAATTATAAAATATCTGACAAATTCATCAAAAGAAAAAATGATCACGGAGAAAAAGAGCCACATTTTATTCTGGGCGGATTTTGATGATGCGATCATTGAAAAAATCGTGAACAAACTGAAACTGGATGATTATTTTATTGAGATCATGAGTGAACCGGTGGAAATTCTTTCGAAAAATTTGCAGGAAATTTATGCGATCATTTTGATCGTCACCGATTGTACCAAGTTTTCTTCCAATATTTATGCGGCGAAGCGAATCAATGAAACGCTGGTGAGGTATGTGCGAAAAGGAGGAAAACTGATCGGTGCACACGATGTCATCTACAGAAGGACCAAGAATGAGTTGCTGCAAAACATGTTTGGATGTAAGATCGTTAATTTTGAGCAGACAGAAACGGTACATTACCATAAGACGGAGGAATGCCTGGAAGAAGACAGATTCAGCAATCTGCCGGAAGATTTTGTGCTTCATGACGCAGAAATATGCTGGGGAAAAGTTGCAGAAGATGTTGATGTGTATTTTGAAACAGAGTCGGGGATCCCACTTGTATTTTCCAGAGAATACGGAAATGGTCTGTGTATCTTTTTGAATTCCGGTGATTTTAAAGAAAGACCGCCGCGGTCTATTTTGATAACGAATCGGAAGCACCGGAGAATTCCATCCCGGCATTTCAAAGAGCGGTACAGCAGGGCTATGGCATTGAACTGGATGTACAGCTGACAACAGACAACCGACTGGTTGTTTTTCATGATGAAACACTGCAGAGAATGTGTGGGTTTGACAAAAAGCTTACGGAATGTTCTTATGATGAGTTGAAACATTACCGGCTTGCAAAATCAGACGAAAAAATTCCGCTGTTTGATGAGGTTCTCAAAGTGATAGATGGAAAAGTTCCGCTGATCGTTGAGGTGAAATCAGAAGGAGACTGGAAAAAAACAACGCAGCTTATGGCAGAAAGAATGGATTCTTATCGAGGATGTTACTGTATGGAATCGTTCCATCCGTTTGCAGTGAAATGGTTCAAAGATCACAGACCGGAGATCATTCGCGGACAGCTTTCCACAAATTATTTTAAAGACAAGATTAACAGAAAATGGTATGAAAAATTTTTACTGTCAAATCTCATGCTGAATTTTCTTACAAAACCGGATTTCATTGCGTATAACCATTTATGGAAAAAGGATTTTTCCTATACTCTGTGCAGAAAACTTTTCAAACCGGAGAATGTTGCATGGACCATAAAAAACCAGAAGGAACTGGAAGAAGCAGAAAAAACATTTGATGTGATCATTTTTGACAGCTTTATCCCTAAAAAGAGATCATAAATAAAGGAAGTGTTTGAGCATGGCAGAAAAATATGATGAAAAAGAAATAAGAGAAGATTACCGGAAACTGACAAAACTGCTGATCGAAAAAAAGATGACGATCACCACGATGGAATCGGCAACATCCGGGCAGATTGCATCCCTGATCACGGATACGGAAGGCTCATCGGCGGTGCTCAAAGGTGCCTTTGTCACTTACTGCAACGAAGCGAAGATCATGCAGGGCGTTCCGGCAGAAATCATTGACAAATACACCGTTTATTCCACACAGACCGCAGAAGCGATGGCGAAGGGGTTCGTATGAGACAGCAGACAAATAAAACAGAAAATGGTAGGGCAAATCCGGAAACAATAAACTGGGATCCGCAGATTTATAATTATGCAGAAAGAACAGGAAATCTGAAAGCGGA